>Ga0310694_10004093_pt1 | contig 14151 bp, 8 predicted proteins | sample 174DNAGHGhighgp2_FD_203884 | JGI IMG/M metagenome (GOLD analysis project Ga0310694, IMG submission 203884) | Sheep rumen microbial communities from Palmerston North, Manawatu-Wanganui, New Zealand - 1742 DNA GHGhigh gp2 (v2) (version 2) | ecosystem: Host-associated > Mammals > Digestive system >... | reverse complement strand
AGGATAAAAATTACCATTTTCATAAAGAGTTCCATAAGAGCCATAGAAAGCATAGCTTCCGATATTGGTGTTTTCACCATTGAAAACGACTGTTTCAAGAAGAGAACAGTTCCTGAATGCCGATTTTGCAATTGACAATCCATCTGCTTTGGCTTCTACACCATCGGGACGACCAGCAAAAGTCACCGTCTTAAGGTTATGAAGACCATCATAATTCTCCCAACCTAGATCTTTGCAGAAAGCCCTACCTATATAATTGACAGAATAGGGGATGGTGATTTCCTCGATACTATTGCATTCTACGAAGGCATCATCACCAATAGTGGTAATCCCTTCGTTGAGAACCACTTCCTGCAGTGCTTGACAACCTGCAAATGCCGCGTTGCCAATGGTTGTCTCATCAGTCTTTAAAGGTGCTCCCTCTGGTTGAGCAGCAAAAGTCACTTTTCTGAGACTGGCAAGTCCAACGAAGCTGTCATAACCATTCCATCCATTCGAGAAAGCACTTGTACCTACATTTTGCACCGAATAGGGAATGGTGATTTCCTCAAGTCCATCGCAGTAGGAGAAAGCATTGACATCAATGGAGTTAAGCCCTTCATACAAGACGACCTCCCGCAGGTTGGGGCTATGGGCGAAAGCGTAGGGCTCTATTTTGGTGATAGTCCTTGGCAGTTTGATGGTCTCCAACTTCTCCAACTCGCAGAAGGCATTGGTGGTGAGAATGTCATCCTGTGAGCAATAGCCTGTGTAGTATTCGTATGGGTTGTAAACGATGGACACGTCTGAAAGGTCAAGATCTCTCAGCCTCACCATCTTGTTGCGCATGATCATGATGTCATAGCTGTTGATGGTGCCATGAAGCGTCAGTTTCTTGATAAATGGCAGGTTGCCCTCTCCCACCTTGTCATAGAGTTCCGACCCAACGTTCTGTGCGGTCACCGTCACATCCACGTCAGTATTTGCTCCTATGGGCATGAGGCATCCATAAGCCCATGGCCATGCATCCACATAGTCGTAAAAGGCTGTGGCAGGCACGTTGATGGTAAGGTTGCTGAGGTCGTATCCGTAGTCCTCATAATTCCAAGTCGGTGGCACGGCATGGTTGATGGTCACTTCCGTCGTGCTTGCAAAAGCGTGAGGGGCGATTTCGGTGATGTTGGAGGGCAAGGTCAGTCCAGTGGCGGCAAAGAGAAGGGTGCCGGGGTTGGCTATTTCTACAAGGCCTTTATCACCACCCACCGATTGATAAACAGTATTGTTGGCATCCACGGTGATGGTGTTCAATTTCTCGCAGCCCTCGAAGATATTTTCACCGATGCTTGTCACGCTGGCGGGGATGTCGATGGAAGTGATGCTTGTTCCATTGAAAGCTCCATCCCAGATGGCTATGACGGGGTTGCCATATACATCGCCGGGGATGACGACGGAGGGAGACGAGTCGTCATAGCCTGTCACACTCAGGTCGAAATCATTATTACCGTTTCTGTCACCATGGTATGACAGACCTTGATATACAAAGTCGATTTGGTCTTGCGAATAATCACCAAAAGAAAGATCCTGCAAATACCAGTCTCCACCAAAGTCTTCCCAATGGATGGCTAAAAGGTTGTCCCCGTCCTTGAAGTTCCAGCGTGGGATGGTCAAAGGAGCTCCACCTAATTCTATAACTCCTATGTACTGTCCATTGAGGTAAATTGTGGCTTGGTTATCGACAGACAAATTCATTTCCACAAACAATGGCAGCGTTGACAGGTCGATGTTGGCAACTCCACGAAGATAGCAAGAGCCATTTTCATTAATGAGTGGATTATACCCCATATTCCAAGGCCCCGTTTCGTCAGTCCATGAGTTGTCGTCGTATCCCTCTTGATACCACTCATTACCATTGGCATCGGTTTGTGGGTCGGTGAGCATGCTCTTCATGGGCCAGCTCCCATCATTGCGCCACCAGGTATCAGGCACCTGAAGATAAATGGCGTAATCGAAATAGCCAGAGCCGCCTCCACTATTGTCATATCTCACAGCGATGGTGTTTTCGCCTCCAATGGCGTTCTCGAGAGGATAATATCCTGTTTCACCATCTTGCTGCACTGCATTTCCATTGAAGTAGATGTCCGCCACGTCGTCCACGGAAATCTCCAAATAGTAGGTCTTGCCCGCCTCACCAGTAAAACAGGTGAAGAAATAAGTTTCAGCAGGATCATCATAGGGAAAAGAATAATAATCCACCTCCCATCCGCAAGGGTTATCGTCAGATGAGATGGGGCCATTGTCTGTTGTAAACGTATTGTCCACATCGTCATAAGCTGTCATATACCAATAGGTTGACACTGGTCCACCTGCTTTGTATTTCATGGGCCATGGGGTGTTGCTGCCCCAATTTTGAAAGACTTCCCAGGCAGCCGAAGCCGGGAATGCATTCAGAAGCAACATCAATAATAAGATAGATAAATGTTTCATAACGGTATGGTTAAATAAGATTAGTAATATCGCTTCAGTAAGCTCTTTTGTCTCAAGTCATATCATATTGCAAAGAAAAACATTTTTCGTCATTCCACCCTTATCAAAAATTGTCCTTTTTTGTCCATTTTAGCACCAAAGAATGATGGTCAATGGCAAGGCCGCTTGATTGTTTCTGGGTTAGGTCGTTCAACTTTTTCATTTTACATACCATCATTGGCAGAGGCACAAAAAGGTGTGAGCCTTCTTCCGTTCTCCGTCAGAAGGTTCTGCAATACCCGTAACATAAAGAATGAAACCAGCTCACACCCAATGTCATATATCTATGAAACCCATTCCTCCAACCAGGGGGGAATGGTTCACCAATATACACCACGGGAGAAGCAGCCTTCAGCCTTTCACCTTGTTACTTTGAATTTTGCAGATTCTCTGACTGGTGAAGCTCAACAGCTCTTCTCAATGTCTGCCAACGGAAGGTTCCGAAGACAAAGGGCAAAGATTGTGCAAACCGAAAACAATACTAAACAAAAAGTTTTTTTTGTTTTTATTGTTGAGGCGCAGCCTATCTCCGCTCGAATGGGCAAAGATAATGCATTTTAAAGAGAATACAAAATAAAACACGAAGTATTTTTGGTTTGACTCCCAAGATGCTGCCTATCCTTACAGAAAAGTAGAGGTTGTTTCAAAGACTGCTTGCTTGTTGTGAGCTGGACTTTATGTTACATTATGCAAAAATAGTGCTTTCCTTTAGATTCGTCACCATCATTTCATGTCCTTTTTTGTCCATTTTCACGATGGGCCATTTCCATCGGGAGAAAGGACAAGTTCAAACAGCAATTACACCAAAAATGGCCAGGTGGAACCACTGATTGCATTTTTTCTGCATTTTTTTACACCTGCGCAAAAAACTTGCGTACATCACTCCTACCTTTGCAGCGGAAATCACGGAAAAGAGGGCACAATATCCCTTGAAGTGATGCAGTGGCACCTTTTGCTACGCCTTTCGAACAGGCTCTGAGGCGAGAGCGGAAAGCACCACATCGGGTTCTTTGACATGCTGACACATCATCTATATACCGGCATCCATACGCCGACATCCAGCTGCCAACTGCAATCATGTTGCTGAGTTTGAGACCGGGCAAAAAGGAAAACGTGTCCTGCCACGTTATGGAAAAAGAAGCCTCTATGTGTAAAGACACCTTGCGTGTCGCAATCATGTCTGTTGAAACAGACCTCTTAAAAAAAACCTAGAACATCCCTAGAATAACCTAGAGCTTTAAGTCTTATAAGCTCTATATATCTTATAAGTCTTATAAGCCTCCTAGGAAAAGCCTCTTATAAAATCCGTCATACGCTTCACACCTGTCAAAGGCATTCAAGAGTCTGACCTGTCAGACGATATGAGAAAATATAAAAAAAGAAAACATCTCAACGATGAAAGATAACAACAATCTCCCGGCCCGTAACATCGCAAACGAAGAACAAGAGTTGACTGTGAAGATCCGGCACATGCTGCTGCTCAACCCCTTGATGGATTTCAAGGTGGTCAAGCATGCCTACAACAGCGTCGCCGAACTCAAGCTCGGTGAGAAATGGACTTTCCTTCGCAAACTCAATGAAAGTCGCAAGGAGTTTGTCCGTGAAGCTTCCGACACCAACAACGTAATAGAATATGTGAAGGACCACCTTGAGAACTGGAACCAAGAAATTGCCCCCCTCACCATCGATGACATCATGGAGATTATTAAAGGCACGAAAATGGATTTCATGGACTTGGCTGAGAAATACATCACCCCCATGGCCATCTCCCAAAAGCTCAACCAATATCTCATCGGACAGGATGAATATTCCCGCAAACTCTCGCTCTGCTTCTACATGCATGTCATGAGGTCGAGAGGGAAGGGGAAGAGGATGCCCCGCCCCAGCCTCCTTGCCTATGGACCCTCTGGCGTGGGCAAGACCTTCGGCCCCCAGACGCTTGCCAAGCTTTTCGGCTTCAAGCTTGGCGTCGTCAACTGCAACTCCCTCGTGCAGGAGGGCATCGTGGGACAAACAGTCACCGCCGTGTTCACCGAGCTCTACGCCGCCAACGGCAACAGCGTGAACGGGATGGAGGACTCCGTCATCTTCTTCGACGAGTTCGACAAGCTTTTCGAAGCTGGTTATTACAACGAGCGCATACTCAACGAGATACTCAATATCATCGATGACAACAACACGGTGCAGTTTGCCACTGGTTCATGGGGCAACAGCAGGGAGCGCGTTTCCACCGGCGGCATGCTCTTCATCTTCTCCGGTGTCTTCAGCGGCATCGAAAGCATCGTGCAAAAGCGTGTCAACACCCGCTCCATCGGCTTTGGGAAAGAAAAAGGCGAGAAGGTGGAGGGCGACTACCACCGCTATGTGCAGGAGAATGACTTCGTCGAATATTTCAACCGCGCCGAGATTGCCGGACGAATCACGCAGTACGCCTATGTCTGCCCCATCAGCAAGGACGGCATGGCAAACATCCTCCGTGATTCCAAGGAGTCGCCCGTGGGATATTTCGAAGATTACTTCAACCTCCGCGGCATCGGCTTCAAAGTAACCGATGATGGAGCAGAAGCCATCGCCGACTATGCCTCACGCAAGAACCTCGGCGTGAGAGGGTTGAAATCCACCCTCTTCAAGATTCTCGAAGACGACATGTTCACTCTCGACAAGCAGGAAATCGTGGTGGACAAGGAGTATGTCGAGCGGAAGACTGCCTGATGATGTGTCGGCAAGAATTACGTCCCTCGCAGTCTGCGACTGCGAGGGACGCTTGTTTTTTTCAAGGAGTTAAAAGGGAGTTAAAGGGGAGTTAAAGAGGAGTTAAAGGGACATATGTTCACTTTTAAGGAGGTAAAGGGAAAATTGAAGATTGTCTTTCAGGAGTTAAAGGGGAGTTAAAGAGGAGTTAAAGGGACATATGTTCACTTTTAAGGAGTTAAAGGGACGATTGAAGATTGAAGATTGAAAATTGTCTTTCTGGAGGTAAAAGGACGTATGTTCGCTTTCAGGAAGTTTTTTTCAACTTTTTCTCAAATTTTTTCCAATTACGTAAATAGGTTGCGGAGCGTGTATATACCTTTGCACCTAGAAAAAGACAAAAGCGGTCTTTGAACTGATGAAATAAAAAACAGACAAGTGCCGTAGATGAGACTTACTTCGCCTATCAAGCCGAGGGTCGTTGGTTCGAGTCCAACCGGGCTCCCTCCAAGAAAGTCTTGTAAATCAATGATTTACGTGGCTTTTTCTTTTTAATCATTGCATATTTGATACTGATGGCGAAATCGGAGCATCTCCACCCAGTCCGAGCGGTCAAGTCCACCCATCGAAAGGAGGAAAATGGCTTGAAAATGGGCGTAGAAAACGGAGCATATCCGTTCAATATCACCTAAAACGGCCAAAAAGCCTCCAAAAAACGGAGCATTCCCGTTCACGGTGTAGCCTGGCAGTCAACATGAGGCGGCAAAGCCCCTCAGCGCGGAGCATTCCCGTTCAGTCGCCTGAAGCGAAGATGTTGGAAATCAGACAGTAGGCAATGGAAAACGGAGCATTCCCGTTCACGGCGTGGGAAGAACGCCGCGCCACGGCTCCAAAACGGAGCATTCCCGTTCACTTTTCTGCCCTTTCCTCCGTTATTGTATGTAAGAACAATAACCTGACATACATAACAACCATGGCTGGAAAGACAAAAGAAATGAGCAAGATCAAACAATTACTCCTTCTGAAGAAGGATGGTGTATCAAACCGCAAGGCAGCCGATCTCCTTGGCATGAACAAGGAGACTGCCAACACGTATGTGAACAAGGCCAAGGCAGACCCTCTCGGCATTGACGGGCTGCTGTCTCTTGACGACCCTGTGCTGGAGCACCGGCTGAAAGGCGGCAATCCCGCCTACTCCGACCGTCGCTTTGAGGTGTTCAAGGAACTGCTCCCGTATCTCCAGAAAGAGATGAAGCGCAAGCATGTGACGCTGAAGCTTCTGTGGGAGGAATACAGGGCACAGTACCCGGACGACCACTACAGCCTGACCCAGTTCCGCTTCCATTACAACCAGAACACCGTCGCGTCGAAAGACATGCCAACGACCATCCTTGCCGACATGCGCACGGGTGGCGAGAAGCTGTTCCTTGACTTCACCGGCGACACGATGGGGTACATAGACCGTGAGACGGGCGAGATGATCCCGTGCCAGAGCTTTGTCGGCTCCATGCCCGCCAGCGACTATGGCTTCCTGCTATTCGTGCCGTCCCAGCGGACGGAGGACTTCGTGTATGCCGTGATACAGTGCCTGCGCCATATCGGCGGCGTGCCCAAGATACTGGTTCCTGACAACCTGAAGTCCGCCGTGATAAAGACGGACAGATACGAGCCGTCGCTGAACCGCGTGCTTGAGGACATGGCCAACCATTACGGCTGTGTCGTGCTGCCTGCACGCCCCGTGCGCCCCAGGGACAAGACGAACGCTGAGGGTGATGTGCGGCTCGTCTACCAACGTGTGTTCGCCGAGTTGCGCAACGAGACGTTCTTTTCCATAGATGAGCTGAATGCCGCAGGCATGGCCAAGATGAAGGCCCACAACCAGAAGCGCATGCAGAAGCACCCGTTCACCCGCGAGGAGCGCTTCCTGGCCATCGACAAGCCTAACCTCATGCCACTTCCGGCAACGGACTTTGAGATTGTATCATACACAGACCTCAAGGTGTCCCCCAACTGCTGCGTATTCCTCGGCCGTGACCAGCATTATTACACCGTCCCGTACCAGCATGTCGGCAAGAAGGCTCATGTGGCCTATACGCGGAGCCTGGTGAAGATCTATGTCGACGGCAGCCTTGTAGCCACCCACCGCAGGGACTATGCCAAGGGCAAGTACACCATCGTCGAAGAGCACCTGGCCAGCAACTCACGCGAGTACCGGGCACTGACTCCCGAGAAGTACATAGACCGTGCCTACGCTGCCATGAAGGCTCTTGGTGATGTGGTGAAGCATATTTTCATCAGCTCAACCATGCCGCCTGAGACTCACTACAGGAGCTGTGACGGGCTTCTCAGCCTGCAGAGGAGCACAGATCCCGTCATCTTCCGTACCGCGTGTGAAACGGCGCTGAAATACGGCCGCTGCAACTATGGATTCATACGCTCGCTCGTGGAAAGCAAATGCGCGGGGGTGACCCAGGTGCAGACAGACCTGCCCAGTCCTCCAGAACATGGGAACATACGGGGAAAGTCGCAATTCACATGACCATCATATTATCATTAACCCACCCAAAACAACAAGCTTTATGGACGAAATCTCACAAAGTTTCAAATCTCTGAAAATGCCGGGCGCTGCCCACTTCTGGGACACTCTCCAGGAGACGCGCCAGGCAGACTCCCTCTCGCTGAGGGACGGCCTGCAACTGCTCATACAGGCCGAGGTGGACAGCCGCATCCAGAGCCGCAATGCCCGGCTCGTGAAGAATGCACGCTTCCGCTACCAGGCCTCGATAGACGAGGTCATCTTCGACAGCAAGCGTGGCGTTGACAAGCAGAAGGTGCTCAACCTCGCCACATGTGACTATGTGCGGAAAGGCATCTCCGCACTCATAACAGGCGCGTCCGGGACAGGAAAAAGCTGGCTCGGAACGGCCTTTGGCCATCAGGCGTGCATGAACGGACTGAAGGTGGCCTACTACAATCTCTACCGCCTGTTTGAGGAAATAACGCTCGCCCGCGTCGCCAGCAACCTGCACCGCTTCTTTGCCAAGTTGGCACAGACTGACCTGCTTATCCTCGATGACTTCGGGATGAGGGTGCTCGACGGCCAGCAGTTGCTCGACTTCATGGAAATCATAGAGGACCGCCACGGAAGAAAGTCCACCATCGTCATCTCACAGCTCCCGGTCGCAAACTGGTACGACGTGATGAGAGACAACACCACGGCAGCCGATGCCATCCTCGACCGCCTGGTACACACAAGCGTGCGCTTCGAGCTCTCCGGCCCAAGCCTGCGTAAAAAACAGCGAACAGAACCAGAAAAATGAAAAAAACGACTAACTTTGCACCGCCATTAGGATAAAGAGCAGAAAAAGTGAACGGATATCCCCGTTTTGGGTGGGTGGATATCATCCGTTTTCAGCAACTGATTTGATACTGCTACGTCCATCCCTCGATTTCAGCGGTGCTATTGCCGCATTTTCTCCTAAAAACTTCTTTTCCCTTAAAGCCCATGAGGAACCTTAAGGGAAAAGAATAATATTCAGCGTTGACAAGTTGATATTGTCATATAGGTGTCAACCCGTCAACCATCACTCCTTTCTTAGTTTCCGATATTTCTGATTCTTGCTATTAGGCTTGTCGGGCTCCGTCATTTCGATAAAACCAAGTTCGAGCAATGGTTTTATGTATTTTGAAATATGCGTAGGATGGTAACTGTATCCAATATGTTCAAGTATCTCCCTTGCACTTCTTGGAATAGAACAGAACTGAATGATATTCTTCTGAGTACCATCAAGATCCTTATAAGGAACTCCAGCTTGATTAGCTCTGTCATCTCTATCATTACCTTGCTGACCTGAATTTTCAAGTCATTGTTTTCCAGCGCCTTATCTCTATCATCTCTATCATCAACTCTATCATTATCTCTATCACTAACTTCGACATTTTTACGCTCCACCGTCACCACGAACTCATTGAGCGTGTCGTCATATTTTATATGCCGCTCGACCCTAAGGATTCCCGCTGTCGCGCCTACCCGTAGCCTTTCGCTTTGCTTTACATAGAAAGTTAATCAATTATTTCGAAATATTAAGTATTACCCATTTACCGTCTTTACGCCCACCTTCGCGAGTAAGGATACCTTTTTCGTGTAGTGATGCCAAGTCTCTTTGAATAGTTCGTGTCACCATGCCTGTCTTTTGTGACATTTCACTGGCGCTCAACGAAGGGTTCTCTCTTATTAAATCAATTATAACTCGCTGTCTATCAGTTAGTTCTTTTACGACATCTTTTACGACATCTTTTACGACATCTTTTACGACATTTGTTATTGCAGTTGAAACAGGCAGAACCAATTCCACTTCATCTACTTCTATCTTATTCTTCAACTCTGGTTCGCCCCAACCAGTCTCTTTCCAAGCAGCAATGATCTTGGGGAAACCGGAACCGATATTCTCACCAAAGCCTACCATGCGAAGCATATTCTGAATACGCGGGTTACGAGCCTTGGAGTTACCACCTTCGTAGATCTGCTCTATAGGCAATCTCAACAATCCAGGATTACGGAAGCAGAGACGGTCATCATGCTTTTCAATTCGTAAGATGCCAGCATCCATCATCAGGTCTGCATGAATTATCGAGTATGTAAAGTCTTGCATTATGTAAAGTCTGCTACTATTCATATTTGCTTTTTAATTGTTACTCAACACATTAGCTTCGTATAAATTCTCACAGACTTTACATAATATTTCAGTGTTTTGTCTGCAAGCTTTTCAAGTAAGACAACAGTTCCTTGTCGCTTTGCCAGGAGGTCTTACCCGCCTGTACAATTCCAGGATTTAGTTTGGACAAGGCTTTCTGTTTCATCTTCTCGCTTGCTCTGGCATATACTTCCGTGGTAGTGGTAGAGACGTGTCCGAGGAAGTCACGTATGTAGACGAGGTTGATTTCCGCCTCCAGCATATGCATTGCTTTTGAGTGTCTGAGACTGTGACATCCGATGTCCTCTGGAATCAGTTCCGGAGAGACTGCCCTTGCCATCCTATGGTACTTCTTGACGATGTTCAGCACGGCCATCCTGCTCATCTTGTTCCCCTGCGGGTTGGGGAATAGCGGGCGGCATTGGCACTCCGGGCTTGTAAGCCTTTCCTCTGCCATATATTGTCGCAGGTTTGCCACCTGTGTATCAGACAGCGGTACGACACGCGCCTTGTTCCCTTTCCCAAGTAGCCTCACTGTGACGGTCTCGTCAAAGCGGAAGCATGAGGGCGTTAGGTCTATGAGTTCCTGCACACGGCATCCGCTGTCATAGAGCAGTCCAAGCAGCACGAAGTCGCGCCTTCCCTTGCGAGTCTTGAGGTCCGGCTGTTTCAGGACAAGCTTCAGTCCCTCGATGGTGAGGTATGCCATTTCGGGTGCCTTGGGCTTCTTTGTCTTTATCGAGAGGATGTCCTGCCATTTTGCCAGGCCGGCCACGTTCCTGTATTGCAGGTAGCTGAAGAAGGAGTGCAGCGCCCCGAGCCGCGCATTGCGCGTTGACGAAGAGCATTTCCTCTCTTTCTCTATCCACGACAGGAATCCGATGATCCTCTCTTTCGTGATCTCACTGAGCGTGAGCCTCTCCGGCCTGACAAGCTCTTCGGTCTCCATGTACTCGATGAAGAGTGTGAAGGTGTAGCTGTAGGTCGTGACCGTGTTTGGCGAGTAGCCGCACTCCACTGTCAGGTAGCGCCCGAGGAAGTCGGTCAGCGCGTTAGCAAAGTCAGTTGGCTTCATGGGCTGTCCTCCTCTGCTAATCCTTTTCCGATTTCTGGGAACACGTACTTGTAGGCCTCGTCCATCTTCAGGAGCAGATGCGGGAACATCTCCTTCGTAAGCCTCACGTAGCGGTTGGTAGCCTCAAGCGACTGGTGCCCCATGTATGTCATCAGTATGGGCATGGAGCAGTACAGGTCCATCCCGTCCTCCGACAGTTTCACCAGGGCATTGACGCAGAAGGTGTGGCGCAGGTCGTGCAGGCGCGGGCCCTTGCTCCTTCCCCCATGGCCGATTCCGGCACGCTGCAGCACGATTCTGAATATCTCGTAGATAGAGCTTTCGGAGAATCTCTGCCCGTTGGCGGACGTGAAGAACGGCGAGTCTGCATCCACGGACAGTCCGAGCCTCTCCTTGTATGCCACCCAGTCCTTACAGATCTCCCTCAGCGAGAGCGACATCGGCACAAGCCTGTCCTGTCCGTTCTTGCACTCGCGCAGGGCAAGGACGCCCTGCGTGAAGTCAACGTCCCGGTGCGTCAGCTTCATAGCCTCGCCGATGCGTATTCCCGTGCCGTAGAGCATGCGGATGAGGCATGGCATGGTACACCTGACTGAGTTCATATAGTGCCTTGCCAACGTCAGCTTGTCGCATTCACGGAAGATGGCAGCCATCTCCTGTCTGGTGAAGATGTGTGGGACGAAGCTGCTGCGCACCTTGGGCAGACGCGGCACATACGACTCATACCCGATAACCTGCAGGTAGGAGGAAAAGCCGCGCAGGATGCTGATGCGCCCGTACCTGTTATTTCCTGACTCCATCGGAAGCGGCTTGCACCATTCATCAGCTAGTTCCTTCGATATGCCTATCTCCGTCTCACCGCGGTCGATAGTCAGCTGGTCAAAACGCCTGAGACGCTCCTCCACGTCCTCCATCTTGTAGCCCAGCGACCGCTTGTGCCTGACGTACTCCTCAATCAGGCTGGCATATATGCCGTGGTTGGGCACTCGGTTAGCCATACAGGTTGTCGTAGAATGAGGATGAGACAAACGGCACGTCAAGCGCACACTGACGAAGCATGTCCACGCTGACACGCGTGTAGAGCGTCGTGGTTTCAGAGGTCACATGGCCCAGTATCTCGGATATCACGGGAATGGGCTGGTTCGCTCCGAGCAGGTTCGTGGCCAGGCTGTGGCGGAGTGCGTGCGGTCCGTGCTTGCGCCCGGTGGAGTCTATCCCCGCAGCACGCATCCAGTCGCCAAGGCTCGATCCCAGCCCTGTCGCCTTCAGTTCCCCGTACGGGGCATGGGCCTTTATGAACACAAACGGGAGGTCTATCTGCGGACGCCCGTAGCGGATGTATTCGATGATGGCTCCACCGACCTCCTCGGAGAGTGGCAGCGTCACCCGCTTCCCAGTTTTCTGCTGTACGAGGGATATGCGGTTGTTCTCCCAGTCAAGGTTGCAGAAGCGCAGTCCGATGATGTCCGAGATACGCAGGCCGTATCTTGCGGCCAGCAGTACCATCGCATAGTCACGCTTGCCTTGCGGATGGGTACGGTCGATGGCGGCAATCACCGCCTCGACCTCCTCCTGTGTATAGACGGCGGGCAACTTACGGGCACGTACCCGCTTCAGCTTAAACACCTCCATCCACAGCTGCTCGCGGTTGTCCGGGAGCAGTCCCTTCTCACACATCGAGCGGAGGAATACGCGGGTTGTCATGACAATGTTGTCCCTGTCAACCGCTCCCTTTGCCTTGTCCAACATTTCAAGGAACGCTGTCGCGTCACGGACGGTGAAGTCCGCAAGCGTCTTTCCTGAATCAGCCAGGTACGCATACAGGTTGTAGATGCGCTCCTTGTAGCGCTGAAGGCTCGATGCAGCCTTCAGGCGTGACTGCTCCTGAATGAAGAGGGTGAACTGCTCTCCCAATTCGCCGGGATAGGTTATCTCCTTCGGCATAACGTGGCTCCGTCGTACCTCTCCCAATTCCGTCATGTCGCTGAGTACGTCGATGTGCCGTACACGCTCCTTCTGACGGTCTGTCAGCTGCTTGTAGTCCTTCCCTTCATGCCAGGCATCCAGGAATGCATCGCCCACTTCGCGGCTGTACAGTTCGTAACCGTTGGCCTTCATGAATTCAGCCAGGCGATCCCATGTGTGGCTGTATCTTACGATACATGAATCCTTGTACATCATCGTACGCAGATAGGCTTCCACACGAGCCCTTGTTTCTGCTAATATCGACTGTGTCATAATATAAAGGTGGGCCAATTTGATGGCCTTCCACCAATATATTATGTAAAGTCGTTATGTAAAGTCTTACGCGCATCTTTTTGATTCACAATAACATTTTTTATTATTTGTTGCAGAACTTGACATAATATGGAACTTTACATAAGACAGTTTATGTAAACATTTACATAAGATTGAGTTGGTAAAGGCTTCGCGTACAGCTTTATGCTGAGGTGTGTCATCCACTCGCTGCAACCCCTCCATTCGGAATGGTCTCGGCAAGTCGAAAGTCATCTTTGGCAATACAATGCTGAAGAACTGATACAAGTTGTTTTCCCAACGCCCATCATAAGTCAGGCGGTCGCTATAGCGTTCCTCACCAATAAGGTTGCAGAAGTTGAGGTAGTCCATGCGGAAATTATCGAAGCGTTCCCGTATAGGCAACCCCTTTCCAAACATCATCAAGCCAGCCATCGACAAGCCCTCTTTACCTTCCTCTCTATTGACGATATAGCCTCCGAGGTTCCTGAGGAACGTTTTATCATCAACCTCGTTCCACACATGGTCATTATTCCATACCCGGAACAATGTACGATAACGATGCAGCGTGTCGAGGTCGATATCATCCATGTTGTAATGTTCAATCAGGATGCCATCATTGCCATCCTCGAAAGAGTCGCGTATCATGGCTCTCACCTGCCGCTCTGTGCAATGGTAATCACCTTCATGGTTACGCCTGTACGTTCCCTTATAAACGTTGCCGTTCAGGTAGATTGGCTTCATGCGGAAATCTGCCATTGGCACATGGATACATACAATCTTCTTACCATCCAGATCAACTACCTCAACATCCTTCTCAACAAGGATGTTTTCATTCACCTTGTCGCTGTTGATGGTATTCCAGAAGTCCGTCAGAATCTTCTGATGATTGTCTACACCTATTATCTCAAAGCGTTTGGCAGGATCTGTCTC
>Ga0310694_10004091_pt1 | contig 14158 bp, 10 predicted proteins | sample 174DNAGHGhighgp2_FD_203884 | JGI IMG/M metagenome (GOLD analysis project Ga0310694, IMG submission 203884) | Sheep rumen microbial communities from Palmerston North, Manawatu-Wanganui, New Zealand - 1742 DNA GHGhigh gp2 (v2) (version 2) | ecosystem: Host-associated > Mammals > Digestive system... | reverse complement strand
GCACTGCCGGCACCGATGATCATCGACAGGATGGTGACAGTATTGGGGTGGATGCCCATCTTGGCAAACAGCACGGCCCAGTAATAGCAGAACGGCCGTACCACGTGGAGGTCCAGCCAGTCCTCGGTCTCTGCCGATTTCAGCGTTTGATTAATCTTTTCATTCATGACCATAGATGCATTAGAACGTCAGACGGAAGATATACCTGATTCCCCACCGCTCGCTGGTCGGCAAGTCAAGGTAACTCAGTCGGCGCACGTACTCGACGTGAATCAGTTTGAAGATATTATGTACGCCCACCACCAGCTCGAAGTACGGCCGCTTGGGGTCCATCACGTAGCAGCCTTCGGGGAAGTACATCAGCTTGTCGCTGCCGACATTCGACGCGTGGTAGGGATTGTTCTTGTCCGACAGGTCGCCCCACAGCATGTTGACGCCGATATACTCGCGCCACTTCAGCTTCTTGATGAGCGGTATGCGGTTGAAGAACTTGCCGTTCAGGTCCCACGACAGCATGGCCGACAAGTAGCGGTCGTTCATGAACTCCATATTATTGATGAGGCTGAACATCTCCTCCTCGATGACGAACGACTGGTTGGCCACCGGATGGATGAGCAGCGGGTAAGGCACCTGCTCCCACTGGATGCCGGCCTTCAGGTGGAGGTCTATCTTGCCCCAGCTGTTCAGCCAGAAGCGCTTGTAGACCTTCGCTTCCGTCAGGTTCGACGTGTAGTCGCCGCCCAGCAGGTTACGTAGTCCGAAGGTATGGCTGATGGACAGCACCGGAGCGTCGTGGTTGATGGTGATGCGGCGCTGCTTGTTGTTGATGTAAGTCTCGTCGGGTGCCAGGCGCAGCTCGGTAAAGATTTCCGTGGTGCGCAGGAACTCGTGGTTGGGGCGCATGCCGTCGGGTATCACCTCGGGCTGGTTCAGACGGCGGAACGACATGCGGCCGCATGCCTCGTACTCCTCGGCCTTCAGCTTCACGGTGGTCTTCAGGCCGAAGTCCGTCTCATACTCATAGCTGATTTGCTGGCGGTTGAAGAGCATCATCTTGTTGATGCCCGCCCACTTGAAGGCCACGAGGAAGTTATCCTTGTCGGTGGGCAGGTAGCGGTCGCTCGGCGAGCAGACGTCGTAGGTGCTCTCCACGGTCAGCGTGCGCTTGGGAAACTCCCACGGCATGTATTTCTTGTCGATGAACGAGTAGGTGAGCGTGGCGTTATAGTAGTTCTTATGGCTGCCCCAGCCGTGGGCATAGTAGCCGGAGGCAAACAGGCGCTTGTTGAGGTTGGCGGTGGTCTGCATGCTCAGTCGGCTGCGCCAGCCGTCAAGCTCGTTGCGCGTCAGGAAGGTGTTCACGGGCGACAGGTCGAACTTGTTGGGCGTGCCGGTCTCGATGGAGTTCTCGATGAGGGCGTTCAGGCCTATCATGAAGTACTTGAAGCCCTTGATGTTCTGGATGTTCTTCACGAACGAGCCCATCGAGTTCTCACTCTTCGTCAGTTCCACCTGGCGGTATTTGTTCCAGAACGACTTGCCCTGCATGCTGGCATTGGGGTCGCGCACCTCGGCGCGCTTGCCGCGGAACACGCTCTTGGGCTGCTCCGAGAAGCCGTAGTTCGACAGGCGCGTGGTGCGTATGACGATGGCATTCTGCAGGAACTTGGCAAACTCCAGCTCCGTAATCATGTCGTCGCGCGTCAGCACCCAGTCGCCGGTGTCCAGCTGCTTGAATTCCTGCTCGATGCGCAGGTTCTTGACGAAGTTGACGCTCGTCTGGCGGGGCAGCGTCAGCTCGCAGCGGCGCACATGGTAGCTGGAGTCCTTGAGGATGTAGATGTCGCCGCGGAAGCCGAAGTCCATCTGGTTGTTGGGCAGGAAGTGCAGGTGGATGCACGAGTCGCGCTCTATCTTCAGCGTGTCCTCTATATAGAAGCGGTAGAAGCTGATGGCATCCTTGCCGATGGGCGACGTGAACGGATATTGCAGCAGGCGGATCTGGTCGTCGTAGAGGTCGACATCGGTGAACACGTCCTTCAGCACCACGTTCAGGATGTCGCCGGTCTGGAACAGGTCGTTGATGCCCGACGACTGCTGGCCCTTGATGATGGTTTTCTTCTTCATCGGACTCTTGCGGTAGTTGACCTCCGACACCGTCTCGTCGATGCTGATGGGCAGAATGAGCTTGCCGTTATACTGGCAGCGCTCCACCTGGTCCTTCAGCCACGGCGTACTGGAGAAGGGCTTCTTCTCCAGCCGCTCCTCGGTGATGTCGTTGGCGGCAAGCGTCAGCTTCTCGTACTTGTCGTAATGGTAGAAGTCGTGGTTGGCAAGGGTGTTCTGCTTCTTGGCGGCAATGACCTTGCGCATCAGTTCCACGGCAGGGTTGTTCTTACGGCTGTAGCGGCCGCGCTTGGCTTTGACGGTGACCTCGGCAAGCTGGTGCTTGTCGGGCTTCAGCGCCACGTCGAGCCGACCCCTGGTGCCGCTGCGCACAGTGACTTTCTGCTGCTGGTAGCCCACGGCACTGAACGTCAGCGTCCAGCCGTCGTGGCGCTCAATCGAATAGCGCCCGTTGTAACTGGAAACTGCCGCCACATGATGACCTTCGTAGACCACACTGGCAAAGGGGATACTGTCGCCGGTCTCAGCGTCGGTGACGGTGCCTCTGAGCTGCTGGCCACTGACGGCTGTGCAGAACAGGCAGACAAGGAGCAGGATGTACTGTCGCAAGGAGTTCATTTAAAGGTGTATTCGGTGTATCCGCCGCGGCGGTCGTTCATGCGTAGCGTCTTGAAGGCACCGGTCTTGGCCTGCACAACGAGCACGAACGATGTGAACAGCCGGCGCTTCTTGCCCTTCGGGGTGATGGTGAGTGTCGTCAGACCATTCTTGGTCTCGGTGGTGAGGTCGTCGCAGACGGGCATGGCATGGCCGTTGATGACGGCATGGAGCACCTTCTGGAACGTGGCGAACTGGGCATTCTTCTGACTGTCGGTAGTCTGCTTCTTCTTACCCATCGTCATCGTAAACTTGGTACCGTCCATGATGAGCTGGTCGGTATCGTTGTCGGTCGAGATACAGATGTAGTCGGGCTTGCGGATGGTCAGCGTGCCCTGCGTCACCTCGTCGGTGGCTATCGCCTTGGTGTGGCGCGTCTTGGTGACAGTCTGCGCGGTTGCGGTGGCATAGCATGCCAACACGCAAAACAGGAATAATAATACTTTCTTCATTGCTTCAATATAGAATCGGTGGTTTGAACGGCTGTCATGGCAACGCCCTCCAGACCGTGCAGCATGACGTTCTGACCGGTCAGCAGCAGGTTGGCGATGGGCGTGCGGGGCGACAGCATGGTGAACAGCGGCATCCGGCAGTCGTTGCGGACACCATAGGCCGAGCCGTCGGGGGTGCGCGTGAAGCGCTCCCACGTGTGGGGCGTACTGACGAAGCAGTCGCTGACCATGTCGCGCAGTCCGGGCACGACGGTTTCTGCCAGTGGCAGCGGGTCGGCACTGCTGGGGGTCAGCAGGTCGAGTATGGCGGCATAGGGGCTGCCGTCATCCGGCACCCTGCAGCTCAGCATGACACCCTCAGGCTCATCCCAGATGCCGGCCTTCGGATAGACATACTTGTTGTGGTTGAAATAGGGCAGCGCGCCGGGCTTGAGCAGCAGCGAGTGGGTGTACATGCCGCGCGTATTCTCCAGTGCGCCGATGCGGCGGCGGAACATGCCCTTCAGCACGCGGCTCTCCCTGACGAGGGCGAATGTCTGGGCGGGGTGGATGTCGCTGACAAACCAGTCGCCTCCGTACTCTTCGCCGTTTGCACAGCGGGCGGCCACGATGCGGCCGTCGCGCTCTACCAGCTCTGCCACGTCGGAGCGGCAGAGGACATCGCCGCCCATACGGCGTATGTCGACGACGAGGCTGTCGACGATGAGGCTGCTGTCGCCCTTGAGCCGCCAGCTGCTCTCGATGAAGCTCTTCTGGCTGTGCGTGAAGGCCAGCAGGGGCAGCGATGCGCGGCACAGCTCGGTCTTCAGGCACGACCCTGACAGCACGTCGACAAGCAGTGGGTCGCTGAAGTTGTCGGTCAGCCACTGCCACGCACTGACCGACGGGGCCGGGTCGGGCCCTTGCAGCAGGTCGGCATAGCGCTGCAATGCCTCGCGCTGGTGCGGGAAGTCGGCCGCCAGCGTATCGACGAAGCGGTCGAAGCCCTCGGCCAGGCGGAAGGTGCGGTCGCCAATAGTAATAAGGTCAAAGCCGTCGCCGTCAAGGCGGTGCCACGGCAACTGCATCAGCCCCAACCGGGCAAATACGCCGTGCAGCGACTGGCCCTCGGCCAGTCCGCCGACATAGTGCAGCCCCGTATCGAAGCGGTAACCCTTGCGCCTGTAGCTCTGCAGGCATCCGCCGGGCTGCCAGTGCTGCTCAAGCACCAGCACCTTGTACCCCTGCTCTGCCAGCAGACGGCCGCAGGCCAGTCCGCCGAATCCGCTTCCTATGATGACAACCCTTGACAATTTACTATTTGACGATTTACTATTTACTATTTAACGACTTACGATTTACATTATTCTCTGGCGAGTGCCCATCTGTTCTTGGCGATGAAGCCGCTCGCTATCTATTCTTTCACAGCGGCGCCCTTACGATGGATGAGGCGGTAGAGGGCGGGCTGGATAACGTAAGACAGCACGACGGCCGAGACAAGGCCGACCAGCGTGGAGAAGCCTACCGACCGGATGGCGGGGTGCTGCGCCAGCAGCATGCTGCTCACGGTGACGATGAGCGTCACGGCACTCAGGAAGATGGCGGTCTTGTGGTAGGCCAGTTTCTCCTGGTGGGGGGCGGTCAGGCCGTCCATGACGAAGATGCTGTAGTCGACGCCGATACCGAAGATAAACGTCGAGATGATGATGCTGATGAGGTTGAAGCTCTGCCCGGCCATGTCCATGGCGCCCAGCACGATGAGCCAGCTGAGCAGGATGGGCAGGAAGCCCAGCAGCGTATGCTTGACGTTGAAACGGAACGACAGCAGCAGGACCACGAAGACGAAGGCCATCGACAGCCACTGCAGCACGTTGAAGTCGGCACTCATCCGCAACAGCGTATCCGTCGTATAATAATAGGTGTCGAGCACCAGCAGGTTGGGGTCGCTGGCAATGGCGTCGCAGATGCGCATATAGTCGCTCTCGCTGCTGCGCACCGAGTCGTTGGCACAACGCACACTGGTGAAGCACAGGTAGCCGCCGTCGTAGCTCTGCTCCATCATCGTCGACTGGTAGCCGACAGGAATCAGCCCTGCGTCGTAGAGGGCGTCAGGCTCGTAGTCGGCCGCGGCAGCCTCGAAGAAGGTGTCGAAGGCTTCGGGGCGCAGTCCGGCCTGCGGTGCCGTGGCGGCGACGAGGCTGCGCACGGTGGCCAGCCGGTCGGCCGTCCAGTAGCGTTTCCATGCGGCGATGCGCCGCTGCTGCTCGCTGAGCGGCACGAACACCTGACTGGTGTGGGTATAGCTCTTCACCAGTCCCAGGCGCTGCAGCGAGTCGAGCTTGCGGTCCAGTACGCCGAAGTGCTCGATGGCCTCTTCCATGGTCTTGCCCTCGCTGGCAAAGTATTTCTGCTTGTCGCCGGTGTAGGTCTTGTCGCGCAGCAGCTGCTCGGAGCGCTCGGTCATCTCCTCCAGATAGCCCAGGTTGTGCATGTCGGCATCGAAGTGGGTGCCATCCTTCACGTAGGCGCCCACACAGACCACCGTCAGCACGACAATGACGGCCACGAGCAGACGGCTGCGGTCGAAGCTGTAGCCATTGATGCGCTCCACGAACGGCGGGAAGCCTCCGGCCTTCTTCTCACGGCTCTCAGCGCCCTTCTCCCTCAACAGCGGGGGCAGATAGGTCAGCGAGAACAGCGTGGTGCCGAAGATGGCGAAGGCGGCGAACAGTCCGAAGTCGCGCAGCAGGTCGGTCTCGATGAACAGCAGTCCGGCAAACGAGCCGATGGTGGTCACGCAGCCCAGCCACACGGGCTTCACCTGGTCGCGCAGCAGCTGCTCGCCGTTGCTGACATACTGGTGATGGGTCAGCACGTGGAGCACATAGCTCAGCGCCACGCCCAGCACGACGCCGCCGATGCCCAGTGCCAGGAGCGAGAACTCGCCCTTCAGCCAGTACATCATGGACAGTCCGAACAGGGTGCCGAAGACAACGGGCAGCAACAGCAGCGGAAGGGTGTCCATGCGCCGGAAACACACCAGCAGGAACAGCAGCACGAGCACCAGCGCACCGCTGATGGTCGTCGTCAGGTCCTGCTTGATTTGCGTCGAGTTATAGTAGCCGCTGGCGGGGGTGCCGTGGTAGCTGATGTCCACCTGCGGGTGGCTCTTGGCAAAGGTGCCGATGAGCGTGTTGAGCCGCTCGAAGAGCGCCGAGCCCTGGCCGGTGTTGGTCGACGAGAAGCGCGGGGTCAGGAAGGCCAGACACACCGTCGAGTCGGGCACGAAGAAGTGGCCGTCGATGGTCCGGTAGCTGCTGCCGGCACTCAGCAGGGGCTGCAGCTGCTCGGCCAGCACGTCGCGCATGCCGATGGGGTCGGTTTCTATCAGTTCCGGGAACAGCTCGCCCAGCTCGCTCTGCAGGTCGTCGCGGTTGCGCTGCATCTGTGCCGCCATGTGCTGGCGGGTGAGCAGCGTGTCGAAACGGGCATACGCCGACGTGTCGATGTAGGCCGGCAGATGAGCCAGCATATAGTCGATACCGTCGGGCAGCAGGTCGTCGTCCAACTGGTAGAAGATGTCCTCGACGAGCGCCGAGTCCCGGCGCAGCGAGTCGACAAAGGCGTCGCAGGCGTCGGCCAGCTGCTGGGTGCCGTCGGCAGACTGGGCGCCGTCGGCTGCCTTCCGGGCGAAGAGCAGGAAGGTCTTGTCCTTGATCTTCAGGTCGGCAAAGGCCAGCTTCGTGGTGCCGTCCTCGTTCTTCGACGACGGCATCAGCTTGTCGATGTCCTCTTCTAAGTGGATGCGCGTGGCGAAATAGCCGAAACAAGCAAAGAGTGCCGCCATCGAAAGCCAATAGATGGCCCGATGCCGGCAAAAGAACCTGTACAGCGCTACAAACCCTTCAGTCATAGCCTCTCTTTAGTTCTCGTCTTATGCCTGCTGGCGCTGCTCGATATAGTCGTAGAGGTCGTTGAACGTCTTCAGCTTGGGCAGGTCCTCGGCGGGAACGACAATCTTATAGTTGTAGTGGATAAGGGCTACGAGGTCGACCAGGTTGATGCTGTCCAGACCGAGCACCTCTTTCATCGATGCTTCGGGGGCGAAATCGCTGGCGTCCATCTCAAACTCTTCTGCAAGCATGGCGTTTACATGCTCAATAATTTCATTGCGTGTCATAATCTTAACAATTTTTACTGTTTCTATATTACTGTTTAATGGTATGCTTATAAGTTCCTGACGATGAGCGTCGAGTTCGTACCGCCGAAGCCGAACGAATTGCTGAGGAACGTGTCGAAGTGGGCGGCACGCGTCTCGGGCACCACGTTGATGCAGGCCGTATCGTCGTCGGGGTTCTCGAAGTTCAGCGAACCGGCGATGAAGTCGTTCTTCATCATCAGCAGCGAGTAGATAATCTCCGACGCACCGGCCATCCACATCTCATGACCCGTCTGGCCCTTGGTCGACGTGACGGGCACACGGTAGTCGCCGAACACCTGGGCGATGGCCTGCGCCTCGCGGGCGTCGCCAATCTTGGTCGACGTGGCGTGGGCGTTGACGTAGCCGATGCTCTTCAGGTCGGTGATGCCGCTGTGCTTGATGCACTGCTCCAGCGACTCCACCGGGCCCTGCAGGTTGGGCGTCGAGATATGGTCGCCGTTGCCGGAGAAGCCCCAGCTGACCACCTCGGCCAGAATGGGCGCGCCGCGCTTGACGGCGTGCTCATAGCTCTCGATGATGAGCGTGGCGGCACCGCCGCCGGGGATGAGGCCGTTGCGCTCGCGGTCGAAGGGGCGGCTCACCTTGGTGGGGTCGCCCTCGCGCAGGCCGAAGGCCATCAGTCCGTCGAACGAAGCGACGCTATACATATTGGCCTCCTGGGCGCCACCGCAGACGATGCAGTCCTGCAGGCCGTTCTTGATGAGCAGATAGCCCAGGCCGATGGCCTGCGAGCCGGAGGCACAGGCGGCCGAGGCCGTCAGGTTGATGCCTTTCAGGTGGAACAGGGTGGCCAGGTTCATGGTGACCGTCGAGTTCATCGACTGGAAGATGGCTCCGCTGCCGCACGACATCGTGGAACCGGCCTCGCGGAACCTGTCGAGGGCGCGCATGGTGGCCTCGGCGACGCTGTCGTTGCCGAAGATGACGCCCACGGGGTGCTGGTCGATATAGTCCTGCTCCAGGCGGGCCTGCTCCAGGGCCTGGCGCGTCGACATATAGGCATACTCGGCCTCCTCGGGCATCAGCTTGCGCACGTCGCGGCTCAGATAGGGCTTCAGGTTGGGCTTCTGTACCTGTGCACAGATGGGCGAGCGGAAGCCCGCGGCCTGGCGCTCCTCGCTGAATATAATACCACTCTTTCCTTCAAACAATGACTGGCGCACCTCGTCAAGCGTCGTGCCAAGGCACGACCAGATGCCCAGTCCGGTAATGACTACTCTATTTTCCATTATTATATTGTTTTCTTATAACATCTTCTGCGTTTCACGAACTGCGGCTTCAGCGGCTTCCACTGCGACAGCTCGCGTATGTTGTCCTCCAGCTGAGGACCCGTCTCGGCCCATGTGAAGCCATACGACTGGTAGACCGGTACGAGGTCGTCGAAGAACAGGGCATTGACACCCAGCCCCTGATAGTCGGGGCGCACGGCCACCAGCAGCATCTCGGCATGGTCCTCGTGCTGCACCTTCAGCGACTTCAGCAGGTGGTACCAGCCCAGCGGCCACAGCCGTCCCCTCGACTTCTGCAGCGCGCGGGTCATCGAGGCGATGGTGATGGCTATGCCCACCACCTCGTCCTGCTCGTTGACCACCAGCGGGATGAGCTGCAGGTCTAACACATGGATGTACTTCTCGACGAAGTCGTCGGCCTGGCGCGCCGACAGCTCCGAGAAGCCGAAGATGGGGGCATAGGCGGCGTTCAGCAGGTCGAACACCTTCTTGACATAGCCGCCGTGCAGCAGCTCCATGCGCGTGAGCTTCTTGATGCGCAGCCCCATCTGCTCGCGCACATACTGCGACGTGCGGGCATAGCGGGCAGGCACCTCGGCAGGCACCCGTATGCGAATCTGCAGCCAGTCGGTCTCCTTCGTCAGGCCGTGCTCCTCCATGTGGCGGGGATAGTAGGGCGGATTGTAGATGGCACTCATCGAGCCTTCCAGCTGGAAGTCCTCAACGAGCATGCCCTCCTTGTCGAAATCGGTGATGCCCATCGGGCCTTGCAGGGCGGTCATGCCGCGCTGGCGCCCCCACTGGGCGACGGCGTCGAGCAGCGCCCCGGACACGGCGAGGTCGTCGACGAACTCAATCATCGAGAAGCGCACATTGCGCGTGTGCCACCGCTCGTTGGCCTTATGGTTGACGATGCCGATGATGCGCCCCACGGCCTTGCCGCCACGGTATGCCACAAAGCCCTGAACGTCGGAAAACTCCAGTCCGGGGTTCTTGCGCGCGTCGAAGAACTCGCGCACGTCGCTCTCCATATCGGGCACATACTGCCGACAGCCGCGGTAGATGTCATCTACCACGCCAATAAAGTCGTTCAACGTGCGGCGGTCGACAATCTTTCGTACCTCTAAAGACTTACTCTGCATCGTCATCGATGGTTTGGCCTGCAAAATTAAACATTTTTTGGTGATTATCGGTGCCCTACACCTCTTATTTAATGTTTTTTATATCTATAACGCCTTTTTCCAAGTCGTCCAGGAAACGCACTACGGCATTGCGGATGCTCGTCAGACCGAACGCCGACGGGTCCACGGCGCCCACGGGCAGCCACATGGCCTCGGCGGCATCGTCGGCAGCATGCACGGCGGGGCGCTCGCCCGCCACGCGCACCAGATAGTCCATGTCGAGCGTGTGGACTCCCATGCCGCTGTACAGGTAGACATTCGGCGACGAGAACAGATACTGCATCGACGTCACCTCCAGGCCGGTCTCCTCCTTGATTTCGCGGCGCATGCCCTCCTCCACCGTCTCCTCCATGTCGCAGAAGCCGCCGGGCAGGTCCAGCGTGCCGAGCGCAGGCTCCTTGGCGCGGCGAACCACCAGCAGCGAGCCGCCGTCGTCGACGATGAACGCCGCCGTGGCACTGCACGGATTGGCATAGTACGTGAAACCGCAGTCGCCACACTGCTTGCTCTTGAAGTTATGCTCCACGAAGCGGCGGCTGCCGCAGACCGGACAATAGCGGAAAATGTGTAAAGGGTGCTCCATCAGGGGTATCTCGCTCGTTTTGAGCCTGCAAAGGTACACAAAATTCTCGACACCGGCAATAAATCATGGTGTTTTTCTGCTTTTCCATGCGTCAGGCATGCGCCGTTTCGGGATTTTTGTGTATCTTTGCAGGAAATTTTCCGAACCATTCGAAAGCTGACTTGAATGTAACAATACTGTTGTTGATGATAGAAACAAAACATAACCCCCCGACGACAATGAGAAAACTACTCTTCCTCACTTTATGGCTGGTGTCGATAGCCGCATCGGCACAGAAACCCATCGAGATGAACCTATGGCCCAACGCTCCCCGCTCCAGCAACGGCGACCCGCAAGACCTGGCGAAGGTGTGGGTCTATCTGCCCGACAAGGCGCGAGCCACCGGACGCGCCGTGGTGTGCTGTCCGGGAGGCGGCTACGAGCACCTGTCCATGCAGAACGAGGGTCACGACTGGGCTCCCTTCTTCACCAGCCAGGGCGCGGCCTTCATCGTACTGAAATACCGCATGCCGCACGGCCAGCACAACGTGCCGCAGGAAGACGCCGACGAGGCCATGCGACTGGTGCGGCGCCATGCCGCCGAGTGGCACGTCAACAGCAACGACGTGGGCATCATGGGCTTCTCCGCAGGCGGACATCTGGCATCGACCGTTGCCACCCACTCCAAGGGCGACGCCGCTCCCAACTTCCAGATTCTCTTCTACCCCGTCATCTCCATGGAGCAGGGCATCACCCACCACGGCTCGCGCGAGAACCTGCTCGGCAAGAAGCCCAAGCGCAAACTCATCAACGAATACAGCAACGACCAGCACGTCAGGCGCTCCACGCCGCGCTGCTTCCTCGCACTGGCCAACGACGACCGCTCCGTGCCGCCGCAGAACAGCCTCAACTACCTGATGGAGCTGAACGCTGCCGGCGTACCGGTCACCGCACACATCTACCCCTCCGGCGGCCATGGCTTCGGCATACGCCAGTCGTTCCTCTATCACCTGGAGATGATGCAGGAGCTGCGCGCATGGCTCCGTAGTTTCTAAGAGAGCGTCAACGTCAACGCGCATGGCTCCATAGCTTCTATGAGAGCGCCAACGTCATCGCGCAAATATCATCAACATACACAACTACTTATTAATCAACAATTTAGGTGTGACATTCGTTTTTCCTGACGGGTGTCACGCTCCCTTTTCCACCATCTGAGGTTCCACCCTCCATCATCCCCGCCGCGGAGCGTGCGACGGCCGTGGGAGACGTGTTCGACGGCCGTCGAACGATGCCGCCAGTCGTCATGAGTGGAAAATGCCACAAGTATAACCGCAGATATAACCGCAGATATAACCGTAGATATAACCGCAAATATAACCGCAAATATAACTGTACTCAAGTTTCGGATGTTTATTTACTATTTGACGATTTACGATATATTTACGATTGAACTATTTGATGATTGAAGCGGCTGATAGGGCCGGGAGAAATAACAAAATAGTAAAATAGTACATAAATAGTAAATAGTAAATCGTTAAATCGTAAATAGATAGCAAACCGCAAACAAGTGTCACGCCTACCGGGCTGATTCTCAGCTCGGTAGGCGTGACGGTGACAGAGGTTACTACTTAGTAGAGTTCTTTCAGGCGCTCGGCCATGGCGCGGCCCAGGGCCTCGCACTGTGCCTTGGTCTCGGCGGTGAGGCTCTGCTTGATTTCCACCGGCGTGCCGACGGCCTCGAAGTGGAGGCGCTCGTCGTTCCAACGCTGTATCTCGCTGACAGCCTTCGACGCCCATCCGTAGCTGCCGAACCAGCCCAGGAGGTGGTTCTTGATGTCCTTGCCGGCCAGCTCGCTGAGCAGCACGTCCATCTCATGGTACAGGGCGGTGTTGTAGGTCGGTGCACCGACGATAAGACCGCGATAGCGGAACACGTCGCGGATGATGTAGGAGTGGTGGGTCTTGGAGACGTTGTAGACCACGATGTTCTTCACGCCCGCCTCGGAGGCAGCGCGCGCAATGACCTCGGCGGCGCGCTCGGTATTGCCGTACATGGTGCCGTAGCAGATGACCAACCCCGGCTCGGTCTCGTATTTGGAGAGTCGGTCGTAGATGGCGATGACCTTCTGGATGTGCTCATGCCACACGGGGCCGTGGGTGGCGCAGATATAGTCGAGCTGCACCCCGGCGAGCTTCTTCAGCGCGTTCTGTACGGGCGTGCCGTACTTGCCCACGATGTTGGAGTAGTAGCGCTCCATCTCCAGCCAGAAGGTGTCGCAGTTGATTTGTGCGTCGATGACGCCGCCGTTGAGGGCTCCGAAGCAGCCGAAGGCGTCGCCGCTGAAGAGGGTGGTTCCGCAGAGCGTGACCATCGTCTCGGGCCAGTGCACCATGGGCGTCAGCACGAAGGAGAGCGTCTGGTGGCCCAGGGCCAGCGTGTCGCCGTTCTTCACCTCCACGGTATTGTCGCTGATGCCGTAGAAGCCTTCCATCATCTGGAATGTCTTCTTGTTGCCCACAATCCGGATGTCCGGATAGTATTTCTTGATGAGGGCGATGCTGCCGCTATGGTCCGGCTCCATGTGGTTGATGACCATGTAGTCGATGGGGCGGTCGCCGATGACCTCGTGGATGTGCTCAATGAACTGGGTGAAGAAGTCGACCTCGACGGTATCGATGAGGCACACCTTCTCGTCGTCGATGAGGTAGGAGTTGTAGCTAACCCCGTTGGGCAGCGGCCAGAGGCCCTCGAAGAGCGACTTGTTGCGGTCGTTGACGCCCACGTAGTAGATGTTGTCTGTTATTTTCTGCATAGCTATAGGGATATTTGTGTAAGTTCTTTCTTTCGCTCGCTGCCGAAGCCGGGCGATACATAGTTGTCGAGCGTCTGGCACACCTCAGCCGAGAACAGCAGTCCGCAGCGTATCAGCTCGTCCCACTGCTGTTCGGAGAGTCCGGCCTCCAGCTGGCGCCGCGTGATGCCGCTGTGCAGCAGTCCGTAGAGGAAGCCCGCATTGAAGCTGTCGCCGGCGCCGATGGTACTGACGGTCTCGACGGGCGCCACGGGATACTGCTTGCTGAAGGCGTTGTCGTCGCGCACCTCGACCGGCTGTCCGGCCTGCGTATAGATGAACTTCCGCGTATAGAAGGAAATCTGCGAGCGGTAGACGGCATCGGGGTCGCTCTTCTTGAAGAGCACCTCGAAGTCCTCCTTCGAGCCGCGCACGATATGGGCCAGTTCGAAGTTCTCCAGCAGGTTGGGTGTGAGCTTCAAGACCTCGTAGCTGTGCGACGAGCGGAAGTTGACATCGTAGTAGAGGATGGCGCCGTGCTGGTGGGCATACTCCAGGAAGCCCTTCACCTGCGGGCGGATGACGGGGTTGAGCGCATAGTAGGAGCCGAAGAGCACCAGGTCGTCGGGCTGGATGTCGGGATAGGTGAAGTCGAGCCTGTCGTGCGGGTGGTCCTTGTAGAAGATGTACTCTGCGTCGTTGCGGTCGTTGAGGAAAGCCAGCGACAGGGGCGACTTGGAGTCGGTATGGACGCTGACATGCTCGGCGCTGCAGCCGTTGTCGCGCAGAAACTGGATGATGAGCTGGCCGACGCGGTCGTTGCCTGCCTCGCTGATGAAGCTGGTGGGCACGCCCGAACGCCCCAGCGAGATGAGGGCATTGAACGTAGAGCCGCCCGGAACGGCCTGAATGGGCTGGCTGCCACGGAAGATGATGTCGAGAACTGTCTCGCCAATG
>Ga0310694_10004090_pt1 | contig 14158 bp, 12 predicted proteins | sample 174DNAGHGhighgp2_FD_203884 | JGI IMG/M metagenome (GOLD analysis project Ga0310694, IMG submission 203884) | Sheep rumen microbial communities from Palmerston North, Manawatu-Wanganui, New Zealand - 1742 DNA GHGhigh gp2 (v2) (version 2) | ecosystem: Host-associated > Mammals > Digestive system... | reverse complement strand
CGCGTTACTCACCCGTCCGCCACTAAGCTTCAGGAATGCAAGCACTCCTTGGCTCCGTTCGACTTGCATGTGTTAAGCACGCCGCCAGCGTTCATCCTGAGCCAGGATCAAACTCTCTATAAAAGTTTAATTCCCAGCCAGATAAATCTGGCTAAAAATCCGTTTACTGTTTTGGTTCATTGAACCGTTCTGAATATTCATTTAGCATTAAGCAGAGCGCTTTGCATCGAAGGCTGCGTTGCGTGCTTGCACGCATAAGCAGGTTTTGATGCAAAGTCATTCGGCGCAAGCCGATGACCGAGAAAATGCGAAGCATTTTTCGAGGCTGCTTAATGCCTCTTAAGAAATCTTCAGGGTTGGATAGCTGTTTATTTATCAAGGTACTTCGCCTTTCGAAAAACCCCTGTTTTTCGGGCGACTCGCTTATACTACCACTTTCAATTTTCTGTGTCAACAATTTTTTTTAAATTTTTTTCAATTTTTTTTCTTTCTATATTTTAGACAAAAAAATACCCGGGAACACCTGTGTTTCCTAGGTATTTTTCATCTACATAAAACTTTTTTCGTTAATTCTCAGGGCTGTCCTACGCGAAAACCGCAGTTCGGACAGAAGATGTCGCCCGGCGCGATCACCGCATTACAGCAGGGACAGAGCCCGTTTCCCTTGATCACCGCGATCTTTTTTTCCAGTTCTTCAATGCGCGCATCAATCTCATCCATCTGCGAGATGATCGCGTTATAATTGGGGCTTTCTCCGCCTTTCTTGATAAAGTTGTAGACCAGCTGTCCCATATCGCGCAGCAGTTTTTCCTTCTTTGCGCGAAGAGTGCCGATCTCATTATTCAGTTTGTTCTGGTCAGAGAGATCCTTGACGTTCTGCGATGCTTTGTTTGCCGCTTCCGTTACGGCGCTTCCGATCTTTGTGAAAAAATCTGCCATGATGACCTCCGGAATAGTAACCCTTTGCTATAACCCGATACCTTCACAGAATATTTCTTTAATCCGCGATATGTCCCTGTGCGCGGATCACATCGATCACGCTGTCTACATACTTTTCGCAGATCTCGTTGCTGCCTGCTTCCACCATAACGCGGATCAGCGGCTCCGTACCGCTCTCGCGCACGAGAATGCGTCCTTCATCGCCGAGTGCTTCCGTTACGGCAGCAACCGCTTTCCGGACTTCCGGATCGTTCTGCGCATCCTCTTTATTCTTGACGCGCACGTTCTTTAATACCTGCGGATAGAAGACAACGGGCGCCGCAAGTTCGCTCATCGGCTTCTCTTTTGCGAGCATGACTTCCATCAGTTTCAGAGAAGTCAGGATGCCGTCGCCGGTCGTTTCATATTTCGAGAAAATGATGTGTCCGCTCTGTTCTCCGCCGATACGGTTTCCGGTATTCAACATATTCTCGTACACATACTTATCGCCGACTTTTGTTTTCTCATATTCGATCCCGACTTTATCCAGTGCTTTGTAAAGACCGAAGTTGCTCATGACCGTCGTAACGATCTTATTGTTCAGGAGTTTTCCGCGCTCCTTCATGTAAAGTCCGTAAATGTAAAGGATGTGATCACCGGTGAGCAGGTTTCCTTTTTCATCGACGGCAAGACAGCGGTCCGCATCTCCGTCATATGCAAAGCCGACATCCAGACCCTTTTCCGCCACAAAGCGCTGCAGATGCTCGATGTGCGTGGAGCCGCAGTCCGTGTTGATATTATATCCGTCCGGGCTGTCGTTCATCACATACGTCTTTGCACCAAGCGCATCAAATACACTTTTCGCGATCTGCCATGCGGCACCGTTTGCCACATCCAGTCCGACCTTGACATCCTTAAAGCTGTACTTCGACATGGAGATGAGATATCCCACATAGCGGTTCCGTCCCGCAGCGTAGTCAACGGTGCGTCCGATCGAATCCCGCTCCGCGACGGGGATCTCCATCTTTCCGTCGATATACTCCTCCACTTTCATGATGGTCTCTTCGTCCATCTTTTCTCCCTTACCGTTCAGGAGTTTAATGCCGTTATCGTAGTACGGATTGTGGGAAGCGGAGATCATGATACCGCAGTCAAAATCATCCACGCGGGTGATGTATGCCACCGAAGGCGTGGGCGTCACGTGCATGATATAAGCATCCGCGCCGGATGCCATCAGACCGGTACAAAGTGCATACTCAAACATATAGCTGGAACGTCTGGTATCCTTACCGATCACGATCTTTGCTTTCTTTCCCTCTTTCGCACCGTAGTACCAGCCGAGGAAACGGCCGATCCGGATCGCATGTTCAAAGGTCAGATTTTTGTTTGCTTCCCCGCGGAAGCCGTCCGTTCCGAAATATTTACCCATTCTCTTTTTTCCTCACAATCTCCCCGTTATTTTTATAGATCGAGTTCTCCGGCACCACACCGCGTACGCAGGAGGTCGGATATACGTTGGAGTTCCTTCCGATCACGGTTCCCGGATTGCAAACGGAATTGCAGCCGACTTCCACATGATCCCCGAGCATCGCACCGAACTTTTTGATCCCGGTCTCCAGTTCCTCCGTGCCGTTATGAACCACGACGAGTTTTTTATCGGACTTCACGTTGGAAGTGATGGATCCCGCACCCATATGGGAATAATAACCCAGGATCGAATCCCCGACATAATTGTAATGTGGCGTCTGTACATGATCAAAAAGGATCACGTTCTTCAGCTCCACCGAATTCCCGACGACACAGTCCGCACCGACCAGTGCCGATCCGCGGATAAACGCGCAGTGTCTCACTTCGGTATTCGGACCGATGATGCAGGGCGCTCCGAGATAAGCCGTCGGAAACACCTTCGCCGTTTTGTGCACCCAGACGTTCTCTTCCCGCTCTTCATATTCATCCCCGAGCGTGGGCCCGAGGGAAAGGATCAGATCCTTGATCCCTTTCAATGCCTCCCATGGGTATGTAAACTGTGAAAGATAATCCTTCGCAAGAGTATGCTCCAGATCATATAGATCTTTGATCGTGTACATCTTACAGCCTCTCCTTCCTGTCGATCTCCGGGAAATGACGGCTTCCTGCAGTCCCTCTGTTCAAAAAAACCGTTTCACACACGATAAAAATTATACACTAAAAAACCGCCGAATGCAAGCGCACGGCTTGCAGCGGCGGCAGACTCCGGCAGTTGTTCCTTCCCTTTATTTCCGGCAAAAATCCCGGATCAGGCTTTCCTTTTCCGCTCTGGTCAGGCGATGCTTGATCTCCCATTCGCGGCGCATGGCATCCCTTTTGTCATCAAAAGATTCGTAATACACGATCCTGCAGGGAATACGGGAACGCGTATATTTCGCCCCCTTCCCCGGCCGGTTGTGCTCCCTCTCCCGGCGTGCAAGATCCGTCGTCCATCCCGTGTAGTAGGTCCCGTCCGCACACAGGAGTATGTAGGTATATGCTTTTTGCGAAGGACTTTCCCCGGCAGGCGGCATCCTATTGTTCTCCGTCCCGCTTCCGGTAGATCCTGATCTTGTCTTTTCCGCGCAGGAGTTTCTCCGGCTTCGCCTTCGCATCCGTCTTTCTCTTTGCGTCCGGTTTTTTCTTATCCGGCTCTTTGACTGCCGTCCGGTTTTTCGCAGACTCTTTCTTTCCGACGACCAGTTCCGGCTTTCCGTTCTTCAGGGTCAGCACGGCAGAGCCGCCTTTCTTCAGTTTCCCGAAAAGGATCTCTCCGACAAAGAGCGGCTTGATCTCGCTGTCGATGACACGCTCGATCTCCCGGGCCCCATACTCTCTCGTAATACCCTTTTTCCGGATGTATCCGAAAGCAGCCTCGTCTACCCGCACGGAGACCTGTTTCAGATCCAGCATCTTTGTGAGCTCGGCAAGTTTCTTCTCCGCGATCTGCTCGGCCATACGCTCGCTCATGTGCTTAAAGCTTACGATCGCACTCAGGCGGTTACGGAACTCCGGCGTAAAGACACGCTTGACCTCTTCCATCATGACGGAATCATTAAACTGCGCCGCACCGTATCCGATCGACTGTTTTCCGATCATCCTCGCGCCGGCATTCGAAGTCATGATGATGATAACATTCTTGAAATCCGCCTTCTGTCCTTTATTGTCCGTCAGCTGCGCGTAGTCCATGACCTGCAGCAGCACGTTAAAGATATCCGGATGCGCTTTTTCGATCTCATCGAGGAGCAGGACGCAGTGCGGGGTCTTCCGGATCGCATCCGTGAGCATGCCTCCGTCCTCATATCCGACATAACCAGCCGGAGAACCGATGAGTTTCGAAACCGTATGCCGCTCTGCATATTCACTCATATCGAAACGGACGAAACCGATCCCGAGTTCTTTTGCCAATACCTTCGCCACTTCCGTCTTTCCGACACCGGTCGGCCCGACAAAAAGGAAGCTCGCGATCGGCTTATTCTCCGCGAGCAGGCCCGCCCGCGACATATAGATCGCATCAACGATACGCCGTACCGCCTCCTCCTGTCCGAAGATCTGGGAAGTGATCCTCTCGTGCAGATCTTTCAGATGATCCACCTCGGACTGTTCCGCCGTCTGCTTCGGGATGTTTCCGATCTCCGCCAGCACCGTCTCTATAATATCCTTTCCGACGGTCTGACGCTTCTGTGTCGTCACGGGATGCATCCTGCGGTACGCACCTGCTTCATCGATCAGATCAATCGCTTTGTCCGGCAGGAACCGTCCCCCGATAAAGTTTTTGCTGAGCTTTACCGCGTAGGGAAGGACATCGTTGCCGTAACGGACACCGTGGAATTTCTCATATCCGCTGCGCAGCCCTTCAAGGATCCGTACGGTCTCCTCTTCGCTGGGCTCTTTGATATCCACCTTCTGGAAGCGTCTCGTCAGGGCAGAATATTTTGCGATGGTCCGTTTGTATTCGCCATAGCTCGTCGCCCCGATAAAACGGATCGTCCCGTCTTCGAGATACGGACGAAGCATGTTGGCTGCATCGATGGAACCGCCTCCGAGTGCACCGGCTCCGATCAGGTTGTGGATCTCGTCGATGAAGACGATCGGATCTTTCAGTTCCGAAAGCGCATCCATGATATCCATGATCCTCTTTTCAAAATCACCGCGATACTGGGTCCCGGCGATCACTTCTCCGAGATCGAGGGCATATACCTTGGATCCCTTCAGTGCTTCGGGGACTTCCCCTTTTTCGATGCGGTCCACGAGGCCGTATATGATACTCGTTTTCCCGACGCCGGGATCTCCGATGAGCAGCGGATTATTTTTCTCCCGCCGAAGCAGGATGCGGCAGATCCGGTCCAGCTCCTTCTCTCTGCCGATCAGCGGACTGTGCTCCTTGGTACGCTCGTTCAGCAGCGTCGCAAACTCCAGCACGTATTCCTCGGGATCATCGATCTCCTCATCGAAATCGTACTCATCGCCTCCGTCGATCAGAAGCTGCAGCGTCGACAAGAAATCCTGGAGATTTCCCACCTGGTTCTCCAGAAAATAGATCGCGTAGGAATCCTTCTGACGGCTGATCGCCCAGATCACGTGATAAAGACGGATATCCTCACTCCCCGCATGCTCCGCGGCTTTGACCGAGGTTTCCACCATGGTCGCAAAACCATCGGAGATACGCTCTGCGATGTTTCGTTTGTCACCGCTGTTTTCACCGTGTATGGGCATCTCATTTTCGAGATACTTCATCACCGCATCCTTGAGCTTCTCCGCACTGCCCTCACACATATGCACCGCGCGGATGAATGCAGGCGTCTCCGTGCATGCTGCGATCACATGCTCCGGCGTCACCAGATCACTGTCCAGCTTTGCTGCGATCATCAGCGCGACCTGCATCACGCGTTCTGTCATATCATCAAATTTCATATCCTCTGCTCCTTATGCCAGGTGGGATCTCCCGGCCGGTCTCATTCTTCGTCCAGGCGGATCTGGAAGGGATAGCCTTCCGCCCGTGCCCGTTCCATGGCCATCCGCTGTTTCGTTGCCGCCACGTCGTAACTGTAAGTTGCGATGCACGCCTGTCCCTCATGATGGACCTTCAGCATCAGGGCCACCGCATCCGCGTTTTCTTTCCCGAAGATCTCCACCAGGATCTGTACCACAAAATCCATCGGCGTAAAATCATCGTTCAGCATGATCACGCGGTACTTGGACGGCTCTTTGATCTTCAGCCGCGTCGCCCCCCGCGTATTCTGTTTTGTTCCCTTTTGTGTCTTTCCGGCCATCTGTCTGTTTTCGTTTATTCTCCTTCGTCGAAAAAGGCTGCACGTGATGCAGCCCTGTTCTTCGGATCTTTATTGTATCGCTTTTCAGTTTCCGTCATCCACTGCCGCTGCTACGGAACTCACCACCGAAGATACCACGGAGATCACGACGCTGATAATGATCAGCAGCCCGCCGCCGAGCACCACCATTAATACACCTGCCTGTGAAGCATCCATGTTTTTATCCTCCTGATTCCTCGATGATCGTTCTTGATTATACTATATCTCTCTTACAAATTCAAGCCCTTCGCCTCGTCACAACCCATCACCAGATTCATGCACTGCACCGCTGCGCCCGACGCACCTTTTCCGAGATTGTCAAAACGGCTGGCTACGATGAGCCTTTCCTCATTTCCGGTCACGAGGATCTCCATTCCGTCCCATCCGGCTGCCGCATCGGAGAACAGTGCTCCGCCTGCTTCCACGTCCGCTCCGAAGGGAAGCACACGGATAAAGCGCTCGCCCTCATAGTATTTTGCAAACAGATCCCTGAGCTCCTCCGGCGTTTTCTTCTGCTTCAGCATCCCGGCATAAAGCGGCACCTGCACGATCATACCGCTGTGATAGTTCGTCGTCATCGGGCAGAAAAGCGGCTCCTTCTCCAGACCGGTAACTGCCTTCATCTCCTTCAGATGCTTGTGGCTCTGTCCCCACGCATACATTCTGGCGGAATCAAATTTCTTTTCACGGCCTTCCTCTTCGTATGCGGAGATCAGTTTCTTTCCGCCCCCGCTGTAGCCGGAGACCGCAAAGATCGACACCGGGTAATCCGCCGGCAGGATACCGCTTTTTACCAGGGGATACGCAAGAGCGATAAATCCGCTGGCATAACAGCCCGGTACCGCGATCCGTTTTCCGTTCGCGACCGCATCCCTGTGCGCTTTCGAAAGCTCCGGGAAACCGTATGCCCAGCCGGCTTCCGTACGATGTGCCGTCGACGCATCGATGATCACCGTATCCGGGTTTTCGCACAGCGTTACCGCTTCCTTTGCCGCCGCATCGGGCAAGCAGAGAAAAGTGATATCCGATGCGTTGATCAGCTTTTTGATCTCCTCCGGATCCTTTCTTTTTTCCGGATCGATCTTCAGCAGTTCGATATCGTCCCGTCCCCGGAAACGCTCATTGATCCGAAGTCCCGTAGTTCCTTCACTTCCGTCGATAAATACTTTTTTCATGTTGTTCACCCTGCCTGCAATCCCGTATAGAGATTGTAGTATTTTCCTTTCTGTTCGATCAGTTCTTCATGCGTGCCGCGCTCGATGATGCGGCCCTGCTCCAGTACCATGATACAGTTCGCGTTGCGTACCGTGGAAAGACGGTGCGCGATCACAAACGTCGTCCGTCCCTTCATCAGACGGTCCATACCCTCTGCGACGAGTTTCTCCGTTCGCGTGTCGATCGAAGAGGTCGCCTCATCCAGGATCAGTACCGGCGGATCTGCGATCGCCGCGCGCGCGATCGCAAGGAGCTGTCTCTGGCCCTGGCTCAGGGAGTTTCCGTTTGCCGTCAGCATCGTATCGTAACCATCCGGAAGTCTCGTGATAAAGCCGTGTGCATTTGCAAGCTTTGCTGCTTCCTCGACTTCATAATCCGACGCATCCAGACGTCCGTAGCGGATGTTTTCCCGGACGGTCCCGGTAAACAGGTTCGTCTCCTGCAGCACGATCCCGAGGGAATGGCGCAGATCGTCCTTTTTGATCTTGTTGATATTGATGCCGTCGAGCCGGATCTTTCCGTCCTGAATGTCATAGAAACGGTTCAGCAGGTTCATGATCGTCGTCTTTCCGGCGCCCGTCGAACCGACGAAAGCAATCTTCTGTCCCGGCTTCGCATACAGCACGATATCGTGCAGTACCATCTTATCATCACTGTATCCGAAGTCAACCCCGTCGAATACGACATCGCCTTTCAGTGCCGCATAGGTCGTCGTATTGTCTGCTTTATGATAATGCTTCCACGCCCAGAGACCGGTCCGTGTCCGGGCTTCCACCAGTGCACCTCCGTCGATCGTCGCATTGACGAGAGTGACATATCCGTCATCCGTTTCCGGCGCTTCATCAAGCAGTTTGAAGATCCGGTCCGCACCCGCGAGAGCCATAACGATCGAGTTGAACTGCTGGCTGACCTGGTTGATCGGCATATTGAAACTCTTGTTGAATGTCAGGAAGCTCGCCAGTTCGCCGATACTCAGATGCATCACGCTCTCCGGTCCGACAGCGATCGCGAGGATGCCTCCCACCACCGCGCAGAGAACGTAGCTCAGATTTCCGAGCTGTGCGTTGATCGGGCCCAGCACGTTGATGTAACTGTTTGCCTTTCTCGCGCTTTCATACAGTTTTTCATTCAGCTCGTCAAACCTCTCGATGTTTTTCTCCTCGTGGTTAAATACTTTGACTACCTTCTGTCCCTCCATCGTCTCCTCGATGAAGCCGTTCAGTTCCCCGAGCTGTTTCTGCTGCTTTACAAAGTAGCGTCCGCTTCCGCCTGCTACGATCCCTGTCGTGACCAGCATGATGACCACCATCGTCATGGTAACGCCGGTCAGTACGGGACTTAAGATGAGCATGCTGATCAGTACACTCACGATCGTGATCGCCGAGTTCAAAAGCTGCGGCATACTTTGACTGATCATCTGCCGAAGGGTATCGATATCGTTCGTATAGATCGACATGATGTCGCCGTGCGCATGCGTATCAAAATATTTGATCGGCAGCCGTTCCATCTTTGCGAACAGTTCCACACGAAGATCACGCAGAGTCCCCTGCGTTACCTTTACCATGATCCGGCTCTGGATATAGGTCGCCGCGACTCCGCACAGATAGATGGCCGCCATCTTGTAGATCGCATGCAGCAGCGGGAGAAAATCCGGCTTATCGCTTTTCATCATCGGTGCCACATAATCGTCGATCAGGGTTTTTAAGAACATCGTTCCTCTTACCGAACAGAGCACCGATACGATGATGCACACCACCACAATGATCAGTTTCGGAAGGTGTCCCGCAAACACGTAGGAAAAAACGCGCTTCAGGATCTTCCCGGGATTCTCCAGTTTCGGTTTGGGTCCGACGACACGGCCGCGTCCCATCTTTACTTCTTTTGCTCTTGCTTCTGCCATTTTCCTTACCTCTTACAGCGAATCGAAATCGCCGTTCCCCGAAGTCTGCGACTCATACACTTCACGATAGATCGCGTTGCTCCGGAGCAATTCTTCATGCGTCCCGAACCCGTTGACCCGTCCCTCGTCCATCACAATGATCCGGTCCGCATCCTGTACGGAAGAGATCCTCTGCGCGATGATCAGTTTGGTCATCCCCGGAATATCCTCCCGGAAAGCACGCCGGATCTTTGCATCCGTTGCGGTATCCACTGCGGAAGTGGAATCATCGAGGATCAGGATCTTCGGATTCTTCAGCAGTGCACGTGCGATACAGAGCCTCTGCTTCTGTCCGCCCGAGAGATTGCTGCCGCCCCGCTCAATAAATGTATTATACTGATCCGGCATCGCTTCGATAAACTCGTCCGCACACGCCATATGGCAGGCTTCGGAACAGACATTTTCCGATGCATGCTCGTTTCCCCATCGCAGGTTATCGAGGATCGTCCCCGAGAAAAGAACGTTTTTCTGCAGCACCACCGCCACCTGGTCGCGCAGCACTTTCAGATCATATTCCCGTACATCCTTTCCGCCGACTTTCACGCTTCCCTGCGTCACATCATAGATACGGCTGATCAGATTGACGAGACTGCTCTTCGCACTTCCCGTACCGCCGATGATACCGATCGTCTCACCGCTCTTGATATGCAGCGTGACATCTTTGAGTACCGGCGTGCCGCTGCCTTTCTGATAAGAGAAATCCACATCTTCGAAATCGATGCTCCCGTCCTCGACCTTAAGCACCGGGATCTCCGGATTGACGATATCCGCCTCCTCGTTCAGCACCTCCGCGACACGCTCCGCACTTGCTCCCGAGATCGCAACCATGACAAAGATCATCGAAAGGATCATCAGGCTCATCAGGATGTTCATGCAGTACGCCAGCAGGGCCATGAGATCCCCGGTATTCAAAACCGTACCGCCGGAGTTCACGATCAGTTTCGCGCCTACCCAGCTGATCGTCAGGATACATCCGTACACCGTGAACTGCATCAGCGGCGCATTGATGATGACTCTGTTCTCCGCCTGGACGAACATGTTGTAGATGCTTTCACTTGCTTTTTCGAGCCGGCTCTTTTCATAGTCCTCCCGGACGTAAGCTTTTACCACACGGATCGCACCGACATTCTCCTGCACCGTAGCATTCAGATCATCGTATTTTTCAAAGACCCGCCGAAAATATCCCATCGTCGAACGGATCAGGAAAAACAGGACCGTCGCCAGAAACAGTACCGCGACCAGATAGATGCTCGCGATCTTCGGCGAGATGATAAAGGCCGCGATCATCGCAAAGAGCATGGAGAAAGGCGCCCGGAAGCACATCCGGAGGATCATCTGATAGGCATTCTGAATATTCGATACATCCGTCGTCAGGCGCGTGATCAGGCCCGCCGTGGAAAATTTGTCGATATTGGAAAAGGAAAAAGTCTGGATGTGATCGAACATCGACTTGCGCAGATTCTTTGCCAGTCCCGCCGATGCCTGTGCGCCGAACACGCCGCCGAGGATCCCGGACAAAAGACTTAAAAGCGCCAGGATCACCATGACCACACCCATCGTATAGATATGCTTCAGATTTCCTTTGTTCACACCCTCATTGACGATCGATCCCATGCAGATCGGGATCAGGATCTCAAAGATGACCTCAAAGATCATCGCAACGGGTGTGGCTATGGAAACCTTTTTATATTCCTTCACATGGGAAAGGATCGTTTTTAACATGCGAGTGTTTCCTCCCTGAGATTATTCCGTATCTTCTTTAAAAGACGCAGGAGCTCCTCTTTTTCCTCCGCGGAAACCCCCTGATACATCTGCCGCTCCAGATCGATCCTGCCTTTTTCCATTCCCGCAAACAGGCGCCCGGACCGCTCCGACAGTTCCACCATCGTAAGACGCTTGTCCTCCGCTCCCGCAGACGTCGTGACAAAACCTTTTTCCTCCAGGCGGCAGACGACTCCCACCACCGTCGGATGCGTCACCTGCAGAAACTTTTCGATCTCACGCTGGGATGCGCGGTGTCCCTTCTGATGCACCAGAAAGAGCAGTACCCTGCTCTGCTGTGCCGTAAGATCATATTTTGCCAGCCTCTCGTCGATCCTTCGTTTGATCGAGGTATCGATCTGTTTGATGATGAAGCCGGGATCATTCTCCGGATTTCTGCTGCCGTCCATTTCTGTCCCTTCCGAAAAGCCTTTTTTGTAGCACGCTACATATCTACCGTCTGAATATACTACCGCGTTGAGCGCTTGTCAAGTCTGCGACGGATCCGTTCCCGTCCCTTCCGGCGCTGCCGTCACCGTTTCCGTCGCTGTCTCCGACGCTGCTGCCGTTTCCGCTTCCGGTGACGTTTCCGTCGCTGTTTCCGGCGCTGCCGGCGTCTCGCTCACTGCGGCCTCTTCCTTCGGAGGCGCAAACCTTTTCCGCTCTTCTTCGATCATATCATTCAGATATGCCGTCTCGTTGAGCTTGAGATCTTTATCGCCCGCTTCCGAACGCTGCGCATAGGTATCAAACAGTTCACCCTTTTCCAGCACAAGAGAGCGCATCTTCTCATCGATCGTATCTTTCATCAGCAGACGGTGCACGGTCACACCTCTCGCCTGTCCCATACGGTACGCTCTGGAGATCGCCTGATTCTCCGTAGACGGTTTGAACTGCGGTTCGCACAGGATCACGACGGAAGCCGCCTGGATATTGAGTCCCACTCCCCCGGCTTCGATCTGTGCCACCAGTACGGCCCCTTCCGGCGCAGCGGCAAAGACGTCGATCATCCCCTGACGCTCCTCCGTTTTTACACCTCCGTGGATCACGCCGACGCAGTCTTCCCCGAGTGCCGATGCGATCTTTTCCAGCGTATCCCGGAAATAGGAAAAGACGATGACCTTTCTGCCTTCCTCTTTTGCATCCTCACAGATGTCCTTCAGTTTCGCCAGCTTGCCGCACTTTTCCGGATCCTCTACATTCCAGGAGACGCGCCGTACCGCCATGAAATTGTTCTTTTCCGTAAAGAGGCTGTCCCGGTATACTTTCTTTTCTTCCTCGTTCAGGATCAGCCAGTCCTCCACATCGATGAGCTCCGGCAGTTCCTTCAGCACATCCTCACGGACTCTCCGCAAATAAGTTCCGGCGATGGCCGCACGGAATTCTTTTTCTTGATAGTCCGCGACTTTCTTCAAACCGTTGGCGGTCGCAGTACTCACGCTCCCCAGCAGAAAACGCATTTCTTCGACTTTGTTTTCCAGAGGCGTGCCGGTCATATAGAGCACATACTCCGATACATCGATGAGTTCCCGGACATGCTGGGTCCTTTTCGCGTTCGGATTCTTGACATTATGTGCTTCGTCCACGACGAGCATGTCGATCATGCCGATTTCGGGAAACGGCAGTTTGTCCAATGTCTCATAAGTCGTCACCGCCACAGCATCGCCTGCGATCCACGCATCGTATTCCTCCTGACGGTCACTGCCGTGGATCGCGATGGCCGACAGCATGGAATGTTTCTCGATCTCCCTCGCCCAGTTGACAAGCACGCTTAAGGGACACACCACGACGAAACGTTTTCTGCCCTGCGCCTTCAGGTGTGCGATCGCTGCGATCGCCTGAATCGTCTTTCCGAGTCCCATCTCGTCTCCGAGTAACGTCCTCTTCTGGTGGATAATGTATTTCGTTCCGAAGGTCTGATAACGGCGGAGCGTCGACTCCATCAGGCTGCCGTCCAGCTCGACCGCACTGATCTCTTCGACGAGTTCTTCCGAAATACCGCTCTTTCCGTGCAGCTGTGTCTGCTCCGACTGCGGAAGCATCGTCTGCGGTACCGCGATGTCGAGGAGACTGTAATATGCCGCGACGTTCTTTTCAAAATCATCCCAGATCTGACGGGCGGATACTCCGCGCACCGAGCGTAAGGTATCACAGATCTCTCCGCCCGGATTCACATAGTTATCTCTGACCTGCAGAAGGAATGCTACAACCTCCGGCTCATCGACCGGTTTTTTCCTGAAAGAAAACAGCCGTGTGAAAAATGACGTTTCTTTTTCATATGCGTCGATCTGCGCCTTATAGGCGGTTTCGTATTCCCGCTGCAGTTCCAGCGCCCGTGTATAGGCCGCGTCCGTATAGCGGTACTGATACAGATCCCGTACCAGGATCGTATAGGCGGATGATTTATTCGAAGCATCAATGCGGACCACGGCATTTTCCGCCGCCCGTTTTGCGTAAGCATCTGCGGCTTCCTTCAGTTTTGCGGCACCTTCCGGCCCGATTCCTTTGACCTGCATCAGGACGTTTTCGCTGTGTCCGCGTACATCCCCGATCGTACGGTAGCCGGCACTTTTTAATGCTGCAAAACGCACGCCTTTCGCCTCCGGTGCCAGTGCATCGATGTCCGTGCCTTTTAACACATTTTCCGCGACTTCCATCCGGATGCGTTCCATATCCGGAGCGAGCGAATTGCGGATCTGCTCGGTCTTTTTCAGTTCCTTCGCAAGTTCCGCATGACACGATTCCGCATCATTTTTCAGTTGTCTGACCCATTTTCCGATTTCACTCATTTGCGTATCTCTTTTTCTCCACAGATAAAACGATACTCCGTCTCACAACGTGGATCAGTATACCTTATCCACTGCCAAAAAACAATCCGCGACAAGGGACACGATGGCGTAAAGGAATCGTCAGTTGATGAAAATGAGATTGGTCCGAGGTCAGATCCTTTCTGACCAAGATTTGCCTTCATCTTACATCTCATCCGGGATCTCGTCAAATATTGCCG
>Ga0310694_10004089_pt1 | contig 14161 bp, 18 predicted proteins | sample 174DNAGHGhighgp2_FD_203884 | JGI IMG/M metagenome (GOLD analysis project Ga0310694, IMG submission 203884) | Sheep rumen microbial communities from Palmerston North, Manawatu-Wanganui, New Zealand - 1742 DNA GHGhigh gp2 (v2) (version 2) | ecosystem: Host-associated > Mammals > Digestive system... | reverse complement strand
TACTATAGAAGAACGGCGCAAATTGAGTATTTTGTCCAAAGAGTTTTCTTGTGGAAAGTCTGAAATCATGCGAACAGCGCTGGAAGAAATGTGGGAAAAGTACGAAAACGTAAGACCATAACACAATATAAATGAGATGCAAATAATACAACGCATCTCATTTTTTGATTTTTCTGATATTTTTTGTGCCCACAAATAATAGCGAAAAATAATTTTTGTGCCCACAAATAATCGTGTTTTTTGGCCAGATTTGACTTTTCAAAAACTGGCCAAAATCGATAAAAACTGGCCAAAATTTGCATTTTTTGAAAAATGGATATTTTTTGTGCCCACAAATAATCGTTTTTGGCCAGAAAAAGTGGGTTTTGGCCAGAAAAAAAGTGGGCAAAATTGGCTATTTTTTGTGGGCACAAATATTTCCAAAGTTGACGAAAAACGCGAAAAACGATAAAAAAGTGGCAATAAAATTGATTTTTTGTGGGTACAAAAAATAATCTTGGCCAGTTTGCCCACCTTTTTTCCTATTATTAATTTTTTTTTTTTTTTTTTTTTGAATTAAATAGAGAAAAAACTGGGCAATCTGGCCAATTTTTGTGGGCACAAAAAATAAGACGTATTTTTATAGCTATTTTTACATTTTTTAATGCCAATTAATTTCAGCGTAAAAAATACACCGCGCATAATAGGAGAGAAAGAGAAAATGGACGGAGTGTGTTCTTCATGGATATTTTCCATCTCCTATTTCTTTTTGGAGAGAAGAAATGAAAGAGAATAATTTTCAAGCAAAGCTGATTAAAGAATTAAAAAGTCGGTTTCCTGGATGTATTGTTCTTAAGAATGATGCTGGATATATTCAGGGAATTCCAGACCTTTTAGTTCTTTACAATAATAATTGGGCTGCGCTTGAGTGTAAACGTGATGAAGCAGAAATGTTTCAATCGCAAGACAGAGGAAATCAACCATATTATGTGAAAAGGATGAATGAGATGTCCTATGCAAGTTACATTTATCCAGAAAACAAGAAAGAGGTTTTAAATGAACTGGAACAAGCACTCAAATTTAGTAGGTAAGCATGCACTATTTAATCCAAGCGGTTACAGCTGGCTTAATTATGGAACTGACGAAGAATCTTTAGAATTGATATTTCGAAGGTACAAAGCTCAGTACGCTACTGTGATCGGAACAACCCTTCATGAATATGCCGAAAAGAGAATTAAATATCGGCTGCGAATGTACAAGACTGACAAAAATGATGTGATGATGTACTTGCTCGACAAGGGTTTACCGATGAGCGTGATTGATCTCGATTCTAAGTTTGATAATTTGAAGCGCTATGTAAATGATGCTATCGGTTTTCAGATGGATTCAGAAGTTCTGCTCTATTATTCTGACAATTGTTTCGGGACAACTGACGCTATATATTTTCGCGACAAAGAATTAAGAATTCACGATTATAAAAGTGGAGTTACTCCGGCTCATATTGAACAGCCACTAATTTATTCTGCACTTTTTTGTCTGGAGTACGGAGTAAAACCTATGGATATTTCTACACATTTGAGGATTTATCAAAGCGACGAGATTATTGAAAGCGATCCAGATCCTATGGATATTCAGACTGCAATGAACCAGATTATAACATTGGACAAAATCGTAAGTAAATGGAAAGCAGAGGACGCAGTAGTATGATCATGGAAGAAACCTACTTTAATGAGATCAACGATCTGGATATTTTCAGTTTAGCTCATGAAGGAAGAAGTAAACTTGATGGAGCGCCTGTTGGATCAGGTCGATATCCGCTTGGTTCAGGAAAAAATCCGTTTCAAAGAGATGAAGGCTTTGCTTCTCGATTAAACGAGATAAAGAAAGAGCATCCTGATTGGAACAATACACAAATCGCTCATGACATGAACATGTCCACTGGAGAGTTTAGAGCGAAGATAACCACAAACAAAGAAGCAAAGAAAATCGACGACATTGCGCAAGTTGTCGATTTGAAGCGCCATGGATATTCTAACGGTACTATTGGCAAAATGCTTGGCCTGTCAGAAGGAACAGTCAGAAACTATTTAAAACCCCAGGACAATGCATTAGGTAAGAAAACTGCATCTTCAATTGCTCTCAGACTTAAGGAACAGGTAGATGCTGTTGGTATGCTGGATATTGGCGCTGGTGTTGAGAGAGAACTCGGAGTATCAGATGTTACCCTTAATGCAGCTGCACAGTTGTTGAAGGCTAATGGATATTCTTTGTTCTCTGATTTGACTGTTCCTCAGGCAACAAATCCAGGTTCATTCACGCACCTTAAAGTTCTTGCTCCTCCGGGAGTGACCAAGAAAGATGTGTTTAACAACTTAGAAGACATTAGATCTGTTGTCGATTACGATGGATATTCTATCGCCGCTCAGGAAAAACATCCGGGTTTTGAGAGAACTAAATACGGAATGTATTATCCTCAAAGCATAGATTCAAGTCGCATAGCCATTAACTACGGCAAACCAGATGGAACTGGCGGAACGGAAATGGATGGACTAATTGAGTTGCGAAGAGGAGTAGAAGACATTTCTCTTGGCAAATCAAACTATGCTCAGGTAAGAATTGCTGTAGATGACAAATACTATCTCAAAGGAATGGCCATTTATTCCGACAATCTTCCAGATGGAGTTGACGTTCGTTTTAATACAAAGCATCCAGAAGGAACACCTTTGTCAGATGTACTTAAAAAGTTTAAAACAAAAGAAGAAAATGGAATTAAAGTTGTAGACAGAGACAACGTATTTGGTGCGGCGATTAAGCCAGAAGAAAAAGGCGGTCAAAGATTCTATATTGGTTCTGACGGAAAAGAGCATCTTTCTGCTATTAACATTGTTAACTCTGAAGGCGACTGGATGAACTGGAAGAAACGCCTTTCTGCACAGTTTCTTTCAAAGCAGAATATTCCGCTTATCAAGCAGCAGCTGGATATTACTTATCAAGGCAAGTTGAATGAGTATGAAGATATTATGGCCATCACGAATCCGGTGATCAGACAAAAGTATCTTCAGTCATTCGCAGATGATTGCGATGCTTCGGCTGTCCATTTGAAAGCACAGTCTCTTCCTGGACAAACTAGTGCTCTTTTGCTGCCTCTTCCTGATATTCCTGAAGGACAGATTTATGCGCCAAATTATCATACTGGTGATACAGTTGTGCTTGTTAGACATCCGCACGGAGGAACCTTTGAAATACCGGTTTTGAAAGTTAATAATGAATATAAACCTGGTATTGATATTATAGGACAAGCACCGGATGCAGTCGGAATAAACATGAAGGCCGCTTCTCAGCTTTCAGGTGCAGATTTCGATGGCGATACAGCCCTTGTTATACCGATATCACTTGGTGGCGTTGGCACCAAAATAAAAGCCACCCCAAAGTTGAAAGGGCTAGAGAACTTTACAACAGACCAGTACGAGATCACAGATAAGAATTCTCCTTTATATCCTGTTGATGCTGCGCATGGGTTTAGGAAACAGGATCAGATGGGTAAAATATCCAATTTGATAACTGATATGACGCTTAAAGGTGCAGACGAGGATGAAATATGTAGAGCAGTCAAGCACTCCATGGTTATAATTGATGCTGAGAAACATCATCTAGATTGGAGACAGAGTGCTAAAGATAATAAGGTCAAAGAACTTTATATTAAATATCAAGGAAAATCTAATGGCGGCGCATCTACGTTAATATCCAAGTCAAAATCACCTATGGATATTCCGAAACGGCGTACAGCATACACCGATCCAAACAATCCAAATGTAAAAAACGGAATTGATATTTCTACAGGTGAAAAAGTCTTTAAGGTAACAGGCGAGTCATATAATAAGCCCATATACGAGTATAAAAGAGATGAAAATGGTGTCGTTTTAAAGGACAGTCATGGGCGTAAAATAAAGGAAACGATAACCATACAGGACCCTAAAACCGGTATGGATATTCAGAAGCCTCTTATTGTTGGATATGAGGATAAGCCTACTGTAAAGAAGCAAAAGATCTCTAAGATGCAGTACGCCCTAGAGACGTATGGTGACGCTGGATATTTGGTGTCAGATTATCAGACGCAGCAAGAGCTTGCGTACGCTAACTATGCGAATAGTCTTTATGCCCTTGCTAATAGAGCAAGAAAAGAACTAATTGCTACCGCCCCTACCCCCTATAGTAAGGAAGCTGCTGCCCGTTATCAGAATGAAATTGCGACATTGAATAATAAATTAGACGACGCCCTTAAGAACTCCCCCCGCGAACGGCAAGCACAGCTCTCTGCTAACTGGATTTTCAAGACTAAAAAGCAAGACAATCCAAATATGTCATCAGAAGATGAAAAAAAGGTCAAATCCCAAGCGCTAGCAGAGGCACGGGTACGGTATGGGGCTAAGAAGGCACGTATAGACGTATCTGATGAAGAATGGGAAGCTATTCAAGCAGGCGCAATAAGTGCAAATAAATTGAAACAGATTCTTGAGAACACTGACATGGACAAGCTAAGAGACAGAGCTATGCCTAAAGATTACAAAAATCAAGTTAGTGAATCAAAAGCTGCTAGAATTCGAAACTATCTTGAAAAAGGTTACAGCCCAGCCACCATAGCCGACATTTTGGGTATTTCTGTAGGTGCCGTCGATCGTATTGCTGTTGGATTCGGTTCACAAGGTGCTGAAAACAACATGCAAGTAGATGAAGGGGGTGCTCCAATTGCTATTTAGTGCTCTTACAACGAAAGACAATCCTTATAGTTACTTTAATGAACGAGATGAATGGGAAGCTTATGAGAATTATACAGGAAATAGAGCAACTCGAATGATTGGTCGTTTTGCATATACTTCTGATCAACTTTCAATTATCGAAAATGAGAAAGAAATTAATCGTGCAATTGACGAAATTATTAAATATGATCCTTTAAATGTGTTCATTAAAGAAACAAAAGAAATGAAACTTGATTAGTTTTAATAGTTTTTCTGAAAAGAATTAACTTTTAAAGTTCAAAAGTTTAAAAATTTGTTCTTTTAACTAATAATTTTAATTAGTTTTTAGAAAAAGTTTAACAAACTAATACCTTTGTAGCATTTAAGAATCGTTTTGTGATTTGTTTAAATGGAATTTTGTTTTAGTTGTTAGCGAATTTGTTAAGAAATAACTAAGAAAAGTTATGCATTAGCGATCCTGTTGCTTTACAAACAAAAAAAAATGTATTTTTGTTTGTAAGTAAGGGGGGTCAATTAAAAGAAAAGATTTAAAAAAGCTTTTTTAAATGATTCTTTTCAAACTATTTAATAATTATTTCAAGAAATAAGTAGTATTTTGAAATGTTTTAGACAAAAATATCCAAACCACCCCTATATATTAGGGTGACCCTAGAGGGGGGCCTATACTATATACACCCCCCTCTACATCGCCGGCCTCTTCGGAATTTCTCCGGAGGGATATTTTTGAGAATGTTTTTACCGGGGCAGCTCAGTAGGTTTGAGCGGACGACTTATAATCGTATGATCGAAGGTTCGAATCCTTCCCTCGGTATTATATTTAGAGAGTTATTTAAAGGGACGTAGGTTTTTCTTGAAATATGGTTGACCCTGCTTTTCTCCTCTCCAGATGATTGTAATGACACCAACAGAAACTTCTTCTGCTTTTCTGCCTACGTCTCTTTAAATGATTCTTTAAATAATACATAAAGGAAGACATGAATAGTATGGCCGGTATTTTTGCACAGCAAATATTAGTAGATGGCGACGCTAAGAAGAGAGTTGAAGAGCGTCTTGCCAGAATAGAAGAGATTGAAAGTAAACGCCCTTGTAAAAAGTGCTTTTATTACAATCCCGCAAGAATAATAAGATGCACATGCGGACGGAAGTGCAACTTCGAGCATGATCAGTTTTCGCCAGGAGCAGGTTATCCTGATATATGAAAACAAGATGAAATAGAAAGTAGGAGGAAATATATTACGAACCACAGCAATTCCTCCAGAGAGTCATATAATACCCTGTTGATTCTCAGAGTAAGGAGGCGAGAACTATGGGAAAAACTAGAAAAGAGCCGTTAAAATCGACTCTACCAAGTCCTCCTGCAGGTACTCCCGAAGCGCGAGAGAATCAACTTATAGCACTGGCTGTTGATTTGGCGGAGCAGCAATTAAGAGATGGAACGGCATCTTCACAAGTAATAACGCATTATCTAAAGCTTGGTTCGACCAAAGAGAAGTTAGAAAAAGAAATAATGGCTAAGCAGGCACAGTTGCTAGATGCAAAGACCGAAGCACTTAAATCTGCTAAGCATATCGAAGAACTATACGCTGATGCTATGAAGGCATTTAGAGGTTACAGCGGCCAGAGTACCCAGGAGAATGATGAAGACTTACAGTGAACTGATTCAGCTTCCTTCTCTAGTAGAAAGATTTAACTATCTGAAACTCGGAGGTCTTGTTGGTCAGGAGACGTTTGGATTCGAGAGATATTTGAACCAAACTTTTTATCATACAGAAATTTGGAAGCGAGTTCGAAATAGCGTTATAGTCCGCGATAATGGCTGCGAATTTGGATTAGCAAACTATCCTATAGCTGGCCGAATTATAGTGCATCATATGAATCCTGTAGATTCAGATGACATTATTTACCAGCGCGAAATTTTATTGAATCCAGAGTTCTTAATCTGTGTTGGGGATAGAACACACAATGCTATTCACTATGGCAGCTTTGACTTGCTACCACAAGATCCTATAGAGAGAAAGAAAAATGATACATGCCCATGGAAACAAGGCAAAGGAGAAAGAGTAATATGAATCAGTATATGATACACAGAGCAGTTAAAATTGGTTCTTTGGATGAACAGGACAGAAAGTATGGTGTTCCTAGCCAGAAGAAGTTTCCAATGCCTGATGCAGACCATGTTCGATCAGCTATTAAGTTTTTTAATTATGTAGATCCGAAACATGAAAAGGAACTTGCCTCTGCTATTATTAAACGTATGAAAGAGTATGGACTAAGCTTCAGCGATATTTCTGTTGGTGATGTAAATAGATTCTCTAAATACATTCCTTCTAATGAACTTGCTCATCATGGTATCCTCGGAATGAAGTGGGGAGTTCGTAGGTATCAGAATCCAGATGGTTCTCTCACTCCTGCTGGAGAGAAACGGTATAATTCAGGTAATAAAAAAGGCATAGATGAGCGAGCTTTAAGACAATATGATAAAAAGACTAACCCGAACAAGTATGGTCTTTTATCAGAAGAGCAAAAGAAAAAGTACGACTATGAAAAGCGACTCGATCTTGAAGATGAAATTAATAAAAGATATGAACAATTGCACCGTGACGAAAAACTATATAATAAGTATGCTTCTGAAACAGCTAACGAACGGTACGATCGGCGTGTAAAAGAAGGACTGGCTGGTGATGAAACCAGAGAGGATTTCGTCAAACGTTGGGTTGAAGATTCAAAAGGTTCGTTGGACATGGATTTAAATGTATGGGAAAACTATGCAAAAAAAGATCCAAAAACTAAGGCCCTTGTAGATAAGGGAGAGCAATGGTATAACAAAGTGCTAGATAATGAAGCCAAAACTGGTGTACGTAGCTTTGAACTTTACAATCAAGTTATGGATGATTGGGACAGGCGTAACTACGAACGTTCCAAGAATAAATAAACAATTAGGAGGTGCTCATGTCCGAATCAATTCTAATATCGGTAAAGAAATTGCTCGGTATATCTGAAGATTACGAGTACTTCGATGCAGATATTCTTATGGACATTAATTCAGTTCTGATGATTCTGCATCAGATGGGAGTTGGTCCGGATACTCCTATGATGATCGAAGATGCCTCGGCTAGATGGTCGGATTTCTTCGATGATAAAACAGATATACAAGCCGTAAAGACCTACATTGCCCTTAAAGTGCGCATGATGTTTGATCCACCACAGAGTTCAGCACACGCCAATGCAATTAATGAAAACATTAAAGAGTTAGAATGGCGATTGTATAGTGCAGAAAGTAGTAAAAACTTTGATCCGGACGAGTACGATGATTATTCTAATTCTAGGTCATCTTGCAGTAGGAAGAGTCATAATAAATCTTCTAAAAAATGTGATTACGATGACAGTGATCTTAACGTGACATATAAGACTGATGGAGAAAGTCTATTGTTTTATATGGCAGACGATAAATGTTGATGGCAGGTAAACAAAATGGAATATAGGGTCATACGTTCCGATGGCGATTTGCAGCATAGCGGGATTCTTGGTATGAAGTGGGGTATAAGACGTTTTCAGAATGAAGACGGAAGTCTCACTGAAGCTGGGAAAATACGTTATGCAAAACAGCAGCAGGCAAAAGAAAAACGAGAGCTAAAAGTAGCTCAAAAGCAGTCTGAGAAAGAAGCTATGGCTAAAAGAAAAAATGAAGCTAAGCAACGAGCTAAGCTTGCTAAAATGAAGCCTAGCCTTCTTACGGATCAGGAGCTTAAAGATTTAAATAATAGAGCCCAGATGGAACAGAACTTTGTAAAGAATTACCAAGAAAAAGGTAAAAAAGCGTCTGGTCCAATTAAAAATGCGCTTGTCCATGATGTTCTGAAACCTACTCTTGTGGCAGCAGGTAAGTCCTTTGCTATCTCTGCATTTTCAGGTAAAGACTTTGAAGATGTTATGAGCAACGAACTGAATAAAGCTTTCAAAATTGGTAATAACAATTCCAATGACAAGCAGCAGAAGCAGGATAAGCTTGAAAAAGCTAGAGATAATGGTAAGAACGAATCTAAAAAGGGATTATTTAAGAAGAAAGGCCAAAAGCAATAAACAATGTCACTTTCGAACACTGCAACGCCACTTTACTACGGTAAATTTAGAGACGCTGTGATTCGTGGTGAGATTCCAGTTTGCAGAGAGATATCGATGGAGATGAATCGTATTGATGCTCTTATAGCGAATCCTGGAGTATACTACGATGATCAGGCTATTTCTGGATTTATTGAGTATTGCGAGAATGAGCTTACTTTGACCGACGGATCAGACCTCGTTCTACTTGATACATTTAAGCTCTGGGCTGAGCAGATATTTGGCTGGTACTATTTTGTAGAAAGAACTGTATATGAGCCTTATACCGAGGGTCATGGTGGCCGTTATGTTACAAGGCGCATAAAAAAGAGACTCGTAAATAAACAGTATCTTATAGTTGCTCGAGGTGCTGCGAAGAGCATGTACGGTTCTTGCATACAAAATTACTTTCTTAATATAGACACTGCTACTACTCACCAAATTACAACCGCTCCTACTATGAAACAGGCTGAAGAAATACTGTCACCAATAAGAACTTCGATTGTAAGATCAAGGGGGCCTTTATTTAAGTTTTTAACTGAGGGCAGTTTGCAGAACACGACTGGCTCAAAGGCTGCTCGAGTAAAACTAGCCAGTACAAAGAAAGGTATTGAGAACTTTCTGACCGGATCTCTCCTCGAAATAAGACCTATGAGCATTAATAAGTTGCAAGGCCTTCGAGTAAAATGCGCTACGGTTGACGAATGGCTGAGCGGAGATCTTAGAGAAGATCCTATCGGTGCAATTGAGCAAGGCGCAGCTAAGGGCGGTGTAGACGACTATCTTATAGTAGCCATGAGTTCTGAGGGTACAGTTCGAAATGGTAGTGGCGATACTATTAAGATGGAACTAATGGACATCTTAAAAGGCGACTATGTTAATCCTCACATTTCGATTTGGTATTACAAGCTTGATAGTGTGGACGAAGTAGCAGATCCTGCAATGTGGATTAAAGCTAATCCTAATATAGGAAAGACAGTAAGCTACGAAACTTATCAGTTGGATGTAGAAAGAGCTGAGAAAGTTCCCGCAGCACGAAACGACATTCTTGCCAAGCGGTTTGGTATCCCTATGGAGGGCTACACTTACTTCTTTACCTATGAGGAAACTATTCCTCACAAAAGACAGAGTTATTGGAATATGCCGTGTGCTATGGGCGCTGATCTTTCACAGGGTGACGATTTTTGTGCCTTTACATTTATGTTCCCTCTTGGCGGAGGTAGATTCGGTATTAAGACCAGAAGCTACATTTCTTCGTTTACGTTTAGTAAGCTGCCGCTTGCTATGCGGCTTAAGTACGAAGAATTTATGAGAGAAGGCAGTTTAATAGTACTGGAAGGGTCGTTACTCGATCTTACAGAAGTTTACGATGACCTCGACAATCATATAAACGAGATGCAGTATGACGTTAGATGCTTTGGATTCGACCCATATAATGCCAGGGCGTTTGTAGAACGTTGGGAAACAGAGAACGGACCATTTGGAATAGAGAAAGTAATACAGGGTGCAAAAACAGAGTCGGTACCTCTTGGTGAGCTTAAGAAGCTTGCAGAGGACCGACTCTTAATATTTGATGAAGAGCTTATGTCATTTGCGATGGGTAATGCTATTACTCTGGAAGACACGAACGGAAACCGTAAGCTATGGAAGAAACGTCATGAGCAGAAGATCGATAATGTCGCTGCTATGATGGATGCGTTTATAGCATACAAGCTTAACAAAGACGCGTTCGATTAATCGAAGTTTATTACTTCGGATTTGCGAATGTAGCATGCCGTTGTAATATTAAAACATGAGTTTTCTTCTACTGGAATTCTCAGATATGAACCGGGTTCTATGATCTTTTCGCCATAGAATCGCCAGCCTTGCGGATTGGTATCATCTCGAATGGCACATTGCCAGTCACATGTTTCTTCTACTGGGCTTATTTCATATGAGCCGACAACTATGTCGATTGCTGCGTTGTATCGCCCAGCAGGAATAATTTTATATGGCTGATCGATGTCTTTTAATTTTTCTGCGATTTTGGATTTGACGGCAGTGTTAAGTTCGAGCAGCTCATCAATGCTCATGTTGTCTAGATTGAATTCGGACTCCGCGTAAGAACAGCATGCTAAAGAAAAGCATAAAACTAGTGCAAGAATTAGACTAACAAGTTGTTTCATAAGTTTCGCCTCCATTTAGTATTGTTGTCTAATTATACATCTAATAAACATTGTAAGCAAGGAGAATAATCAAAATGGGGGATTATTTAGTTCATCACGGCATCCTCGGACAGAAATGGGGCATAAGACGCTATCAGAATTACGATGGAACACTTACCCCTGCTGGGCAGAAACGTCTTGATAAAAAAGAGTTGAAGCTCGCTTCTAAAATAGACAAGCGAATTCATAAGAGAGTGTACAAGTCGGTTAAGAAAGAGCTGAACAACTATCTCCGTACTGAGGTCACGCCTAATATTAGAAAGTACAACAAGGATGGCAAGATCAGTTCTTCGTACATGAACGCCTATAATAGAAAATTAGCCGATCTATTTAATAAGAAAATCGGGGATATTGAGGTACCATCTGGACGAGTAATTAGGTATGTTGCAAACCGTGGATCGATGGGTATCACCCCTGGAATAGCAGATAAAGGCTATGATATGCGTAAAGTGAAGAATGGCGTATATGCAAGCGGACGTGTTGCATATACAAAGAAGAACATTGCTTATAAAGACTAATTAAGGAGATGATGCAACATGGACTACGACTATGATTACTTGTGCCATCACGGCATTCTTGGCCAGAAATGGGGAGTAAGACGCTATCAGAATGAAGACGGTACTTTGACTGAAGCCGGCAGAAAACGTTATGGGAATAAAGAAAATTTTGAAGAGAAGATGGACTCTAAAGCACAGCTTGGTGGATTAGCCGCAACAACTACAGGAACTGCTGCTGCAGCCTTAGGGATTAAAAGTCTTGGAACCTTAGCAGAAGCTCGGGACCTTTCTTATTTGAATTACATCAAAGCAGTTGGCAATGATAAGTATAGGACTGTTGCTACTAAATTTTTAGAAAAATACGGTGCAGATAAATTGGCTAATAATCCGTTGAGCTACGCGAGTTCTCAAATTCAGAAAGTTCTTGGACAGAATTTAGCCGGTTCTACAATTAGTGAATCTGCGAAAGCAGCAGTTGGGAACTTGATGAATTCACAGTTTGGAGCGACACTAGCAAAGAGTCTGTATTCAAGCGGTATGGCAGGATTAGGAGGAGCCGTTGCTTTGGGTGCTGTAGCAGTTGGAGCAGGCCTCTATGCTTATAATCGTCATAAAGCATCTCAGAAGTCTAGCGATAGTAAACAGAAACAACTAGGAAGATTGTCAAATCAGGTAACTGATATGTCCCTTAACGGGGTGAGCCAAGAAGAAATTCGCGAAGTCACAAAAAAATTTAGATGATCAGAGGACAGATAAACTATGGATTATAATAACGAACTATATCATTATGGCGTCCTCGGTCAGAAATGGGGCGTAAGACGGTTTCAGAATGCTGATGGTACATTGACGGCAGATGGCCGTAAACGTTATTACAAAGAACTGAAATCTGATAATAAAGATGCGTACAATAAAGGAAGAGAAGCTACTATATATGGTATAGCAACTGTCGGAGCTATGAACCGAGCAGCGAAACTTGAGGATAAGGCTTCGAAAAAGTTTGAAAAAGATCCAGATGCAAAAAAGCGAAGTACACAACGAGCATATGAAAAGGCTACGGCTGCTCAAACGACAGCAATGCGATTAGCTAAAGATTACAAAGAAAAAGAAGCGGAAGTTAAGAAACATTGCGCAAATCTTATAGAAAAGTATGGACAAGAAAAAGTGAAAGATATTTCTTTCAAAGATCTGAAATTGTCTAAATCTGCAGCTAATAAACTAGGTCAAGATAACGTTAAAATGGTGTTTGAAAAAACCACCAAGATTAGCGATTGGGTTGCTGCTGGAGCAATGACTGCGCTTTCAGTTGGCATGACTGCTGCTATGCATCTTCCAATGACAGCGATATTTACTCCAAAAGATGGGAATACGGAAGCAAAGAGACTGTACAATAAATATTATAAAGAAGAGCTTGCGAATGTACGATAGAATTGACAACAGGGGAATGGACTATGGAATACAGTAATGAACTATCTCATCATGGCATTCTCGGCCAGAAATGGGGAGTAAGACGCTATCAGAATGAAGACGGTACTTTGACTGAAGCAGGAAAAGCTCGAATAAATAAAGATTCGTCCAAGCTGGATAGACTCCAGGATAAAGTAATAAGACGGCAAGAGAAACAGGCGAAGCGTGCATATAAGTTTTCGAAGGAGAATAGTAAAACATTCTTTAGATCGGAAGAGAAAGTTTCAAAGTCTGCAAGTAAGCTTAATAAAGCGAATACCAAACTCACCAGAGCAATTAATAAGGCAAATAAGTTTTATAACAAAATGGAACGTAGATATGGTGATAATCTTGCTTCTTCGTTGAGCCAGAAGCAGATTTCTCGAGGCAAACAGTTTGCGGATGCTTCATTTAGTTCATTTAATTATAGTATGAACGCGCTGAGTGCTAAAGCAGTAAATACTACATACGATCCATATAAATATAACGATTAGGATGGAAAACGAAAAAGCTTCTCAAAGTAGTCAATCAAATCAGAAACGTAAGAAATAATTAATATTTCCAGGGAGGTAACCTATGCCCGAGACATTTTCCAATAGGCTTAAGCATGCCTGGAATGCTTTCATGAATCGGGATCCTCCCGATCAGTATACAAACATTGGTTATGTATCTTCTTATCGTCCGGATCGTATGAGATTTACGAGGGGAAACGAGAAGTCGATCATAACAAGTGTATACAACAGAATATCGATTGATTGCGCAGCAATAACCATTGAGCATGTTAGGCTGGATGAGAATGGAAGATTCACTTCTGTTATCGATTCTGGTCTTAATACGTGTTTGACACTTGAAGCTAACGTGGACCAAACAGGCCGCGCATTTATGCAAGATGTTGTTCAGTCCATGTTTGATGATGGTTGTGTGGCTATTGTGCCTGTGGAAACCACGATGAACCCGAGATTAACCGGATCTTATGACATAACGCAGTTAAGAACGGGTAAGATTATCGAGTGGTATCCTTATTCGGTTGGCCTTATGGTTTTTAATGAGACAACTGGGCTTAAAGAGCGAGTTGTTTTACCAAAGAAGACAGTGGCAATAGTCGAGAATCCGCTTTATGCTATTATGAATGAACCGAATTCTACTATGCAACGTCTTATTCGTAAATTGAACTTACTGGACG
>Ga0310694_10004086_pt1 | contig 14166 bp, 10 predicted proteins | sample 174DNAGHGhighgp2_FD_203884 | JGI IMG/M metagenome (GOLD analysis project Ga0310694, IMG submission 203884) | Sheep rumen microbial communities from Palmerston North, Manawatu-Wanganui, New Zealand - 1742 DNA GHGhigh gp2 (v2) (version 2) | ecosystem: Host-associated > Mammals > Digestive system... | reverse complement strand
TTTAAATGATAATAAATTATCTAATAAGGAATTAATAATCGTTTCCTTATTGCCAATCACTTTTACGTTAGAAAAATCTAGAGTTTTTTCTAATTCATTTAGAATAGGTTTAATATTGGTATTATTAATATCTTTAATATATACCTCTATTTCCTCTCTATATTGCTTTCTCTTTACTAGATTTTCCTTTAAAGAAACTAAAACCTTAACCTCTTCTAATAAATTATTTGTCTTAGTATTTCTATAGCTTAATAATAATCTTTTGGCATCTCTATATTCCTTATGGAAGGATTTAAATATACCTGTATAGCTTTTTAAAGTTCTATAAAGACTCTTTAAATCTATGCTTAAAACCTCTTTATCATATTCATTTAAGATAGGATGATTGGTTTGTAGTGCTAGATATGATTTCATTCTTTCAATACAATATAATTTATCATCATAGGATAAATCTAGGACAAATGGATATTCTAAGTTATTATAAACAGGAATAAAATCAAAGGCTTTATATAAATCCATTACAGATAATAATTCCTTATTATCAATTTGAATATACTTATTTAAATGAGAAAGATATTGATCTAGGTATGGAATATAGGCTAATACTTCCTTAAATTCATTATCCATTTCATAATGAATATAGGTATTATCATAAATACTAAAGCCATAGAATATAGATTTTCTATAATCATAGGAAATAGATTCCATTGATTTTTTATATTCATTTAAATATTTTAAAACATCCTCTATACTACTTAATTTATATTTTTCTATATTCTCAATTAAATAAGGTAAGTCATCTCCCTTACTAGATAAATACATTGAATATAATTCATAAATTGATATAGCCTCATTTTCTACATTAGATAATATGGCTTCTTGATATTTAGCTAGAATATCTTGATTAATTTTATGAGATTCCTTTGTTTGATATGCCATATTTGACATATTATATTTAGGCATAGTTGCTGTTTTATATAATTCATCAATAAAGGCTTTTTTATTTGCTTTAGATGAATGTATTTCTATCGCAAATTCAGCAAGACCTGCTCTTTTTAAATTCTCATATACCACCTGCAAGGCTTGAAGCTTTTCAGAAACAAATAATACATGTCTATCATTACCAATTAATGAGGCAATGATATTGGTGATGGTTTGGCTCTTACCAGAACCAGGAGGTCCCTCTAAAACGAAGGATTTGCCCTTAACTGCCATTTCAATAGCTGAATACTGGCTTGAATCACAGTTAACTACTGGTAAAACCTTACCCTCTAGATTAATATCTGCAAAGCTTGGATTTTTAAGTAGAGCTTGAATATTTCTATTTGCTAATACCTTATCCTCATGATCCATTAAATCCTTATACATATTCATTTTTAAAAAGGAATACAATCCTAAAGACATTCCATCTTCAAAAACAAATTCTTCAGGTAATACTTCTTTTATCGATTCCATATAAGCATTAAAATCAAAATCTAAGCTTGAATAATTAGGCATATCAAAATGATAGGTAACATTAAAATAATAATCTAATGTTGGATTTAAAATAATATCATCATCAGCAGCACTAATCTTATAGGTACCATTTTGATTTTTAATAATATCTACAGGAATTAATAATAAAGGAGCCTTATAGGATTCCTTATCCTCAGTATAATTGACAAATCCAAATGTAATAAATACAGAATTAATACCCTTTTCCTTAATGGATAAATTATATTCCTTTTGTAATGCCTTTAATACCTTATCTAGCTTATAGCCCTTTTTATAGGCAATAATTTGATTAGGCTTACAGGCTTCCTTTGTAATATCATAAACCTTAAGCTTAGAATAATCTAATATATTCTCATCCTCTTCTGTTGAGAATGTTTTATGATATCTTTCAATTAAAGAATCTACTTGTAAAAAATTAAATTCCTTTCCACTAGTTAAGCCAAGATAAATCTCTTCAAAGTTTTTATTTAAAATATCTATGCTTTTTAAACCGGTTTCCTTGTAATTTAATAATCTATTTCGTTTACCTAAATCCAATAATTGATTTGAAATGTCTACTAAATTCATTAAACATCACCACCGTAATACCTTTTAAAGTATAACATTTTACCTATCTTTTATAAAGAAATATGACAAAAATAAAGCCAGTTTTTATAGGTAAACTGACTTTAATTAAAAACATTTATGAAACACTTCATATGAAGTAATTCATTTCATATTTATTGAATATGTTTAATTTCGTTTCGCTCTTTTTAAGTAATCTTCTTCTAATTCTTCCTCATTTACATTTGCATATTCACCATTAACATAAATTGGAATATTATCACTAATCTTAAATAAATGGGTATATTTCACGTTTGTTTGTAATGATAAAATACAATCCTCACCAAAGTCGGTTGTGTATTTAATTTCAACCTCTAATAAGCTTTTATCTCTATATCTTTTAGTTACTGCATTTAATATAGTTCCTTTTGTTCTATGTCCATTTAAAGCTAACTTGGCGTGATGATATGTTCTAATAGCAACTAAAGAAATAATAGAACCTAAAAGTCCAAAGACAATAAGACCTAAGCCAACAAAGACTATAGGGTTTACAACAAATCTTACATGACTATCTCCACTATAATAAGAATCTACCCAAGATGTAGAATCAGTATCTGAATTAAAACTTAGGATTAACCCAACAATTAAAACAATAATGCCCGCTGTTAAAATAAGTAAGCTAACTACCATGAATGGAATTATTCCATTATCATTTCTAACATATTTTCTTTTCATAACGAATTCTCCATAATCGTATAATTATTATAATAAATGTATGAAAAAAGTCAATATATACAAAAATGGCTAGCAAACGCTAGCCACAGATTTTAATATTCACAATTCTTTGGAGTTCTTGGATATGGGATAGCATCTCTGATGTTATCAATACCAGTAAGATACATAATTAATCTTTCAAAGCCCATACCGAAGCCTGAATGAACGCATCCACCATATCTTCTAGTATCTAAATACCATTCCATACCAGACTTATCTATATGAAGCTCTTCCATTCTATTTAATAATACATCTAGGTTTTCCTCTCTTTGAGAACCACCCATTAATTCTCCTGCCTTAGGTACTAATAAATCTACTGCAGCAACAGTTTTTCCATCTTTATTAACCTTCATATACCAAGCCTTGATATCCTTTGGCCAATCTGTTACAAATACAGGACCATTAAAATGCTCTGTTAAGAATCTTTCATGCTCCTTAGCAATGTCTTCTAGATAGTTTGGTTCAAACTCCCACTTTCTATTTTGAGCTAATAATAGATCAACAACATCATGGTGAGTAATACGAACAAACTTCGCATTCACAATATTAGTTAGCTTTTCCTTTAATCCCTTTTCTACAAAGGCATCACAAAAATCAATTTCAGCAGGTGCATTATCTAATACATATTGAATAACATACTTTAGCATTTCTTCTTCAATATCCATTAATCCCTCTAAATCACAGAATGCCATTTCTGGTTCAATCATCCAGAACTCATTTGCGTGAGTTTGAGTGTTTGAATTTTCTGTTCTAAATGTAGGACCAAATGTATAAATATCAGAAAAAGCCATAGCAAATGTCTCGCCCTGTAATTGACCAGAACCTGTAATCCATGCCTGTTTACCGAATAAATCCTTAGAAAAATCTACCTTACCATCTTCTGTTTTAGGCAAATCATTTAAATTTAATGTAGTAATCTTAAACATTTGATCAGACCCTTCACAATCCGCACAAGTAATTAGCGGAGTATGAACATATAAATATCCATGGCTTTGGAAATAAGAATGAATTCCCATAGCGGCAACAGATCTAATTCTAAATACTGCATTAAATAGGTTTGTTCTAGGTCTTAAGTGTGCAACCTCTCTTAAGAATTCTCTTGTATGTCTTTTTGGTTGAATTGGATAGTTCTCAGGACAATCTCCTAGCATAGATACTTCCTTCGCTCTAACTTCAAGTGGTTGCTTTGCACCTGGTGTTAATACAACATCACCCTTTACTACTACAGAAACGCCTACTCTAAATTTTGAAATTTCAGCAAAATTTTGTAAGCTATTATCATATACAACCTGTAGATTTGTTACTACAGATCCATCATTAATATTTAAAAAACCAAATTGAGCCTGTGCTCTATTTGTTCTTACCCAGGCGTAAATTAATACTTCCTTTGCTTCTGGATTTAAAAATAAATCCTTAATCTTTGTTCTTCTCATTTTTGTTCCTCCTTTAAAAATAAAAAAGTCCTTAAAGCTTAACGCTCTAAGGACGAATGACCGTGGTACCACCTTAGTTCAGTAAAAAACTGCACTTAAATCCTTAACGCGGAATACGGATGGTTCTACTTAATTCTTCCATCACTTCAAGGTGTTGTCCATATTACTATCTTATCTGCTTACACCAATCCAGACTCGCTTAGAAGCTTCGTAATACTTTCTCCTCATCATCATTTTAATATACTAAAATTATATACCAATTTTATTAAAAAACAATATCCATTTTTAATTTTCATATACTGCCGTTAAGGTAGTATCACTATAGAACGCTTTAAAGACAAAAATCACAGAATAACATTTAAAACGTATAGCCTTAAACATTATATCATAGTTATTGGGTATGTCAAATTTACTCATTAAATAGCAATCTTTCTTCATGATTATCATGCATAAGCTTTTTCATCTTATACATTTCCTCATCTGCTTTAATATTCAATTCTTCTAAGGTAATATTAGGATAATCCTTTTTTAATGCATAACCAACAGCAATAGATAAATAGCTATTATAATTACCTTTCCAGCTTTGAACCTTATATTTTAAGGTTACAAGCTTAATTCTAACATCTTCCTTTTCTAAATGTACTAAAGCAGCGAATTCATCTCCACCTACTCGATATACATTTTCATGGAATACCTCTTGTAATAGCTTAGCTGCAGCAACTAATAGCTCATCTCCAGCCTGATGCCCTAAGGAATCATTAGATTGCTTTAAGAAATTAACATCAAAATTAATAATACCAAATGTCTCACTTGAAGCACTATGCTTTTCATTATTAATGAAATCCTCATAGGCTCTTCTATTTCCAATACCTGTTAGGGCATCTATATATGCATATTTAATCTCTTGCTTCATATAATGATTCTTATTTATTAAAACTAAGAATTCAACAATACTCAAATATACAAAGCCGATAGTCAATACAATCATACCAATTAAGAAATAGAAATTATAATTAAAGCCTGGAATAAAGATATAGCCAATTAAACAATATGCAGCAAGTACACCAAATACACCAAAGGATACTGATAAAATAATTGTATTTCTTGCAGGATGCTTGATGGCAGCAAGAATTACTAATGTGATAGTAATTAATACTCCTATAAACATCATACCCTGAGAAATAGTAAGCATATATGCTAAATCTACTATTCCTGTGGCAAATAATAGGGTTTGAATGACTACATTTGCAGTATAGGCTAATTCAAATACTGTAAATATCTTTCTAAATCTTCTAATTAAATGATATACAACAAATACAAATCCTACTGGGATAGACATAAATGAAAAATATGCAAGTATATCACTAATTACAATATTACCTGTCGTAATAAATAACAAATGTAAATCACATAATACCCATAAGGATATAAAGAATGAGAACATGAAAAACGATAGGAAAAATTCAACTGGTATAGCTTCTACTTTAATCTTTCTAATCTTTAATGCAACATAAATTAGTAAATAGAAAACTCCTAATACTAATAAAACAACCGCAATCACTAGCTGCGTAATATTTCTATGATAAATGCTATATAAATAATCTCCTGGAGGAGCTACAAATATATGATTAATTGTAATACTCTTTGTAGCCTTTAATGTGTGCATCTTAAGAGTAATTGTTTTACCACTATATTCACTCTTTAAAGGAATCGATAAAATATTTGTTCCCAAAACAGTATGTAACTGTCCTGCCTTAGGAGCCTCAAAATCAAATACTAGCTCTCCATCAACATACATTGAAACATCCTGATACTGATATTCAAAAATTAAGCAATCCGTATCTGTTACAACATCAAGTGTGTTTTTCATTTCACACTCCTTGATATCATAATCTAGTGAAAACGGAAATGAAACCTTAGACTCCACTCCATCAACAACTACAACCCATCCCTCTTGATAATAATCTAGTGTAGATTCCATATGCGTATCATAGGATTGGTTTAGGATAACCGCAATAGTTAAAACAATCGCAAAGCATAGAAATGTTAGTATTGTCGGTAGATATTTAAATATAATTTTCCCTGTTTTACTTACATTTTTCATACAACCACCTATTTTATATATTTTATCACAAAAAATTTCTTTTAGCCATAAGCATTGAAACAAAAACCTATTAAGAATATAATTAATACTAAGAAATGAGGTGCTAATATGTGTATTTTTTGTAAGATTATAAATGGAGAAATCCCATCTAAAAAGGTGTATGAGGATGATGATGTAGTTGCAATATTAGATATATCTCAGGCAACTAAAGGACATACTCTAGTATTACCAAAGAAGCATTACGCTAATATTTTAGAAATTGAAGATGATGCCTTTATTAAAGTAATGAATACAACAAAGATGCTTGCTAAAAAGATTTCTAAAAATCTTAATGCAGAAGGTGTAAACATCTTAAACAATTGTAACGAGGCTGCAGGACAAACTGTAATGCATTTCCATGTACACATTCTACCAAGATATAAAGATGATGATTTAAAACTAGAATTTACAAGCCACGAATTAGATTTAGATACCATTTTAAAAGAAATAAACAAGTAAAAAGAGGATTCAATGAATCCTCTTTTTACTTTATTCACTTAATACTTTCTTAACATATTCAAGATCTAAAGATAGCATTTTCGCTATTGTTTCTTCATTAGCTCCATTCTTATGCATTGTCTTGATTATTTCTATCGTAGCTTCTTGTTTTCCTTCTCGCTTACCAATTTGGATACCTTCATTCATTCCCGCTGTAAAGTGGCCCTTCTTCTCAAAATCATCTTTTAGCTTAGCTTCTCTTATTCTTGCTGCTTCTTCTGATTTATCATAATGTACTAACATATTCGCGGCCTCCTTAATGATAGTAGAATCGTCATTTAAATAATTATCTAGTTCTATTTCTGATAATAATTTTAACGCTCTCTCTACCTCTATTTTACTCGCTTCAGGGATTTTTGCAAGGCTGACTCGATAGATTAGCATGTCATCATAATCGATGTTTTTGGTTTTATTATGCATCGATAATTCTTGGATAGGAGATTCACAAAGTAAATCATATGCATAAATAAAAATGACAATACTTTTTTTCTTTCTATAGCCTAATTCTCTATACTGATAATTCTTAGAATGTAAGATGGATAAATAATAGAATTCCCTTGATACATCATATGAGTATTCATTATGCTCATTCAATTCTAAGGATACCTTTTTATTTTGGGCTTCAATATCTAATAAGATATCTTGTGATACAACTTTAATATCAAATTGAACAGTTTTTAGTGTTAGCTCACCCCTTTCTTCTTCAATTCCGATTTCAATGTCAGATTCTTTAAGCTTTAGATTACAAATACCATTGACTAGTAGTAATAGGTAATCTGGTCTTTTGTGGATTAACTCTTTAAAACAAAAGTCAGTCAATCCAATTTGTTGTAATTTTGGCATAAATATGCCCCCTTTCATCTAAGTATATTTTGAGATTTTTATCCTCTCATAATATAAATAGACAAACGGAGTTAAAAAACGAAAAAGAAAGGAGATGAAAGATTTTTTCTCAACAAAAAAGAGGATTTTGAATCCTCTTTTCTTACTATAGCTTTTCTACTTCATCTAGATATACTTTGCTGTATACATCAGATGACATTCTTAAATCTCCTCTTGGAGATACAGCAATTGAACCAACCTTAATTCCATCAGGTACACAATTTCTCTTAAATTGTTGTTGGAAAAATCTCTTAAAGAAAATCTTGAGGGTTGCCTTTATTTGTGCCTTATCAAAATCACCATCGAATGTTTGACAAGCTAAGAAATAAATCTTTTTTACTGGAGCTCCATATCTTAAGAAATGATATAAGAAAAAATCATTTAGAATGTATGGACCTACATTCTTCTCTGTTTCTTGCTTAATGTTTCCACTTTCATCTAGTGGTAATAATTCTGGAGTAATTGGGGTATTTAATATATCTGTTAAAATATCATTAATTTTTCCAAAAGATAAATCTCTAATATGACCAATTAATGTTGTAACTAATGTTTTGGGAATTGAAGCATTTATACCATAGTTTGCCATGTGATCTCCATTGTATGTACACCAGCCTAGGGCTAATTCTGATAAATCACCAGTACCAACTACAATTCCGCCTTCTTTATTTGCTACATCAAATAGAATTTGAGTTCTTTCTCTTGCTTGAGTATTTTCATATGTAACATCAAAGGTATTTGGATCATGTCCAATATCCTTAAAATGCTGTAAGCATGCATCCTTAATTGAAATTTCTTTGAAAGTTGCACCATATTCTAAAATTAGATTTTTAGAATTATTATAAGTTCTACCACTAGTTCCAAAGCCTGGCATTGTAATAGCAATAACATTCTTTCTATCTATCTTTAAAATATCACAAACCCTCATACAAATTAAAAATGCAAGAGTAGAGTCTGCACCTCCAGAAATACCAATAATCATTTTCGTATTTCCAAGGTATTTAACTCTTTTAGCTAAAGCATAGGATTGAATATTTAAAATCTCTTCTAATCCTTCAGCTGTATGGGCTAGGAATGGCTTTTTTGGATATTCTCTTAATAAGGTATTATTATGCTTAGCTAAATTAAAATGACATTCTAAGTGATTATTATCATAAGATACTAATTCATAGGTAGTTTCTTTCATTCTATCGCTTTTTAAACGATCGATATCTACATCTTGAATAATCATTTCTGATTCAAAGCTAAATCTATTATTTTCTTTAAAAGTACCATCAGCCTCAGCAATCATTAAATGACCTGAGAATAATAAATCACTTGTAGATTCAGTAACACCAGCACTTGCGTATACATATGCAGATAAAGTCTTTGCAGCCTGCATTTTCACAAGATTTCTTCTATAGCCTGCCTTACCTACTGTTTCATTGGATGCAGATAAATTAAAGATAATTAATGCACCATTTAGTGAAGTATAGTTTGATGGAGAATTTGCAACCCATAAATCCTCACAAATATCTATAGCATACATAAAATCATAATTATCACATTTATAGCATAGCATATTAGAGATTAATACCTCTTCACCTAAAAGTAAGATAGAATCATCTTCAAGCTTAGTAGCTGATTGAAACCATCTTGCTTCATAAAATTCATTATAATTTGGAATATATGTCTTAGGTGTAATACCAATAATATGACCATTATAAAAGCTTATTGCACAATTATATAAGCTATTTTTAACACGAATTGGCGCACCAACAATAAATACAAAATCAATTGTTTTACTATATTCCTTTAACTCTTCTAAGCCCTTTAGGATTGCATCATATAAATCCTTATTTAAAAGCATATCCTGTGCTGTATAGCCAACAATTGATAGTTCAGGGAAGGTTAAAATATCTACACCGTTTGCCTTAGCCTTCTCTAATACATCAATCATACTCTTTGTATTAAATGGAATATCACATAAATGTATTTCATTTGATGCAGCTGCAACTCTTATATATCCATATTGTTTAAGCATGCCATACCTCCAATAAATACTTCCTTAATTCTTCATAATATTTATGAATTTTAGGATTCGTATATTTAAAAAACTCATCTTTGTTATCCTCTAAAATATACCCTCTTAATCTAGTAGCATTAATAGGGACAATTTCTCTATCTACTTCTAGAAAATGGATATCTTGAAAATTCTTATACCATGTATTGGTCTTAACCTCTATACCCTGAATAATTAAATCAGGCTTACCAAAATCCTTAATTGCATTTTCTATTACATAATCTCCCCAGGATGGAACATTTCCAACACCTAAATCATCTAATGGGAATATATGTACTCTTTTATCATTAAAAATATCACTTAGCATTTGATATCTTAATTCAACTGGAAATGGATTTTCCTTTGTGTTTTTCTTATTTGCTGAACCAATCAAAATTAATACATCAGAACATAATTCTAAGGCACGATTAATGATGGATTCATGCCCAATATGGACTCCTTGAAATCTACCTAAAACTAGGCCTAGCTTATATTCTTTCATACAATATCTACCTGACACATCCTCATAGTTAAAATAGCTGCATCATGTGATTCTTTAGTAACTCCAGCACAAAGATTTTCAATGACTTCAACCTTAACCTCAGGGTATGCAGTTTTTAAGGCTAATGCGTTTGAAATTACACAAATATCTGTACATAGCCCTACTAAGGTTATTTTATCTACTTGGATATCCTTTAATATAGTTTTCCATGTTGTAGATGAAATACCAAAATTTGGCTTATTAATAATTCTATTAAATTTAAAGTCTTTAATCTCATCTACTAATTCAAAGCCTAAGGAGCCAAATTGACAATGAATTACAGGTAGGTGAGTTCCTTCATTTGTGCTTAGATAATTTTCATCATGACAATCTCTTGTAGCAACAATATATGTATTATCATCTAGGCTATTAAGATATTCTCTTAATGGCTTTACAATTTCTTTAGCCTCTTTTGTTCCTAAGGCCATAGACACAAAATCATTTTGGACATCTACAACAATTAAAACATTCATCTTACTTTTCTCTTTCTAATCTAAATTGAACTGCATTTCTTAAATACTTTTCGTATTCCTCATCATCACACATAGTCTTACCCTTTGCGTCTGACAATTTAGCAACTGGTCTACCATTTACATATTGTAGCTTAATAACAATATTTAAAGATCCTACATATGTATCGTTACTTACGAATGTACCAATACCAAAGGATACCTTGCACTTATCCTTGAAATATTCATAGATTTCTTGTGCCTTATCAAAATTTAAGGAATCTGAGAATAATAGCATCTTAGTCTTAGGATCTACGCCAAACTTCTTATAATGGGCGATAATCTTTTCACCCCACTCATATGGATCTCCTGAATCGTGTCTTACACCGTTGTAGTTATTTACCATTGAACGGTTGAAATCCTTTAAGAATAAATCAGTAGTTACAGTATCAGTTAGGGCAGTACCATTATCACCCTCATATTCTGTATACCAATCCTTCATTGCATAATAATTTGTATATGCTAAAGGAATAGAATCAATTCCTTGATACATTTGTACATATTCATGAGCATATGTTCCAATAGGTGTTAATCCTAGCTTATATGCATAATAAACATTAGATGTACCTACCATATTTTTTGTCTTATCCTTTAATTCTTTTAAAGCATAGCCTTCAAATTCTTTAGATAATCTTCTTCTACATCCAAATTCAGCCCACTTGAATGTATACTTTCCTGTATTAAAGTCATCAATCTTTAAAGCTAATCTTTTCTTAGCATCAGCAAGTAATTCCTCATAATTATATTGGAATCTAAAATATACCTCGTTAATAATTTCAAGTAAATAGATTTCAAATTGCATAGCACTAAATAATGGTCCTGTAACAATAACCTTTAATTCACCATTATCTAATGATGTTTCAACATAATCTCTAATTGGATGCCATAATCTTAAGAATTCAACATAGTCATTTTTGATAAAACGAATGCTTCTTAAATAATCTAGCTCATCCTTTTTAAATCTTAGATGACATAAATGATCAATTTGTTCATTGATTTCATTTAGCATCTCCTGTGTAAAAACAATACCTTCGTTTCTACATTTAAAATGATATACACCATTTAAATTCGTGTGCTTGTGGAAGATTACCTGATTCATATTAAACTTATATAAATCGGTATCTAATAAAGATGTAACAATTGGTTCTAGCTTCATATTATTTTCCTTCTTTCTCCTTGTAAAAGCTTATTAATTCTTTTTTTAATCCATAGCTTGTTGTTATTATTTTTTTATTCTTCCAATGAGGTGGATATAAGCTCAAATAGCTTGTATATGAGAATCTATCATCCATTAAAAGACAAATTCCATAATCGGAATCCGCTCGAATAACCCTTCCTACAGCCTGAATAACCTTTGTAAATCCTGGATACATATAGGCATATTCAAAGCCCTTTCCATATTTCATTTCAAAATGATCCTTTAAAATATCATTTTCATCACATACCATCGGAAGTCCAACTCCTACTATAATTACACCAGATAATGCATCTCCAATATAATCAATTCCCTCAGAGAAGGCCCCTCCCATCACAAAGAGTCCAACCTTTGTATTTTTGGTATTTAGAAATTTATTAATGATCTCTTGTCTTTCACTATCCTTTAGATTATTCTTTTGTACAATTAATTCATAATCCATTGGTTCTAGCTTTTCTCTAACCATTTCTAAATATTGATAGGATGGAAAAAAGACAATGTAGTTACCCTTATGGGCATTTGTTATAACCTCAATTGCTTCTATAATTGAATCAACTGATGATTTTCTATTCTTAAATTTTGTCGATATCTGATTATTGATAATGATATCTAAATTCGATGGGTTAAATGGAGATAATAACTCCATGTATTTACCCTCACCCTTTGTTAATAAATTCATATGATATTCAATTGGATAAAGCGTAGCTGAGAAAAATATAATCCCATGTATAGCTTCTTTTATTGTATCTAAAATATATTCAGATGCATCTAGGCAATAATACTTCATTGTTATTATATCATCTTTTAATGAAATTAGTGTTTTATGATTTTCACTATATATTTCAGATACATTGATAAAGGATAATATTTTATAAAATACATCTAATACCTTATCTCTATCCTCTATTTTTTTATTTTCCTTTATACAGCTATCTGTAGCTAAATATAAATTCCTTAGCAATACATTAAAATCTAAATCCATAAATGAATCACAAATCAATGCATTTTCACTTAATCTTTCCTCATATTTTTCTAAGGCCTCTATTGCCTTATTGCATTCCTTACGGATGGAAGGCTTATAGCCATTTAAAGATCTTCTTAAAGTTCTTAAGTCTTCAGAGGTGATCGTTGCTGAATACATCTCTTTACTTCTTGAAATTAGATTATGTGCCTCATCTACTAATACCTTAGGCTTATAAGTATCATCTTCAAAATACCTTACTAACCTTGCATGAGGATCGAATACATAATTATAATCTGCAATAATAATATCGCAATAATAAGATAAAAATAATGAAAATTCAAAGGCACAAATCTTATGCTTATTAGAAACCTCTAAGATGACATTTGAATCATAGATATCATATTTTTCATAGATTTCAAATACTGCAGCTTTTAATCTATCAAAATATCCTAAAGCAAAAGGACAATCCTCAGGCTTACAGTTTTTATAGCCTTTATTACAAATCTTAGCTTTAGCTGTAATATCAATTGTTTTTATTTTTAAACCATTTTTTGCAAGTATTTTTATGGCATCAAGTGGAGCGTTCTTTCCGCTTCCTTTTGCGGTTAAATAAAATAGCTTATCAAGCTTTTTTAGTGATTTTAATGAAGAAAATAATGTAGCCATGGTTTTTCCAATACCTGTTGGGGCAATGGCATATAATATTTCATTATTTGTCATAGCAAGATAGGATGCCTTCATTAATTCCATTTGTCCCATTCTTTTTTCTTTAAATGGAAACTCTATTTCTTCAATACTTTTCATCTTCTTTATATCTGCATCATCCATCAAATTAAGAAAATGAATATATTCTTCTAATACATTAAAGAAAAATTCCTCAAGCTCTTCTTGCTTCACTATAAAATCAAAGCTTTTGGTTTCATAATCAACGATACTTACATAGGTTAATCGAATATGCATTGTATCTAGGTTATTTAGTATAGAATACAAATATCCATAGATTTTTAATTGAGCTAAATGCTCCTTATGATAATCAATTGTAATAAATTCAAAATCCTCATTTGTGGATTTGATTTCCTCTAATATAATTTCACCATTAATATTTAATACTCCATCAATAAAACCATGGATTAAATATTCATTTCCCATATA
>Ga0310694_10004084_pt1 | contig 14168 bp, 14 predicted proteins | sample 174DNAGHGhighgp2_FD_203884 | JGI IMG/M metagenome (GOLD analysis project Ga0310694, IMG submission 203884) | Sheep rumen microbial communities from Palmerston North, Manawatu-Wanganui, New Zealand - 1742 DNA GHGhigh gp2 (v2) (version 2) | ecosystem: Host-associated > Mammals > Digestive system... | reverse complement strand
GTCGATTTGGAGATATCACCTGTTTTGCAAAATATATCAGTTTCATCCATAAAAGGAGATGTGTCAAATGTAGATGAATATGGAAAATGTTCATATGCGGCTCCGCACGGTCCCAACGACGATTCGATATCTGTTACAATAGGAGAAGTGAACATGCGCTTTGATTTTTCAATTCTTGCACCTACAGGATTTATTGTGAAATCCATCAATGGTTTCTCCAATAGTGTCGAAAACATCGCTGGAGGATTTTATGCGGACATTAATTATGTCCCTTCACCGACAAATGTCTCATTCTATGCGCTGGAATTTATCGAGGTTGGCATGATGTCAAATGATCCGACAGGCTATTTCACCAATTCAAATTATGCCGCATGGATGGATCATTCCCAAAACGGCGCAGGCGAGTGGTTTAAGCTTTTAAGTTTTGACGATATGTTTGTGGATACTGCTGTGATGCCAGTGCTTCCCCAACCATGGGGCATTGGGGGCGGTTTTACATGGCCAATTCCTGTAGCATGGAGATTTGATGGTGAGATTGGTGTCACAAATGTAATCTGCAACTGTGATCAGAGATTTGAACTGGATGCTGATGGCACTTCTCGCATACGAAAGATGGGGTGCCTTGTTGAGCAAACCACAAACCATATTTTTACAGTCGCCCAGGGAGGACAATGATGGTGAAGAACGTGTTTTTGATTGCTATATTATTTGTTTGTGCCATTGCCAATGCAACGAACATTATGGGAAACTACAATTCCGTAGGCGAAGATGTGTTGTGTAAAAGATGGCGCAGCCTCGAAGATGCTGCGACGAACTATATCGATTTAATAAGCACATCGAACAAAACAGCCAAGCTAAGTTACAGGCATTACAATGATGAAGATTCCGCCATGTTGCGCAAATGGTTTTGTGATGTTGTGTCGTTTTCCATGCCAACCAATGATGTTGACTTGTATGTGACATGGCTCAAGAGTAAGACCAAACTGATCGAAAGCGCAATTCTTACACAGAACACAGATGCGTCTCAGGAGTCATGGCGATTGCTTGCCGCATTTCTTGCCGACATGAAGGTAAAACGAGGAGATGGCGATTCACGGCATTTCATCACTGAGCATAGGGAGGCCTGGTTGCTCAATCATCGTCTTGAAACAACGGAAGATTGGGAAAAATGGCGCAAGGCATATAATCAAGATAGGCGGTATCGTACTGCTTGGAGTTGGGCGGCGATTGACACGGAGAGGGCAATCGAGAAACTTGCCAAAGGCCTCCAGCGATCACAGCGAAAGACTTTGGGAGAAATCATCATTGAAAAAACCGGCAAGTGCCCAGATTGGTTCAACAAATGAAGGAGATAAAGGCCGACATCGAGAAGCGGTATGGGATAAAGCTTGGAGATATCTTTTGATGGAGTTATAGTGCCATGAGAAACATCTTAATGCTTGTATGTGTCGCCTGCCTGTTTGTTTCTTGCCGAAATGACGCAAGTTCAAAGGCGATGACGCTGATTTCAAGGTTTGAGGATGCATGGAAAGATTCATCGCAATCCTTTGCCACACTTTCACATCAAGCATGCGCAGAGATTGCGGCCATTGCCAACAATTCTAATCGCCTCGGATGTGTCATCGCCTATCAGGAAGCGGTTCTTGGTTTGCCGAAATATCTGCGCGAGTGCGATGAGGATGGTTTTTGGGCGAGATTAAACGCTCAGGCAGAGATTGAGCGCATAGCAGCTGACCTTGACATGGAAAACAAATGGTGCTTTACCGTAAAATGGTGGCAATCGCTGAAACAAGAACTTGAACACTATGATGAATATGGGAACTCCAAGCCAATGCGTCTCGTCGGAGGTGTCTTAGATTCAGAAACAATGCGGAAGGTTGTCGACAAAGTTGAGTCTGAAAATGAAATCCGCAGATTGGCTTTGAATCGCCGGCATTATGCGAACAGGATTAGAGGATGCATGCGCACCATGTATCGACCAATATTTGAATATGCTTTGAAAGAGGAATGGAACAAATTGCCGATGGGTCGCAGAGATGAACTAATGCATGTTATTCGCGATGTGTCTGGCTCGTATCCAGACTGGTATCTCGAAGAGAATAAGAAATCGGTCAAATGATAAATGGCTCTACTGCAAAATCCAGGAAGAATCAAGCTGGATCAGTAGAAGAAGTTTACGGTTAACGTGATAGGCATTGTAGTTGATGGCAAGGGCTATGGCGAAGCAACGCTGAAGAAGCCTGCCGGAGGTCCGTGGGCTGTGACGGTGCAATGAGGTCATATCCAACGGGGGTTGGACGGAAGTATCCGATGTCTTGGAATAAAGTCCCCTGTGTCTGGGGCAAAAAGAGGCTACTCTTTTGAGTTTGAAGGGTATACCCTTTATGGCTGAAAGAGCCTACTCTTCTCGCCTTGAAGGGTAGGCTCTTTTGAGCAAAAGGGTAGACTCTTTTTATGGTATGCAGCGGGGACTTTGCGCCATGGCAACGGGATGTGTAGTATGATTCACGGCATGAAGTCAATGATGGGCATATGGACGGCATTTCTGCTTGCGGTGCGTCCAGAGGCCGCGTTATATGAGAGGCGGCGCGACAAGCCGTAAATATGGTACAATACGCAGCATTATAGAGAGGAATAGATGCTGAAGGAGAAATTTGATCTGTCAGGAAAGATTGCGCTTGTCACCGGTTCCACGCGCGGAATCGGCAAGGCGATCGGTGATGCGTTCGAGGAATACGGCGCGAAGGTGATCCGCCACAACACGAAGGTGTGCGATCTCGCCGACCCCGCCGCCATTGAAGCGTTCTTCGACGGGCTGGAGAGGGCTGGCACGATGCCCGACATCCTCGTGGCGAACTCTTCGATCCAGGCGAAGATTCCGTGGACGGAGTTCCCGATGGAGGAGGCGCGGAAGGAGATGCAGGTGAACTTCTTCGCGACGCTCAGGATGTTCCAGCGGTGCTATCCGAAGATGAAGGCGCAGAAGTGGGGCCGGCTAATAACAGTCGGTTCGGTGAATGAACGCCGCCCGCATCCGGACATGTGCGTGTATGCGGCGACGAAGTCCGCGCAGGAGAACCTTGTGCGCGGAATCGGGCGGCAGGTGGCCAAGGAGGGGATTACGGTGAACAATCTCTGCCCGGGCGTGTTCAACACCGACCGCAACAGGGAATGTCTTGCCGATCCTGTCTATGGGCCGAAGGTGACGGCGGCGATTCCGATGCACGACTACGCGGTGCCGGAGGATGCGGCTGGTGCGGCGCTGCTTCTCGCATCCGACGCAGGACGATACATCACCGGTGCCACGATCATGGTGGATGGAGGGCTTTCGCTTCCGGGGTGAAGGGGTATTGACATTAGGTGGCGGATATGGTTTAATACGCACCTTTCAAGCCCCATCGGGTGACAAGGTCGGTGGGTGCGGATAAACGGACAAAAGCCCCTTCGGGGGAACAAAGCCACATAAAGAAAAAGAAAGAACAAAGAAATGTTGCAGAAATCGACTCGCGGCCAGAACCCCGGCGACAACCGGAAGTGGTATCTGGTGGACGCGAAGGATCAGGTGCTCGGCCGTCTCGCCGTCCTGATCGCCAACAAGCTCCGCGCGAAGGACTCCCCGAATTTCGACCCGTCGGTCGATCAGGGCGCTTTCGTCATCGTGATCAACGCCGCGCAGGTCAAGCTCACCGGCAAGAAGGAAGTGCAGAAGGACTATCAGCGCTATTCCGGATACCGTGACGGGCTCAAGCACTTCACGGCAGCCGAGATGCGTGCTTCCCATCCCGATCGCATGATCAAGGAAGCGGTGTGGGGCATGCTCCCCAAGAACAACATCGCGCGCAAGATGATGACGCGCGTAAAGGTCTTCGCCGGCCCGGAGCATACGCACGCCGCGCAGAAGCCGGAAACAATCACGCTCTAAGGGAGACCGAGAAGTAATGGCTACCAAGAAAATCATTTCGGCCGGAACCGGCCGCCGTAAAACTGCCGTCGCGCGCGTAACGCTCGTTGAGGGCAAGGGTGAATGGACCGTCAACCGTGAGCCGCTTGAGGCGTACATCACGTCTGAGGCGCTCCGCGACTATCTGAAGCAGCCTGTCGCCATATCTGGCTATGACATGTCTGCTACGGACGTAATCGTGTTTGCGAAGGGCGGTGGCGTATCAGGACAGGCTGGGGCAATCCGCCACGGTCTCGCCCGTGCGTTGGTGGAGGCTGACGCGAATCTGCGCCCGGCGCTGAAGAAGGCCGGTTGCATGACGCGTGACAGCCGCATGAAGGAGCGCAAGAAACCCGGTCAGCCGGGCGCCCGCAAGCGCTTCCAGTTCTCGAAGCGTTAATGGATGTGGATGCGGCGCATGGCGCCGCTCCATTACAGCAACGGGCCGCCTGCGGATTGTTTCCGCTGCGGCTCGTTGTGTTCAAGAGGAAGCAAGATGGCTTTTGGATTTATCGGAAAGCTGGTGGCGAAACTCACCGGCAAGAAAGCAGCGCCGCAACCGCAGAAGAAGGCGGAGCAGGTCGGCGGAAACGGCAGGGGCAAGCACGGCAAACGCGGTCGCCACGGCAAGAAGGATGGCGACAAGGCGAAGGGTAGCGAAAGGAAAGGCGGCAAGTCTGCGTCTCCCACATCTGGCGGACAGCACAATGCGCAACCGCAGAAGCCGCGCCAGGAGGAGCAGCGCCGCCGTGATGGCGCCCGCAAGAGTGAGCGTCGCCGTGAGCGTGGCGGGCGCGGAGAGCGTCGGCGTGGCCCGGCACCAGTTGATACTGCCGCGGACGAGATGCGCCCGGGTGGAGTTGTCTCGCCAGAGGAGCGCGCAAAACGCCATGAGGCTCACGCTGCATGGTCGGTTGACCAGTTCGCAGTGGCGCCGATGGAGGGTAAGAAGCGTTTCCACGATTTTGATTTGCCTTTGGAGGTGATGCACGGCATCGCCGATCTTGGATTCCAGTATTGCACGGACATCCAGGCTTTGTCGCTGCAGAATGCGCTTGACGGAAAGAACATAGCCGGCAAGGCGCAGACCGGATCCGGCAAGACGGCGGCATTTCTGGTGGCGATCCTTACGCGCTATCTGCGTACGCCTGACCGCCGCGCGAAGAAGGGCGGATGCCCGCGCGCGCTCGTGATCGCACCTACGCGCGAGCTTGTGATTCAGATATGCAAGGATGCAGATGCAATAGGCAAGTATTGCGATCTTCGCTCGCTTGCGGTCTATGGTGGCATGGACTATGACCGTCAGCGGCATGAACTTCAGGAGGCGCCGGTCGATCTTCTGGTGGCCACTCCTGGCCGACTGCTTGATTTCTGCAACCAGCATGTCATAGACCTTACGAAGATAGACACGCTCGTGATAGACGAGGCGGATCGGATGCTTGACATGGGCTTCATTCCCGATGTTCGGCGCATCATGGGGCGGCTGCCTCCGAAGGATCGGCGCACGACGATGCTCTACTCCGCCACTCTTACGGATGATGTGATGCGGCTTGCTTCGCAGTGGATGGAGGAGCCGGTGCGTGCCGAGGTCGATAGCGAGCACAACGCTACGGACACTGTGCGTCAGGTCGTGTACGTGATTCGCGCCGAGGATAAGTTCAAGGTGCTGTTCAACCATATCGCGCTCCATCCAGGCGCGCGGGCGATCGTGTTCTGCAACCGCAAGTCCACGACAGAGGATGTGTATGAATCGCTCAAGCGGCGTGGGGTATCCTGTGAGATGCTGTCTGGCGATGTCAACCAAAACCGCAGACTCAAGACGCTTGAGGATTTCCGCAGCGGCAAGATCAAGATCGTGGTGGCGACTGATGTCGCTGGGCGTGGCATCCATGTGGATGACATCGAATACGTGATAAACTTCGACTTCCCCTATGAGGCGGAGGACTATGTCCACCGCATTGGGCGAACTGGGCGCGCGGGCAACACGGGCATCGCAATATCATTCGCCGACGAGGACGAATCGTTCGCAATCCCCGAGATTGAGGAATACATCAATGAGCCGTTGAAGTGTACGCTTCTTCAGGAGGATGATCCGCTTCTGAAGCCGCTGGAGAAGCTTGCGCGAGGCCAGAAGAGCGAACTCAAGCCTGTGGACGAGGCTGCCAAGGCGGAGGTGGATGCGCGCGAGGCCGTCACCGAGGAGCAGAAGGAAGCCGCCGCCGCGCTGGTGGGCATCCGTGATGGGATGATCGTGAGAAATGCCGCCGGCAAGGAAGGCATTGTCGCGATCGACGAGAAGGAGCCGCTTCAGCGCAAGGCGCCAGATTTTGAGAAGGCCTTGGATCCGAAGGAGCCGGTTGACGAGTCGGATGCGTATTCCAAGCCTGTCGAGCAGAAGACAAAGTTTGAAGAGTGGTCAGTCTGATTGAATGAAGACATTGCAGCTTGTTCCTGCGATGGAGCAGGGTGGCGTTGAGCGTGGCGTTGTAGAGGTGAACCGTGCACTTGCCGCGGCCGGATGGGAGAACGTAGTCGTTTCCGCCGGCGGGCGGCTTGTGGAGCAGATTGTGGCAGACGGCGGACGCCACATAACCTTGGATGTAAAGAGCAAGAATCCATTCACGTATTTCTTCCGGGCCGCCAAACTGCGGCGCGTCCTTGAGTCGGAACGGCCAGATGTGGTATGTGCACATTCGCGCGTGCCGGCATGGCTGTTCGTATGGGCCAACCGCACGTGCGGCATAAGATGGATAAGCTTTGCGCATGGGGCAAATTCCGTTTCGCGGTATTCTGCAGTCATGACACGCGGTGATTTGACGGTTGCGCCATCGAACTTCATCGCGGAATATCTTAAAAAGAACTATGGCCTTGCAGACGAGAAGATCCGCGTAATTCCGCGTGCAATCGAGCACAGCAAGTTTGACCCCGAGAATCTCGACAAGGATTTTGTGGCGGCAAAGCGAGCGGAATGGTCCATATCAGGGAAGTTTGTGGTGATGGGTGTTGGTCGAATCACCCAGCTTAAGGGTTACGATACGCTGATACGCGCGGTCCATCTGGCAAATCAGCTGGTTTCAGGCGAAACTGATTCATCGGCCGCCAAACCGTTCAAGCTCGTTATTGTAGGTGAGGCGGAGTCTCTGCGCAAAGATGTTGAAGATGAGCTGCGGCTGCTTGTGAAGATCATGCGCATGGATGACGCGGTAATCTTCGCCGGGAACCAGCGAAAGATTGCGGAGTGCCTGTCGCTGGCGAATGTGGTGGTTTCCTCCAACACAAGGAAGCCAGAGGCGTTTGGGCGTTCCATGGCTGAGGCGCTTGCAATGGGGCGCCCGGTCGTAGCCAAGGCATTTGGCGGCGCGCTTGACATCGTTGAAGACGGAGTGAACGGCGCATTGGTGCCGGCGGATGTTGAGCGGGGAGAGGGAGAGGTCAAGGCGTTCGCCGAGTCCATTCTGCGCGTCTCGCGCATGTCGTTTGGCGATCTGCGGTCGGCGACGCTGGAGAAGTTCTCGTTTGATCGCATGATTGACCGGACGATGTCAGTTTACAGGGAGTGCCGAAAGATCAGGTAAACAGAGGGGCGTAGCCGGGACGGGATGAATACTCTCCGGAAATATGGTAGAATACGCACAGTTTTCATTTGGAAGAACTGCAATGGCTGAAGAGACGAAAGAAAAGCTCCTTGAAGTTGAGGAGGTGCGCGATCGCGTCAAGGCGCTGGAGAAATCTGTCGCCGAGATGGCGGAGTATGTTGGAATTGAAGATCGGCGCAAGAGGCTTGCTGAACTTGAGGCGCAGCAGGCGGCACCTGATTTCTGGAACAATCAGGCAAATGCCAAGACGGTCATTGAAGCGACGAATGCCGAGCGCGCGTACACCGTGCCGTTTGATGCGCTTGCCAAAACCGTAGAGGATGCCGACGTGATGCTGGAGCTGGCCGAGATGGAGGAAGGCGAGGCGCAGCAGGGTGCGCTTAGGGATGCGCTTTCCGAATGCGCCAAGGCAGATGAATACTTTTCCAAGATCAGGCTGCAGTCTCTGCTCGGCGGCAAGTTTGACCAGTGCAACGTGTTCGTGAAACTTCATGCCGGGCAGGGCGGCACCGAGGCGTGTGACTGGGTTGCGATGCTTTACCGCATGTACAAGCGATACGCAGAGGATCAGGGGTGGAAGATTGAGGAGTATGACAGCCAGCCGGGCGAAGAGGCGGGGTTGAAGGATGTGTACTTCCGCGTGGAAGGGCCATATGCCTTTGGCATGCTGAAGGCCGAACGCGGCATTCACCGTCTGGTGCGCATATCGCCTTTCGATGCGAACAAGCGCAGGCAGACTTCATTCGCATCAATGGAGACGGTTGCCGAGATCAATGAGGATATTGATGTGGAGATAAAGGATGAAGATCTTCGCATCGACACCTATCGGTCTGGCGGGGCGGGCGGACAGCATGTGAACAAGACCGATTCGGCGGTGCGGCTTACGCATCTTCCCACCGGCATCGTTGTGGCCTGCCAGAAGGAGCGTTCGCAGCACATGAACAAAGAGAAGGCGATGAACATGCTTCGCGCCCAGCTGTACGAATACTACGAAGATCAGAAGAAGGCGGAGATGGATCGTTTCTATGGAGCCAAGAGCGAGAACGGATGGGGCAGCCAGATCAGGTCCTATGTGTTCTGTCCTTACACCATGGTGAAAGACCTTCGCACAGAATATGAGACAAGCGATGTGAACGGCGTTATGGATGGTCACATTCAGCCGTTTATCGAAGCGTGGCTCCAGATGAAAGCGAAGCAGGGCTAAGTGAACATTCTTGCGATAGATAGATCGACAGACGTCCTGTCGGTTGCACTGTCGATGGATGGCAGGGTGCGTGACTTTTCTGTTGATGGCGCTGATGCGCGGGGCGCGGATTGGCCAATTAGGGTGCATGACTTCCTGGCGGTACATGGTTTGACGTTTTGCGATCTTGGCAGAATTGTGGTTGGCATGGGTCCTGGCTCGTTTGCCGGCATCCGTGGAGCGCTTTCATTTGCGCAAGGCTTGGCGATAGGCATTAAGGCGAAGATGCCCGAAGCAGTTTCTGGTCCAATCGTATATGGTTTGCCGAGTGCAGCGGCGCTTGCATCAGACGACAGGCTGGTTGCCGTAATCGGCGATGCCCGTCGCGGACTGTTTTGGGCCGTGGCCTATGATGGCGTTAAGACGGTGGCGGATTTCCGCCTGACGGGTAAAGAGGATCTCGTTGCGGCCGTGCCTGATGCTGCGGTTGTTACGACATCTGACGGTGCGCGCATAGGGGAGACTCTTGAAAGTTTGTTTGGCGAGCGGTTTGCCGGCAGCCTGCCGCCATCGGCGAAACGGCTTGCCGTCATAGCGGCAGCCCATCCTGAACTGTCTGTTCCGGAGCCGCTACCCATCTATCTTTCGCCTGCGGTGAGGACTTGAAAAAATCGTGCGCCGCGATTGCGCATATTTGGTACAATACGCGCCACAAGAAATAAAGCTTTATTGTTGTCAAACGAATAATGAAAGGAAATGTTGTCATGAAGATGAGTAAGGTGTTGGCGGGCGGTGCGTTCGCCGTTGGAGTCTTGTCGGGATGCGGTCCAGCCAAGACGGAACTGCATATCTATACGTGGAGCGATTACATCGCGGCAGACGTCATAGCCCAGTTCGAGAAGGAGAACAACTGTAGCGTTGTGGTCGATACGTTCGACTCCAACGAGGCCATGTTCGCCAAACTCAAGGCAGGGTCAACGGGATATGACATAATAATGCCAAGCTCATATCAGATTCCTGTGATGGTCAAGAACGGAATGATACAGAAGCTCGACCATGCGAAACTGCCGAACGTGCGCAAGAACTTCGACGCCAGCTATGGCCTGTGCATTCTTGATCCATCGTTCACCTACAGCGCGCCATATGCCGTGACCTATACAGGCTTCGCCTATCGCAAGGACAAGGTGGGCGACGCTCCGGTGGAAAGCTGGAAGGTTTATGAGACGGCTGCCCTGAAGGGGAGAATGTCGCTGCTCTCCGACATGCGCGAGACGATTGGTGGCGCTTTGAAGTCCCTCGGGTATTCTTTGAACTCTACGAAGAAGGAGGAGATTGACGCAGCTGTCAAGAAGGTGATTGAGTGGAAGCGGAACATTGCCAAATTCGACAACGAACAGTACAAGACCGCCGTGGCGTCTGGTGAATGGTTTGTTGGACATGGCTACAGCTCCGATGCTATACAGATCATGCTTGACGATGAGAACGTTGGGTTCTCGTTGCCGAAGGAAGGCTTTACGATTGCGTTTGACGAGATGGTGATATCAACCGACTCCAAGCAGGTGGATCTTGCCCACAAGTTCATCAACTTCTGCTATGATCCTGATGTCGCCGCCAAGAACATGTCGGATGTATGCTCGCCGATGCCGATTGCGGCGGCATTCCCGAAGCTTGATGAGAAGCTGCGCAAACTTGTGGTTCTAGATCCCGCAACATTGAAGCGTGGCGAGGTCCTCCGCGACTTCGACGATCAGCCTGACGTGCGCAAGATGTACATTGAGGCATGGGATCGGGTTAAGGCCGGTGAGTGATCTAATCGCCAAGAGAGGTTGAGGAATGGGAAGAAAGCTCAAGTGCGAAGCTAATGCGCCGATCAGGATTGGACTGATTGGCGCCGGTGGCATGGCGGAATACCATGTGGCGGGTTTCCGCAATGCAGGCGCGGAGATTGTCGCCATTGCGGATCCCGATTCGGCTGCGGCTGAATCTGCGGCGGCGAAATTCGATGTGACGCAGGTGTACGACTCGGCGACAGAGATGCTGTCACGCACCAAACTTGATGCTGTTTCGGTGATTACGCCAAATAAGTTCCACTGCCCGCTTGTCCTTCAGGCGTTGAAAGCCGGCAAGCATGTCTTTTGCGAGAAGCCACCGGCCATTAACGCCAAGGAAGCGATGCAGATGGCGCGCGCCGCAAAGAAAACAAGGCGTGTGCTGATGTTCGATTTCAACAACCGTGCAAGGCCCGAGTCCATGGCTATGAAGGCGGCGATTGCCCGTGGTGATATTGGGCGCATAAATTCCGCTCAGGCTTTATGGATTCGGCGTACAGGAATCCCCGGATTCGGGGGATGGTTCACCACGAAGGCGCTCTCGGGCGGCGGACCGGTCATCGATCTTTTGCACATGATTGATCTGGCGTTGCACTTCATGGGTTATCCTGAGCCGAAATTCGTGTTGGCATCAACCTTTCGGGACTTTATTACGGACAAGCGTTTCAAAGGGCCGTGGGGTATTCCAGACAAGGCGGGCGGAGTTTGCGATGTTGAGGCTGCGGCGCAAGGGCTTGTTACGTTCAAGAACGGGTCAACGCTGTTCCTTCGCACGTCGTGGGCAGAGATGAACAAGCGAGAAGAGGTTTCGGTGACGTTTCAGGGAACAACGGCAGGTGGGATGGTAAGGCGGCTTTTCGGGAAAGACGGTGTTGATTCCACAGCAGAGGATGTGTGCGAGCTGTATTTCCAGAACGCCGCCGGCGCATGTGCGGATAAGACTCTTGTCGTTGCAAAAGATTTGACGATGGGCAGAGTCCGTGCGGCGGAGAACTTCGTCAGGACGCTTCAGAAGAAGGAGAAACCGATCAACACTCCTGATGAGGCCGTGAAGCTGATGAAGATCATCGATGCGGTCTATGCATCGGCAAAGGCCGGTGCGCCAGTTAGGATTCGATAATGGCTTGAGCATGGGAGCGGGAGAGGATGGAATCATGAATCGCAGAGAATTTATCGGTTCGGCGTTTGCGGCGGCTACGGTTGCCGGTTGCAAGGTGCCAGAATTGAAAAAGGGAGAAAAATACGTGACTGAAGAAAGACTGGGCGTGTGCAGCTGGAGTTTTTGCCTGCCGATGGATGCCGTTGCCGCAGAGATGAAGAAGATGGGATTGAGAAACATCAATCTTGCGCTTCAGCCGTTCCTTGAAGGGGATGAACGTCACGGAAAGGCCGAAGGATCTGGCGCACGTGAGCGTGTTGAGGCCCGCCTATCCTCAGGCGAATGGCGCATTTCCGCCACGATGATTTCCTTTAGGCACGAGGACTATACCACGCTCGACACCATTCGGAAGACTGGCGGCATTGTCCCCGATGAGCACTGGGAGACGTCTCGCGCACTTATCGTGCGGGCGGCAAAGCTGACCGGCGAATGGAAGGTGCCATATATGATGATGCATGCAGGATTCCTTGATGAGTCCAGCAAGGCGGCTTTTGACAAGTATCTCTATCGCGTAAAGACGATTCGCGACATCTGTGCAAAGGAAAACGTGCAGCTGATCCTTGAGACTGGGCAGGAAACCGCAGACGATCTCGCGAAGTTCATGCAGCTTGTAGATGGCGTGGGCGTCAATTTCGATCCGGCGAACATGATTCTGTATAACAAGGGTGTGCCGGTTGATGCGGTGCGCAAGATTGCGCCGTGGATTCGCCACATGCATATCAAGGACGCCAAATATACGAAGGTACCCGGAACCTGGGGAGAAGAGGTTCCCTGGGGCGAAGGAGAGGTTAACGCTCCACTTCTGCTGAAGACACTTGAGAAAGTTGGCTACAATGGCATGTTTGCGATTGAGCGCGAAGGCGGCAAGAACCGCGTGGCCGATATCGCGGCCGCCGCAAAATGGATGTTGGCTGCAGGTTGAGAAAGCGCTGTAGATGGGTATGATGGCATCCGAAGAGATTGTGCGCCTCAAAAAGGATCGAAACGCGGTAATCCTCGCCCACAACTATACGCGCGGCGAGGTGCAGGATGTTGCGGACTTTACCGGTGATTCGCTGGAGCTGGCGCGCCGGGCAACGGAGATTGATGCCGACGTAATTGTCTTCTGCGGTGTATGGTTCATGGCCGAGACCGCAAAGATTCTCAACCCATCCAAGAAGGTGCTCATCCCAGAACCGTCAGCCGGCTGCCCAATGGCGGACATGATCACCGGGGCGCAGCTGCGAGAGCTGAAGGCGAAGTATCCAGGCGCAAAAGCCGTTTGTTACGTGAACTCCACGGCGGAAGTCAAGGCTGAGTGCGACATCTGCGTGACGAGCGGCAATGCGGAAAAGGTCATGTCAAGGTTTTCGCCGGGCGAAAGGATCCTGTTTGTGCCGGATCAGCATCTTGGCGGGCATATTGCAGGGCTTCTCAATCGCGAGTATGTGCTTTGGCCAGGTTACTGCCCTACGCATGCGGCGATAACCGTAGGCGCGATTGAGGCGGCACGCAGTCGCCATCCTGGCGCGCCAGTAATGGTTCATCCTGAATGCGCAAAGGATGTGCGGGCGGCGGCGGATCAGCGTCTTTCCACTGGCGGCATGTGCCGTTTCGCGCGCGAGTCGGACGCGAAGGAGTTCATAGTGGGCACTGAAATTGGCATTCTCCATCGTCTGCGCAAGGAGAACCCAGACAAGGCGTTTTATCCCGTATCGGAACGCATTGTTTGCCCCAACATGAAGAAGACTACGATGGAGAATCTTGCGGAATCGCTTCGCGAGATGAAGACCGAGGTGGCGGTGCCTGACGAGATAGCCGCCCGTGCCAAACATGCAATAGATGCGATGCTGGCAATTTGAGCCGGTTATGTTTTGGGGCTAATTGAAAGTGGTCGGGGCGTAGCCTGGACCGAATGGTGAAAGTTCTCGCAGGTTCTTTATTACCGGCGGAAGCTTTTCCAGCACGTAATCGACCTCTTCCATTGTGTTGTACCGCGAAAGGGAGAACCGTATGCTACCATGCACCGCTGTGAACGGAACCCCCATTGCGCGAATGACATGGCTTGGGTCAAGCGAGCCTGAGGCACAGGCGCTTCCAGTGGAGATGCAGATGCCCAAGTCAGAGAGGCGGTATGCGATGGCTTCGCCTTCGATGTACTCGAATGATACGTTAAGCGTGTTGGGCAATCTGTGAGCCGTGTCGCCGTTCACGCGCACGTTCGGGCAGCGTGCGAGTATTCCCTCCTCAAGCCTGTCGCGCATAGCGCCAACCTGTTTGGATTCCTGTTCCATGTTTGCGGCGGCGATTTCGCATGCCTTGGCGAGGCCGACAATGTACGGTACGTTCTCCGTCCCGGCTCGTCGTCCGCTTTCCTGATGTCCTCCCAGCATGAAAGGCTTGAATTTCGTGCCTTTGCGGACATAGAGCAGTCCGATGCCTTTGGGCGCATGGAATTTGTGGCCCGAAATCGATAGCATGT
>Ga0310694_10004083_pt1 | contig 14177 bp, 6 predicted proteins | sample 174DNAGHGhighgp2_FD_203884 | JGI IMG/M metagenome (GOLD analysis project Ga0310694, IMG submission 203884) | Sheep rumen microbial communities from Palmerston North, Manawatu-Wanganui, New Zealand - 1742 DNA GHGhigh gp2 (v2) (version 2) | ecosystem: Host-associated > Mammals > Digestive system >... | reverse complement strand
CGAAAGCACTGCGGACGATAAGCATAAGCATGGAAGGAATCTCCGTGATGTTGGCAATGAGAATGTAGAGTGCCAAGAGTATGTACCCGAAAGCCATAACAGGAACAACCATTGCGCAGAAAATGGCTATGCGACGGATGCCTCCGAAGATGATAAGGAGCGTCATCAAAGCCAGCCCAATGGCGACGTATTGCATCGGAATGTGGAATGCCTCACCGATGGCATTGCAAAGGGTGTTGCTCTGTACAAGCTGGTTAGCCAGTCCGAAGCCGTAGATGATGAGCACGGCGAAGAGGACGCCCATCCAGGGCTGCCTCAATCCGTACTTCATGTAGTAGGCAGGTCCGCCGTAGAAGCTATCCTTGCCGTGCCGCTTGAAGAGTTGGGCAAGCGTGGCCTCCATGAAGGCTGTGGCTGCTCCGAGCAGAGCCATCACCCACATCCAGAAGACGGCCCCTGGGCCGCCCACGAAGATGGCACTTGCCACGCCTGCCAGATTGCCTGTGCCTACTCTCGAAGAAAGACTGATGGCGAAGGCTTGGAAGGAGGATACCTTTATCTTTCCGAAGCTCTCGCCGCTCTCGCCGGCAGGTTTGAACAGATTGCGGAGCATTGTCGGCAGCATGGTGAACTGCACCGCCCGCAGGTTCCAAGTGAAGTAGATGGCACAGCCCACCAGCATCGTGATGACGACGTAGGTCCATAGCCAATCGCTTAATGTATCAAAGAATGCCATAGTTCAAATGCTATAATGCGTTAAACCCAAATCGATTATCAGGCCAACACTTTGCTATTCCAATGACCGATTTGCGTTAACGTGGTCACAAAGGTAAGGAAAACAATCGTAATACCAAAGGAAAATCACGACAAATAACGATTTATGCTTCAAATTAAACTAAACGCAGGAACTACTTGCCGCGTTGACCGCATATATAAGGATAATGCCTCGAAAGTACTTCCGCTCGACAATAGAGAGAAAAACTTACGTTTTCCTTTTGTATTGTGCTCGCTTATTCGTACCTTTGCGCCCGTGTTTAAGAAACTTGCCATACTTTTGTGCCTTGTGCTTGCCGTTGCTGTGTGTGGTTTTGCCCAGCAGAACGATATGCAGGCAGGACAACTGCGTACAGCCAAAGCCGACAGCATACGGGTGACATTGCTTACTTGTTCGCCGGGGCAGGAAGTGTATCAGCTCTATGGACACACCGCTATCCGATGCCAAACCATCTATCCTCCTTTGGGGGGCGATATGGCCGACATCGTCTTCAACTACGGCGTGTTCGATTTGTCGAAGCCCTACTTTGCCTGGCACTTTGTACTCGGGCAGACGGATTACATGGTGCAAGCCATTCCCTGGAAGTACTTTGTGAAGGACTATGAGGAGCGAGGCTCAAGCATCACCGAGCAGGAGCTGAACCTGTCGCAAGCCGAGGCAGAGCGGCTGATGAGGAGACTCTCCGAGAACTGCCTGCCGGAGAACCGCAATTACCGATACAGCTTCCTATACAAGAACTGCACGACGATGGTTCGCGACATGGTGGAGCAAACCGTCATTGGCAGCATCCTCTATCCCGACACATTGCCCCACCAGACGGCTCGCGAGATATTGCACCGCTACACCGCCGAACATCCGTGGGCGCAGGAAGGCAACGACCTCCTGCTGGGCACAGAGGTAGATACCACGCTGTCAGTCAGAGCCGCCTTGTTCATTCCCGAGAACATGATGCAAGCCTTCGACGGAGCCATCATCTGCAACACCAAGGGCGACCAAAGGCCGCTCGTAAGAAGCAAGAAGGTGCTTCTGGAGGCAAAGCCGCAGGTCGTGGAGCCGGAGTTTCCGCTTCTCCCCTGGCAGGCAATGCTTGCTTTCGGCGGCTTGTGCCTGTTCATTATGTTGCTCGAAAGATGGAGCCGCCGCATCTTCTGGCTTTGGGATGTCGTGCTTTTGTTCCTGCAAGGCTCGGCCGGCTTGCTGCTCGCCTTCATGTTTTTCTTCTCAGAACATCCTGCCGTTGACAGCAATTGGCAGTTATGGGTGTTGAATCCCATTGCCTTCCTCGGCATTCCCCTTGTCATAAAAGCTGCCAAACGGAACAAGCGAACACTGTGGTACGCCTTCTATTTTGTCGTTTTGGCACTTTTCTTGTTATTTTCTCCGTGGATACCGCAAGTATTCGCAAAAATAACCGTACCTTTGGCATTGTGTTTGCTCACAAGGCCGATAAGTTTCTTCCTTATAAAAGGTAAAAAAGGTGAAAAGGTTAAAAAGTTAAAGGGTAAGAGAAAGTGAAAAACAAGGAACGTCTGTTGTCTGTTGTCTGTTGTCTGTTGTCCGTTATGACTCAGGCACAGAATGCGCCGCAGGTGCCTTCGCTGGTCGTACACATTGTCATCGATCAGTTGAGGAGCGACTACCTCGACGCCTTCACGCCGCTCTACGGCCAGGGAGGTTTCCAACGGCTCAAGGAGAAGGGGCGCTTCTATTCGCAGGCAGAATATCCGTTCTCTTCGCCCGACCAAGCCTCGGCCATGGCTTGTCTGATGACAGGCACGAGCCCTTACGTCAACGGCATTGTTGGCCGTCATTGGCTTGACCGCCAGACGCTTCTGCCCGTTTTTTGTGTTGACGACGAGATTTATCCCGGCATCCATACCGACGAGAAGTCGTCGCCCAAGCACTTGGCGGTTTCCACCATCGCCGACGAGCTGAAGGTTTCCTCCGAAGGGAAAAGCATTGTCTATTCCATCGCCCCGACTCGCGAGGCAGCCGTACTTGGTGCCGGACACGCGGGGAACGAGGCTTTCTGGCTTGACGACTGGACGGGCAAGTGGGCGGCAAGCTGCTATTACGACGACTATCCGAAGTGGGCGACAGAATATGATGTCCGCTCGTCGCTCGAGAGCCGCATCGGCGACATCCAGTGGAAGCCGCTCAACGACGAGGTGACGAACTTCCACTACTTCGTTGCGTCGGGCGGAGACAAAGGCAAGGCGTTCATCCACAAGTTTAACAGTAACCGCAAGTTCCGTGAGTTCAAGGCCACGGCGTGCGTCAACGACGAGGTTAATCTCTTTGCCAAGGAAGCTATCGACAAGGCAGGGCTTGGCACCGACGCAGTGACCGATATGCTGACCCTCACTTATTATGCCGGTGCATACGACCATCAGTCGGCCGTGACATACGGCATGGAGATGCAGGACACCTATGCCCGTCTCGACCGTCAGCTGGAGGACATCTTCGACTTTGTGGACGCAAAGGTCGGCATGGACAAGACGCTGTTCGTCGTCACCAGCACGGGGTACTTCGACTCCGAGGAGATGATGGACTTGAGCAAGTATCGTATTCCCACCGGCGTCTTCTCCATCACCAAGGCAAAGGCCTTGCTCAATATGTACCTCATCGCTGTCTATGGCCCCGGCGACTATGTGGAGACAGCCATCGACAACCAGATATATCTCAACCTCAAGCTCATTGAGAACCGGAGCCTCAACCTGGCCGAGGTGCTCGACCGTTGCAGCGCCTTCCTCATCCAGTTGAGCGGTGTGAAGGACGTCTATACAAGCCAGCGGCTTGCCCTCGGCGCAGGCACTCCCTTCATCAGCAAACTCCGCAATGCCTACAATCCGAAGTGCTCGGGCGACATCCTCATACAGGTCTCTCCAGGCTGGTTGCTGAAGAACGAGGACAGGCACGAACAGACGCTCAGCCGCGAGTCGTACCTCAGCTTCCCGCTCTTCTTCATGGGTGCAGGCGTTGTGCCGGAGAAGGTGCGCATCCCCGTGAGCATCGACCAGGTGGCGCCCACCATAGCACAGACACTGCGCATCCGTGCGCCCAACGCCTGTCCGCAAGCCCCGCTAAACTATTAAACATAACAAACTGGCATTTGACAATTGACAATAGGACGAGGGGCGGGTGAAAACGCAGCACGGTGTGCCGGCCAACGCAGCACGCTAAGTCTGCCAACGCGGCACGCTAAGTCTGCCATCGCGGCACGGTGCGTTTGACGGCAAGGCCCGCCTCTTGGAAACCAGCAACTTGGCTTGCGGGGAAAAAACGAGTGAAAAACATCAACGTACAATACATTATTTAATATATAATATATGGATTTTTCCAAACTTTTAGTTAAGATATTCGGCGACAAGAAAAGCCGCGACCTGAAAGCCTACCGCCCCATGGTGGAGGAGGTGCTGGAGGTCTATCCCGAGATTCAGGCGCTTTCTAACGACGAGCTCCGCGCCCGCTCAAAGCAGATAAGGCAGCGCGTGCAGGACTCCGTCGCAGACTTGCGCCAGCAGATACAGGAGCTGAAGAACAAGATTCCCGGCACGGAGATACAAGACCGTGCGCCCATCTTCGCACAGATTGACAAGCTGGAGAAGGACGTCCTTGAGACCTTTGAGAAGGCTCTCGACAAGGAGCGTGCTGAGGTGTTCGCCATCGTCAAGCGGACGGCTGAGCTTTTCGCAACAAACGATACGGTGGAAGTCACGGCAAACGACTTCGACCGCGACCTCGCCGCAAAGCACGACTTCGTGGACATCGAGGGCGACAAGGCCATCTACTACAACCACTGGGTGGCTGGAGGCAACGACCTGAAGTGGGACATGATACACTTCGACGTACAGCTCTTCGGCGGCACGGTGCTCCATCAAGGCAAGATTGCCGAGATGTTCACGGGTGAGGGAAAGACGCTCACCGCCACGCTCCCCGTCTTCCTCAATGCCCTGACAGGCAACGGCGTACACGTCGTCACCGTCAACGACTATCTGGCAAAGCGTGACTCGGAGTGGATGGGACCGATCTACATGTTCCACGGCCTCAGTGTGGATTGCATCGACAAGCACCAGCCCAACAGCGAGGCACGTCGCAAAGCATACCTCGCCGACATCACCTTCGGCACGAACAACGAGTTCGGCTTCGACTACCTGCGCGACAACATGGCGCAGCATCCCGAAGACCTCGTGCAGCGCAGCCACAACTACGCCATCGTGGATGAGGTCGATTCTGTACTCATCGACGATGCCCGCACCCCGCTCATCATCTCAGGCCCCGTACCCAAGGGAGACGACCAGCTGTTCGAGCAGTACCAGCCTTTGGTGGAGCGTCTCGTCGGCGTGCAGAGGCAACTTGCCACACAATACCTTGCCGACGCGAAGAAGCAGATAACGGAAGGCACGGAGTCTGGCGACAAGCAGATGACCGCCGACGGATTCCTCGCCCTCTTCCGCAGCCACAAGGCTCTGCCAAAGAACAAGCCACTCATCAAGTTCCTCTCCGAGCCGGGCATCAAGTCCGGAATGCTTTCCACCGAAGAAATATACATGGAGAACAACAACCGCCGTATGCACGAGGCGACCGACCCGCTCTACTTCGTCGTTGACGAAAAGCTGAACAGCGTGGATCTGACCGACAAGGGCAACGAGTGGCTGGCATCGCAGGTCAAGGACCCCGACCTTTTCATTCTGCCCGACATCGCCACTGTCCTCTCGCAAATCGACCACTCCGGCAAGACGGACGAGGAGAAGATTGAGGAGAAAGACCGCATCTTCAACGACTACGCCATCAAGAGCGAGCGCGTACACACCATACAGCAACTGCTGAAGGCATACACGATGTTCAACCTCAACGACGAATACGTCATCCAGGATGGCGAAATCAAGATTGTGGATGAGCAGACAGGCCGTATCATGGAGGGCCGCCGATGGAGCGACGGCTTGCACCAGGCAGTCGAGGCAAAGGAACACGTCAAGGTGCAGGCAGCCACGCAGACCTACGCGACCATCACCCTGCAGAACTACTTCCGCATGTACCACAAGCTGGCAGGCATGACGGGTACTGCCGTCACGGAAGCCGGCGAGTTCTGGGACATCTACAAGCTCGACGTGGTGGAGGTTCCGACCAACAGAAAGGTTATCCGCAAGGACATGAACGACCGCGTCTATCGCACGCAGCGAGAGAAATACAAGGCCGTCATCGAAGAGGTCGAGCTGATGCGCACCAGCGGACGTCCCGTGCTCGTAGGTACCACAAGCGTCGAGATTTCCGAAATGCTCTCCAAGATGTTGCAGATGCGCAAGATACCTCATCAGGTATTGAACGCCAAGCTCCACCAGAAGGAGGCAGACATCGTGGCACTGGCAGGTCAGAGTGCTTTGGGTACAGTCTATGTGGCAGCCGACGGCAGAGCCTTCAACGAGAAGAGCGCAGCCGTGAACTACCAGACACGCCTCGAGGCCGAAACGGCCAAGAAAGAGAAGCGTGAGCCTCGCGAAGCCGCAAGTCTCGTGACGTCCGAAGAGCGTATGCTTGGCACCGTGACCATCGCCACCAACATGGCAGGCCGTGGCACCGATATCAAGCTCTCGCCCGAAGTGAAGGAGGCAGGCGGATTGGCCATCGTAGGCACAGAGCGTCACGAGAGCCGCCGCGTGGACCGTCAGCTTCGCGGACGTTCCGGCCGTCAGGGTGACCCGGGCAGCAGCGTCTTCTTCGTCAGCATCGAGGACAAACTGATGCGTCTCTTTGCCAGTGAGCGCATCGCCAAGATAATGGACACGCTGGGCTTCAAGGACGGAGAGATGATTGAGCACCGCATGATCACCCGCAGCATCGAGAACGCCCAGAAGAAGGTAGAAGAGAATCACTTCGGCGTCCGTAAGAACCTTCTTGAGTATGATGACGTGATGAACAAGCAGCGCACGGTCATCTACGAAAAGCGTCGCCATGCCCTCATCGGTGAGCGCCTTGGCATGGACATCAGCAACATGATATGGGACCGCGTATGCAACATCCTCGAGAACAACGATTATGAAGGATGCCGCCTGCGTTTCCTCGAAATCATGGCGATGGAAGTGCCCTTCACAGCTGAAGAATTTGAGAACACGAAGCTCGACGACCTGGCCGAGCAGGCATACCAAAAGGTGCTTGAACGCTTCCAGCAGAAGACGGAAATTATGATGCACAATGCCCACAAGGTTGTGACCCACATCTACGAAAGCCCACAGGGAGCAATGTACGAGAACCTTATGGTGCCAGTCATAGCAGGCAACCGACAGTACAACATCCCGTCGAACCTCAAGGAAGCCTACGAGAGCCAGTCGCGCAGCGTGGTGACCGCTTTCCACAAGGCCATTATCCTCCACATCATCGACGACGCCTGGAAGGAGAACCTGCGACTGCTCGACGAACTGAAGCACAGCGTCCACAACGCCAGCTACGAGCAGAAGGACCCCTTGCTCATCTTCAAGCTGGAGAGTGCAAAGCTCTTCGACGACATGATCAACCAGATAAACGACCGCACCGTGAGCATCATCATGCGTGCCATGATACCCGAACTTCAGATTCAGGAAGCACCGCAACAGCAGGAAGAGCCGCGTCGCGAGCGTCCCCGACTGCAGGAGTCGCGCGGAGAACTCACTGATGCCGGGCAGCAGCAGGCAGCAGCTCGCGACACCCGCGAGCGCCAACCCATGCAACCTATCCGCCGGGAGAACCTGCCCGGCCGTAACGACCCATGTCCCTGCGGCAGCGGCAAGAAGTTCAAGCAGTGCCACGGAAGGAATCTATAAATCCCCCTCCACAAACCCTCCCCCGAGGAGAAGGAGGAGGGAGTAAATGGTAAATGGTTAAATGGTAAATAACAAGATGGAAGCAAGCAAACAAACAATCCAGCAGATTGAGCGCACGCTGCGCAAGGTCATCGCCAAGTTCCCCGCCGAGGCAGAGCCTGTAATGACAGACATACACCTTCTGGTAAGCAACTATACGGGCGAGATACGCACCTACAATGACGACGACGAGGAACTCGACCGTTGTGTCGTGGAGGAATGGATAAAGAGTTCCGACGAGACATTCTACGAGGACATCGTGCCTATCCTGCGCAGCTGCATCGAAGACCTGCGCCCGAGCATCGAGAAGATGAGCGTCATGCAGCCATTCAGTTTCGTCCTCATCGACGAAGACCACGAGACGCTGCAGGACCTGGTCATCATCGACAGCGAGGAAACCGTGCTGCTCGACAGTACATTGCTCGACGGACTTGAGGACGACCTTGACGCTTTCCTGAAGCAACTATTGGAAGACTGATGCTGTTCTTACGCCATAATTCATAATTCACAATTCATGGTTTGCCGCCGCTTTGAGATTTGTCAAGTGACCAAATTCTGAATGATGAATAGTGAATTATGGGATAATAATGAATTTTTCTTCCCGTAATTGCCTGTTATATAAAAAAAAATGCGTACCTTTGTGCGCTTTTTAAGCCAATGATAATAAACAAAACATAAATAATAACAAATGGCAACATTACAAAAAATCCGCAACAACAAATGGGTCGCTGGCATTGTAGGTCTCGCCCTGCTATGCTTCATTATCGAAATTGTTGTTGAAGTAGTGCCGCGCCTTATGGCGGAGAGCCAGCAGCGCATCGGCAAAATCTGTGGCGAGAAAATCAACGTACAAGAGTTCAAGGCAGAGGTTGATGAGTTCACCGACTTTATGAAAGTTACGCGTCAGCTCACAAACCTGACTGATGACCAGCAGGCATCATTCCGCGACCAAGTCTGGCAGATGCTTGTCAGCGACAAGGTTATGGAGCGCGAATGCGAGAAGCTCGGCATCACCGTGACGGAAGCAGAGTTGAGGGACATCATCAACAATGGCAGAAATCCGTTGCTTGCCCAAAGTCTTTTCCGAACCCAGCAGGGAACCTTCGACGTACATGCTCTCGAAGAGTTCCAGCGCCAGTACGATGAGATTATGGCCAACCCCGAAATCAGCAACGAAGGCAAGGAGCAGGCTCGGCAAATGCAGAATTACTGGATGTTCATCGAGAAGACGGTTCGCCGTCAGGCACTCAGCGAAAAGTACTATGCCTTGCTCAACGGCCTGATGGTCAGCAATCCTGTCAGTGCGCAGGCAAGCTTCGACAGCCGCACCAATGAGGCAGACATCTATATGGCTGCACTGCCCTTCACAAGCATCAAGGATGATGATGTCAAGATAGAGGACAGCGAGCTAAAGGCAAAATACGAGGAGCTGAAGGAAATGTTCCGTGCCGACGAAGAGACACGCGACATCAAGTACATTGACATCCACGTCACTGCCAGCGATGCCGACAAGGACAACCTTATGAAGGAGATGGAAGGCTATGCTCAGGCTTTGGCAGAAGGTGCCGATCCGGCAAAGACCGTCCGTGAGGCAGCAAGCCAGGTGCCATACAGCTCCATGCCTGTCAGTGCAAAGTCTCTGCCCCACGACATCGCAGAACAGCTTGACTCTTTGAGCGTAGGCGGCCAGGTTGGTCCTTTCGTTCACGAGCACGACAACACGATAAACATTGTTCGCCTCATCGGGAAAGTCACCCTGCCCGACTCTGTCGAGATTCGCCAAATTGCTGCACCAGGCACAGACATGGCCTCTTGCGAGAAGACTGCTGACAGCATTATGACTGCCCTTGCAGCAGGTGTCAGCCTGGACTCCATCGCCAAGAAGTATAACCAGTCGGCCACCAAGATGTGGGTTACAAGCCAGCAGTACGAGGGGCAGAACACAGACGAGAGTTTCCGCAAGTATCTGACCACTATCACCACGGCTGCCGTTGGTAGCAACAACAAGACGGTATTCGACGGCCAAGGCGTTGTCGTTACACAGATTACTGACCGCCGCAACTTCATCCCGAAGTACGATGTTGCCGTCATTAAGCGCACGATGACTTTCAGCAACGATACATACAACAAGGCATTCAGCAACTTCAGCAGTTTCCTTGCAGGCAACGCCAAGATTGAAGACATCGAAGCCAATGCTCCGCAGGCAGGCTACGTCGTGCTGACACGCAACAACGTGAGAAGCACCGAGCACAAACTTGTCAACGTGGCCGACACACGCGATGCCATGCGCTGGTTATTCGACGAAGACACCAAGGTGGGCGACGTCTCACACCTTTACGAATGTGGCGAGAAGGACCACATGCTTGTCATCATCCTTACAGGCATCCATGAGAAAGGTTACCTGCCATGGGACAACGAGGACATTCGCACCTTCCTGACCACCGAGGTGATGAAGGACAAGAAGGCTACCATGCTGGCAGAAAAGATGAATAATGTGAAGAGCGTGGCCGACGTTGCCAAGATAGAGGGTGCTGTGACCGACACAATCCGCCACATTACCTTCGCCGGTAACGCCTTCGTCTCGAAGCTCGGCTCAAACGAACCCGCATTGAGCGGCTCGGTAAGCAAGGCTCAGAAGGGCGACTTCAAGTCCGGCGTCAAGGGCAAGTCCGCTGTCTATGCCTATCAGGTGCTCGACAAGAAGAGCACTGGTGTCAAGTACGACCAGAAGGAGGAAGAGCAGAGACTCGTACAGACCATTTCCCGCAACCTCGGTAACTGGCAGAACGAGCTCCTGCAGAACGCTGACATCACCGACAAGCGATACCTCTTCTACTAAACAGGAAGCATCATAAAAGCGAAAGCTCCTTGCAGGGACAGTCCTTGCAGGGAGCTTTTGTTTTTAGTGGGGGGGGTATGAGTCTGATGGGGTTTATGGGGTGAATGGGCTTTATGGGGAGATTGGGGATCCGGTCACTTCTCCGTGCGGATGCTGATGCCCCGGCAGTCTATCCGATAGGTCTGCTTGCGCTTTTTGCCATAGACCACTTCATTTGCTTTCTCCTCGCCGCCATCCTTGGCCTTGGTGTTGACATCAGGCTTCATGCTGTTGCCGTCGGGCGTGACAAAGGTGATGTCGCCAATGGCAATGCCTTTGAGGTCGCCTACAACGGTGAAGCTGAGCAAGGCACCTTCTTTCCCGTTCAGACAGTTACGTCCGAAGTTGTAGCCGGCAATGCGATAGTGTCCGTTGGGAGTGCCAAGCACGACGCTATGGTTAAGCATGAGGCTGCCACAAGCTATGCTGTCGCGCCTCAGCGTTGCGTCGCCGTCCAGCGTAATGTCCATCTGAAAGGCGGTGAAGTCAAGGTCATTGTCCGCCAGTTCGATGTCAAAGTGCCATCGAGTCTCGTCCCATGCACTCACCGTCGCTGCAAGCTCGTATGCCTGGGCAAAGTGTGTGCCTGCAAAGAACGCACAGGCCGTCAGTATCTTCTTCATATTCCTATTCTTTTTGATGTTTTGCTCTGCAAAGTTAAGGAAAGTTGGGAAAAGTGCCAAGAGAATGTTCAATTCTTTTTTGCGGAAGCAAAAATGAGCAATTACCCCGCGCCTAATTCTTAATATGCAAGCTGCGTTTGTAGAAACGCAGCTTGCGTTTTTACATATGCAGCCTGCGTTTTTAAAAACGCAGGCTGCATATTAAGAATTGGAAGTGGCAAACAGGACATTATGTAATGGTGGAACAAAAATTGGGGCGGCCCTTGCGAGCCGCCCCAACGTTCTTGGAGTTATGTCTTCGTCAGAAGATTACTTCTGGAGGTACTTGCGTCCCTTCTCCACTACAATACCCTTGTAGTTCTTGCCAACACGCTGGCCTGCGATGTTGTAGCGGGCTGCGCTTTCCATGACATCTGCATCTATGCGAGATATTGCAACCTCGTCGTCAGCAGGAACGAGCGTTGCTTCAGGATTGGTGACACTCAGATAGTAGAGTCTGTCTGTGTAGTCAGCATTCTGAACGAGATAGCTGCTCGTTGTGAAGATGCCGGTCTCCTCGTCGAAGGTCATCGTGAGGTCGGTCACACCAACACCATCCACAAAGCCCATCAGGTAGGAGTATGAATAATCATAGCCCTCTTCTTCGCTGCCTTCCATATAAAGGCCCAGGTACTGACCGTTGGCAAAGACATATTCGCCTGTATTGGCATTCTTCGTACCCACAATCCAGGTTTCAGTATCCAAGCTGCTAATGCCTTGGATATAGACATTTTCACCATAGAATGCTACATTCACAGGCATTGTGAATTCCTCTTTAGATTTGAAGTCAGTGCCGGTGAACACATATGAGAACGTGCCAGCGCCTTCGGGCAGAGAAGCGAGGAAGGGGAAGGTGGGAGTGTACCATGCAATCTCGGAGACATTGGTCTCGTCGCCGCCAGTGTAGATGCTCTGGATGCCGACGCGTGTCCAAGTGCTGTGCTCCATGTTCAAATAAACAGAAGAAGCATAGAAGTCATAGCCTGTAGGATTACCCTCTTCGTCTTCATCGTCAAGGAAGCCGTAGGGGATAACTGTCATATTCTCTTTCAGGTTTTCATAATCGTCAGTTGTGAACGTAACTTCCTTAGCCTCGCCATCACCCTCGTCGTAGTAGAGCTTGTAGAAGAGCTTGCTGGGCTGGATAGCATTGCCATCGACATCCTCAAGGGTAATGGTGAACTCTGCTCTGTCGCCATAAGGTGTGAATGCAATATGGTCGATAGAGGGAGCGACGGGAGTAGCTGCCACGTCGGGAAGAGGCTTAATCACGGCACCGGCAGTGATGTAATTCAGATAGTACAACTTATCCACATAGTCAGCATTCTCAATCATATCCGTTGTGGTGGTGAAGATGTCGTTCTCTTCGTCGTAAGTCATCTTGACATCTACTGCACCACCGATCATATCACTGTAACCCATCAGATAGAGGTTAGAATAATCCGTTTGGTCGGAGTTGACATAAAGGCCGAGATACTGGCCTTTGGGGAAGGTATAGACGCCTGTCTCCGCATTCCTCGTACCCTTAATCCAAGTCTTGTCACTTCTGGTACCCACGCGTTGGATATATACATCATCTTCAACTTTTGCAACATCCACGGTTCTCGAGAAGTCAACATTGCCGTTGTTGGTTGAGTACTGACCTTCGAAAGCATATGTGGTCACCTCTGCGCCTTCGGGCAATTCGATCTCTTGCGGCCAAGTGATAGTGTACCAGCCAATCTCGGAGGCATTGGTCTCGCCGCCGCCAGTGTAGATGCTCTGGATGCCGACGCGTGTCCATGTATCGTGCTCCATATTCAGATAGACCTTGCCCATATCAAAGTCATAGCCGAAGGTGCTGCCGTCTTCTTCGTCTAAGCCATCGAGGAAACCGTAAGGAATGACGGTCATGTCCTCTGTCAGGTACTTGTAGAGTTCGGGGTCGGCAACAAACGTAACTTCTTTAGCCTCGCCATCGCCCTCGTCGTAGTAGAGCTTGTAAGAAAGCTTATCAGTGACAAGACCATCGCCATCAACATCTACAGTGGGAATGGTGAACTCTATGAAGTCACCATAGGCAGAGAATGCCATGTGGTCAACAGAAGGCGTGGCAGGAGTTGCTTCCTTCTCGACGATCTTCCTTATCTTTACATTGCAGTATGACTCATAAAGGGAAGCGCTTATCCTGTTCTTAATGGTGTTGATGCCGATGCATTCTTCTTTCGACGGGTTTGTCATTACACCATTTTCTGCGTCATACTCCATGACGTAGTCGAAGACATTGCGGTTGCTATTGTTCCAACCAAGGAACCAGACATTATTACCATTGTAAACGCCCAAATACTGACCGTATGGGAATGTAATCTGGCCATCCTCCACAAGACCCTTCACCCATGCACTGGGAAGAACCTTGGAGAGTCCCTGAACATATACATCCTCACCATCGAAGCCAATATTCAAGTTTCCGGAAACAGGTGCATTATCTTCAAAGTAATCTTCTGCGCTGAAAGACCATGCTTCTGTCTCCAGACCTTCGGGAACCTCGACAAGCGTGGGAACCTCTTCCTGTTCCTCTGCAATAGAGATGGTTGCACCTACTGCAAGCCATGTCACATAGTAACTCTTGTCGGTGTAATCGGCATTCTCTACGATTTCTGTAGTGAACTCATACACGCCATCGGCAGTGTTCACATTCAGAATGGGATCTACAAAGCCGCCTTCTTCTGTGTAGCCTAAGAAGAAAAGACGGTCCTCACCATAGTAGTTGCCAATTTCCTGTCCACTGGCAAAGGTATAGAAGGTGTCGCCAGAGTTCTTTGTACCCTTTACCCAAGCATCTGCATCTGTCTCACCAATGCCACGAACATATATGTCGTCTCCATCAATGGCCAAACCTACAGTCTTCTCGATGATACCACCTTTGGTTGTTGTAGCCTTAAAGGTGTGTTCGGTTACAGTCAGACCTTCAGGCAAAGTGATTGTCTGCGGCCACACGGGAGTGTACCATGCAATCTCAGACTCATGGCGTTCTTCACCGCCATAAT
>Ga0310694_10004080_pt1 | contig 14186 bp, 13 predicted proteins | sample 174DNAGHGhighgp2_FD_203884 | JGI IMG/M metagenome (GOLD analysis project Ga0310694, IMG submission 203884) | Sheep rumen microbial communities from Palmerston North, Manawatu-Wanganui, New Zealand - 1742 DNA GHGhigh gp2 (v2) (version 2) | ecosystem: Host-associated > Mammals > Digestive system... | reverse complement strand
AGCCGGCCAGCATCTTGCGGTCGATGCTCATAAAGAAGCCTTTAAGGTCTAATTTCATTACCCAGCAGTCGCGGGTATAGTTCTGGCTTACCGTGCGCAGGTCGCGTTCCAGCATCTTAACGCCGTACAGCTGGCCTTTGCCCTTGCGGCAGTTAAACGTGCGCGGGCTAAATATCTGTTCAAATAGCGGCTCTAAGCGCAGGGCTATGTAGTGGTGTACTATCCGGTCTTCAAAAGAAGCGGCAAACACTTCACGATGCCGGGGACGTGTTACGACAAAACAAATAGACTTACCGGGCGCGTATTGCCGGGTATTGATCCGGTCGCGCAGCGCGATTAGCCGCGCTTCGTAGTCCATTTCATATACCACCGCACTGGCTGTTCTCCGCTTCCGTTTGCGGCAGTCATAGTACGCCTGTAGCATATCGTCCGTAGTAATCATCTATCTAAGTGTTTATAGTATCGTTCTTAATACCTTGTTTCCGTAAGAAGTGCTGAAACCGCGCGCACCCTGTTCCTGTTGCTGGCCTTAGTGTTGTTGTTCATATTACCGTTGCTAAGGTTCAAGTTCCAGGCGTTCGTCGCGCTGTACTCTGTAAGGCTCGCAGTCTGCGCCGTACTTGTCTTGCTCTTAACCAGAAATGCTGGTATACGGCCCATTTATTACGGAAAACGCACGCCCAGGCGGTCGTAACCTTACCTGGTTCTGGCGATTATTCGCAGTCGGCCTGCTGGGCCGATACTAACGAATTTTTCCACGCTGTACACTGCTTGCCGATAGCGTCCATAAGTTCTACGATCTGTGCGTGCCGCCCTTTCGAAGTAATCCATTTTCTTTCGCCAGCCTTTCGCATTAAGGTTTTAAGGGTTTCAAACTTAACCTGGAAAGCCACCAGGTAACCTATCCGCGTTTCCCTGTCTCTGTTGAGGTAGGCCGCTGCTATGTCCTGTATCAGTTCCACGCCTATTTCGTGCATCTTAGCGCCGATGCTGTATTTGTACTGGCGCGGGAAATTCGGCGTTATGTCCAGAATATGATCCAGGAGCGCGTTAGCGTCTAAGTATATCCGGGTGCTGGAAACCAGCTTAACTTTGTTTGCCATAAAACCTTAATGCTAAGCTTTAGTGTGGCTGCCGCCACACTTGAAAGGTTAAAGACTGACTACTAAAGACTAAAAAATAAATGCTGAAACCGCGCGCACCCTGCCCCTGTAGCTGGCCTTAGTGAGGCCGCCCATATCACCGTTGCTAAGGTACAAGAACCAGGCGTACGCCGCGCTGTACTCTGTAGAAGTCCAGTACCAGGTTTCTGCCAGCTGCTGCGCACCGGAAATAAGGCTAAGGGCGTAGTTAATCTTCGTCATATTGGCGTAGATCATCATCATTTCGCCCAGGGACGGTAACCACCACTTACCGGCGGTAAGGCCCTTGCCGTTAGCGTTGGTGCGGCTGTAGGCAGCACAGAAACCGGGGGCGTAGCTTGCGCCCTGGCACTGCGGCTTTGTAATCTGGGCTGCGGTATTTGTCTTACCGGCCCAGTCGTTGTAGGCGGTTACACGGTCGGACGTGGTAACACCGCCACCGCTGACGGCTTCGGAAGACCAAAGCAGGCCGGCGGCGTCGCTCTCTGTAGGAGCCACCACCAGCACTTTACCACCCTCTACGACTACCACACCGTCTGCGATTTCGCCAGCGTTCTGCTGGGCCGTCCACAGGTGCGGTTTGTACATAACCGGGTAATCGTCGCTTTTGCGGTGCGTCATAATAAATATGCCGTCTTCCAGCGCGTTAAGGGACTGGCCACCCAGCAGCTGGCTGCGCAGGTTGTCCAGGGTAATTAAGGTGGTATTTCCGTTGCCGTCCACCTTTACGAATTTTTCGCCACTTGCGACTGTGGCGGTAGCGGTCTGGCCGCTAAGTAATTTGGGTTCTAATGCCATAATAGTATACTGTTAAAGGGTTGTTAGTTACTCTGGTCGTCCCAGGCGCCGAAGTTCTTTAACTCAAAGAAAAAGCCGCCGTCGTTTTCGCTGCTGTCGTCTGCGGTATGTATTTCTATCCGGTACATATTCGTACCGTTGTAGGCGGCCGTAGTAACGCCATATACCTGCGCGTATACAGGGCCGGTTCCCTCGCCGCTACTGCCGCCGCTGCCTTTGTTGTTACCACGGCCGCAGACCATACAGTGGATATAGTTAGCACTGTAAAACCAGCCCAGCGGCACCCACAAATAGTAAATACCTACACCGCCGCGCGTAACGTAAATATCGCCGTCGCCGCTGTAGCCTATACGTTTTTGCACAAAGGACACACCGCTGCTGCTACCTTGCACGATGCCGTAAGCTACGGTGTCCAGCTGGCGACCCTGGAAATACGTAGTACGGAAAGCGTGGCGCTCTACCACTACCCAGCCATAGAACTTAGACGCAGTACCCCAGCCCACTAATTCGGTCATTTCGCGGGTGCTTAAAAAGGTCTGCACTTCTTTGCCGTCTAAGTAGTAGTGCTGCGTACTATCCGCGGGTGCCTGGAAAGTGGCGCTACCCAGCACAGTAATACGACGTCCGGCCTGCTTCACGTCCCAGCCCAGGGTAACGTATACGTGGCTGGACAGGTACTGCGTGTGCATAGTATCGTCGTCCAGGGCCGTAAAGCTGCCGCTAATCTGGGTAAAGGGGTTACGCTGCCGCTTAATAAGGGCGTCCGTTACGGTTATACCCTCAAACGTACCGGTTTTGCAGGTTACGTTTCCGTCTTTGGCCTGGAATAGGATATTACCCTGGCCGTCTTTCATATCTATAGTTTCTACGCCCAGGTTCTTTACCAGCGCGTATTCGGACAGCAGGATTTTGGTAGCTACCAGGCCGATGCTGTCGCCCAGCTCCCAAAGTCCCTGGTTTTCTGCTATAGTGCTGCCGGGGTAGTTGTTTGCCGCCTTTGTGTGCGACTTCTTGCAGCGGTAGTAGTAATTATTATACAGCACCACGTCCAGCCAGGCTTCGCCGGGCGCGCCCTGCTTAAAAGCGTAACCGGTGGCGCAGTCGCTCCAGGCTTGCGGCCCTCGCAGCACTGCGCCCTGTTCGCCTTTAGCGCCGGTATCGCCTTTGCGTATAAACTTTACTACGCAGGTTTTCTTTACGCCCATAGTCCTACAGTACAGAAGTGATCGTTACGGACACGTCGCCGCCTGCCTGCATACAGTGCGCGCGGGTTACGGTGTAGCTCGCGTAAGGGGTGCTGCGGTCGGTGTTGAGGTACACGCCCGCGGCGTCCTTAAGCACGAAGTAAAACTGGGTGGTAAGGGCCTGCGTGTTGGTGCCGCGCTTTACCACCACCGGGGTATAGACCACCTGGCCGTTACCGCTGGTGTCTTCGGTAATAGCTTCGTCTTCCGGGTTCGGGTGCGGGTCTATGTCGAAAGGGTCGGAAGCGTCCATAACGCCCTGTATATCCTTTCCGATTTCAGCACCGCCACGGTACACGGTTACCCTAAATTCGCCGTACGTGTCAATGTCGGAAGCCTGCACGGTAAGGGTGCGGGCTGTCTTGCCTGCCAGGGTTTCCCAGCCGTTAGCGCCCATTTTTTCCCAGGCGTAGGTAAGGTCTGCGGACAGCTCGTTACCGGACTGGTAGGCGTAGGCTTTCAGTATGCAGCTGCCGGTCTTGTCGGTAATAACAAAATTCTTGTTATCGCCGGCGCCGATCGTAACGCGGTAGCTGCTGCCGGTGGCCTGCTGGATAGGGATAGTATAGCTGGCCTGGATCGTGTCGGACTGCGTGCCGTAGCTAATAGTGGCTTCCATTTTGATAACCGCCGGGGCGTAGCCTGCTATAGCGGCTATGTTGTTAAGGAATTGCAGGCCGTAGTAGAGCTGGTCGCCGCTGGGCGCTACCTTTTTGAAGTAGCCCGCAAACGTACCGGTAGAGGTGTCGCCGTTCCAGGTAATCTTCGTACCGTTGAAGTAGTAGTCGATGCTGTCCGGGGTGGCCACGCCCTCTGCTACACGGCTGGACGTGCAGACGAAATACAGGATAGGTTTAGTTTGCGCCCAGTTAGGCCGGACGGCGGTAACGTCGGCCAGGGTTCCTTCCCATTCCTGGTACAGGTCGCCGCTTGGACTCATAATAACGGCGGTGTAGGTACCTGCTTTTGTGATAAACTTAATAGTCCTGGTTGCACTTGCGCTGCTCATAGCTTAATCGTCGTTTTCGGGTTCGTCGGTCTGTTTGTCGTCGCCGTCTGTTTCCTCGCTGGCGGGCGCTTCCACGGCTTCTGCGGGGCTTTCGTCCTGCTGGGCGTGTTCTTCTACCTGCGCGGCGTTGCCGTCGCCTGTGGCGTCGTTTTCGGGGGTTTCTTCCTGCGCGGCCGCGTCAATGATAAAGCGCGGGTCGGTAGGGGTAGGCAGCGGGCGGGTTACGGTGCCGTCCTGTTCTTCTCTGGCTTCGTGGGCCAGCAGGGCCAGGCCGCCTATCTGCGTTAAGGTTTCCTGCAGCTGGGTAAGCGGGCCAAAGGCCAGCATATCGGCCTGCCACAAAAGGTAATTGCCGTCTTTAACCGTGTTACGGTCTCTCATAAGCCCCAAAAAGGCGGCTACTTTGGGGTTTGCTTTAATGTAACGTGCCATAGTTCCTATACTTATAAGTTTACTTGATCAAAAATACTTTGCCGTCCGCGTCCTTAAAGCAGCCACCGGCAGCGTCGCCCCACGGCACCAGGGGGCCGGGGTCTTTCACGTCCAGGCCCACGACCGCGCCGTACAGGGTGTTAAGGAAGCTGGTAGGAATAACCGGGCTGTAGCCGTGCGATACCTGCGCGTAGCTGGCGGGTGTCCCGCTGGCCTGGTTCGTGCCGATATACCAGACAGGCAGCAGCACGGCTTCCGGGTTTGCGATAGGGCCGTTTACGTCCCATATCAAAACTTCCGGGTACATTTGCAGCAGGCCGGCCGGTATGTTGGTAGGCAGGGCGTAGTCAAATTCGAACTTAGGAATACGGCGTACAAAGGCTACGATAGCCTGCGGCGCAGCATCTGTAAGCGCCGCGCTGCCGGGGGTGCCGTCCGGGCTGTACTTAGCGCGGCAGCGCACGATCTGGCCGCTGCCCATAAGCCGGCGGCTTACCGTGCAGGTGGTGCCGTCGTTGGAGACGGACAGCCAGTAATCGCTGTTATCAGTACCGGCCACCGTCCAGGTACCGTTAGCGCGCAGCACTTCCCAGACAAACTGCCGGTTAGCGGTGGCACACTCACTGGCGCCCACGCGCAGGCTGGCGTGTACGGCCTGCGTGTCCGGGTCGTTAAGCGGGTTGTAAATCGTCTGGTCGGCAGCGTCCAGCACCAGTTCCGGGATATAGGTAGTAGAGTTACCGCACTTTACCTGGTGGGTGGCGTGGATAACAGATACCTGGCTGGTACGGCCGTCCACGTATTCGGCGTAAAATTCCAGGGTAATAGGGTTTTCGGGCGCGGCGTTCTTCTTTACTTTGATCCTGCCGGCCTGGCCGCCGCTGGCGGTTACTTCGTAGTGGGTGTTTTCGGACGTAATAAGGGTACGGACACCGCCTACGATTTCGTACCACTTTACGTTCGCCAGCAGGGTATTTATGTTACCGGGTGCCACGATTTCGTCTTTGTCCAGACGGCTAACCTGCGGCTGCAGGATCAGCGGGGTAACGGTGTAGTCCGGCGTGTATTCGTCCGCGTCGGCGTTGTAGTTCTGCTTGTCCGGTACGCTTCCGTCCACCGATATAGTGATATTCAGCTGTAACGGCTTAAAGTTGAAGTCAAAGCGTTTTGTTTTCATATCCTCTAATACTCAAAATTTGCAGTGTCAGTGGCGGCGGGCTGGCCAGTGGAGCCGTCGCGCAGGGTAACGGTAGCAGTAAAGCGAAGTACCGGCGGGATATAGCCGTTAAAGTCGCAGTCCGCAGTCGTAAGGCGTATAGACTTACCGGCACCGGCGCGGCGTATAGCCCAGGCGTTATCGCTGGCCGTGCGCGGGTTGCCGCTTTCGTCTTCGCTGTAGCGCGTCCAAACCACGTCGTTATCCAGTATGTCGTCCGTAATAACCATATTGTACAGCTTCGCTATGATGCGCAGCGTAACGTCGAAGCGGTCTGGATCAAACAGGTAGTCTGTGTCGGCAAACTCTACGGTAAATTCCGGGTTTCCCTCTACCATAGCCCAGTCGGTGCTGTTCCAGGCGGGGGCTTCGCTGGTACCGGTTACCATACAGCGCCACTTGCAGCCCAGGTACCAGACGTCCGACGTTTCGTACTGGCCGGTGGCCGGGTTCACGGTGGCGTTATAGTAGGTGGCGTCCGGGTCGTACTGTCCCCTGTCCACGTATTCTACCAGCGGCTGGCCCTGGTAGTCGATGCGTATAATATCCTGCGCGATAAGGCCGCGGACGTATACGTAGTCCTGGTCGTCCCGCAGGGGTAAGTCCATAGCCCGCAGAAATTCGGGCGTAGTGCCAAAGGTCGCGCCGTAATTGGTGCGGTCTATAATCGGCTTAGTAACGCCGGTAAGGTGGGTAATACGGCCGTCCGTGGAAGACAGCATAAAAACGCTTTGCCGCTGCGTGTCGGTCTGGTGTCCCCAGCGGGCTATCCTCATAAGCTCGCACGGCGGGTAATTCGTGCCGCCGGGTACCTGGTTATCCGGGTACAGGGAAACTTCGATATAGTTTGCAGCAGGGTTTACGCTGTTTACCCTAAACCAACTGGTGTACATAGCCGGCCCCATATCTTCCGTAACGCCCAGGGCGGCTGCGCCCAGGTTGTTAATAATGCCCTTTAGGACACTGCCGGCAGAAATGGCCGTAAAGTAGCCGTCCCACTTGCTCTTAAGATGCAGGCCGTACGTGCCGTCGCCCAGATCGTCTATACTGTCGATCGTGTCGGCTTCGGTAAATATCTGTTCGCCCTCTAAGGCGCTAAGGCGGTTAATAATCAGTTCGACGGCTTCGAAGTAGGTACGCACCCGCACGCTTTCAAACTCTGCGTTACCCTGCGGGTCGATGCCGCCGCCGGTGCCGCCGTACAGGCTTTTAACAAAGTCGCCGAAGTGTGCTTCGTCCTGGAAGACGGCCACGCCCAGGGCCGTTAAGCCCTGCTGGAAAGTAATACGGCCAGCGGCCACGTCGTCTGCGATCTTGGACAGGAAGCGGGCGTTAGCCGGGCTATTCGGGCTAAGGTCGTAGGCCATATCGGCATAGCCGGCCTTTACCTTTTCGGTAACGCTTTCCGTCGTAGGTTCGCCGGTTTCCGGGTCGGTCGTCTCTATTAGCCTGGTTATCCATTCGTAGCCGTTGCTGTCTACGGTAATAGCGTCCAGGCTGGGTTTGTTTGCGTGGGTATGGCCGTCGCCGCTGGGCGTACTGCCACCGCCACCGCCGGTAACATTTACCACGGTGCTGCCGCCCTCTACGACAGCGGCGCCCAGCTCGCGCAGCCGCTGGCTTCTGGGCCGCGCAGTGCGCAGGGTGGTTTGCAGTATAAATTCTTTTTCGGCCATATCGCTAATCGGTTGCTTTATCGTATTCGTCCGGGCGCAGCTCCACTATCAGCACGTCGGAAGTATCGGCTATTACGTCCTGGACTTCGGACTGCATAAGGAAAAGTTTTTCGCCCTGGTTCTGTTCGGTATAAGCTTTAACGCCACCGGTCGGCAGCTGGGCTTCGCCAGACAGCGTAGTACGCCTTTCCGCGTACTGGCTGTACAGGGTGCCTATCAGCAGTTCTTCTGCCTGCGTAGTGCGCCCGGCCCTGGTAAGGGTCTTTACCTGCTGGCCGCTGGTGTTATTGAAGTAGGCACCGCGGGCGGTAGGCACGCCGTCTTTGTGGGTTCCGCAGATCGTGTCCAGGTTAATACTTTCCTTAGCAGCTGCGTTAATCTGGGCCTGGTATTCCACGTCGTCGGTGTTTATGGCCATATCGAACTGCTGGCGGTTCACGATTTCGAACTGCGGCAGCTTAAACAGGATAAGGCCGATTTTGTGCCACAGGTCTTTAGGGTTGGTCGTCTCGCTGCCGGTCGGCAGATTGTTACTGCCGTCTACTATGATCCAGCCAGACTTCCGCACTTCCAGCCACAGTTTGCCACCGCGGGCGCTGGACGGAAACGGCACGTACTGGCCGTCTTCGCACTCTTTAAGCAGGGTGGTAACGCTGCCGGTGTAAGGGTTCTTGCCGGGCCGGTTGGTCTTCCAGCCCATAACGCCGTAGCAGCCGTTTTCTTCGTTCTTCTTATCCCAGTAGGCCAGGTAGCCCCACACGTCCGGCGCTTCGTCGCTGTTCGGCCGGTAAACCTGCCAGCTGCCGTAGGTTTCTTCCAGGGTGCGCACAGGGCTGCTGTTCACGTCGCGGCTAACGACGCTTTTATTAGTCCAGCAGTAGATCGTATTAGAGCCGTCCGGCTGGAATTTAAGCGTAACAGGGATATACACGAAGTTACCGTAGTCGCCCCACTGCTGGTACCAGTCTTTCTGCTTCTTTCCTTTCATAAGGTTACTTGCCTGTTCGAAAGGATTAAAGCGGCAGTCCAGCAGCATAGGCAGGGTAATGCGCAGCAGCAGGCTATTTGCGTTATCTACCGGCGGGATATAGACTTTTTCGCTGGTAAAAAGCTTACCACCGCAGGCGGCCAGGGTGCCGCCCAGGACGGTAGCCAGGTTATAGCCCATATCAGTTAAGCTGCCGTCGAAGCTAATACCCTGCAGGCCGTAGGGCTGCCAGCTAATAGCGGCTTCGCTGTTGCTAAACCAGCCACCACCGCCCACGGCGTAACCGTGGTAGCCAGTCCACAGGACGGCCACGCCCTCGCTTTCTTCGCCGTCGTTCTGTTCCACGATCTTAAAGAAGCGAATACCGGCGGCGTTAAGGGTGGCGTTCTTACCGTACTGCTGTTCGCACAGCCACAGGGTAAAGCCCGCGTCCGTTGCGTCGAACCAGTCGTGCATATCGGTACTGTAGTGGTAGCTAATATACTGACAGTTGCCGCTGGGTTTCATACTGGTATTATTGACGTTTACCAGGTTCTTGTCGGTGGTCTCTTTCCAGCAGTCTTCTGGGCCTTGCTTGCCGGCCTGTGCGTAAGTGTTCCAGGTTATCTTTATGTTATTGGCCACCTTGTCGGTACCCATAGTTTGGCTGGCGCCGTCCCAGACGATCTGCGCCTGCTGGGCCAGGGTGTACAGGCCGTTAAGATCGTAAACCCATATACGGCCGTTCCGCTGGATCATTCGCAGGCCCAAAGGCTGCATAATGCCTACCAGCACGTCTTCCAGCGTCGATGCTTCGCCGTCTTCGTCGTAGAAGTTGTCGCTACGCATACGCAGGCTACCCAGCGTTATTTTGCTGCTGGAAATATAGGCGCTAATCAGCGACTGGTCGATACTGGTATAGTTAATGCCGCTGCGGGTAAGGGCGTCGGACACTATGGCGTATAGTGTCTGCATATCGCCCAGGTTATATTTGAGACGTCCCAGTATACCGAAGTCGGAAAACGTCAGCTGTACCGGGTACTTAGATGCCCTTTCGTAGGGTTCTTCGTAAAATTCTGGATCAAGTGTACCAGACCAGTAGAGGTAACCGGCCCTGTAGACGTCCATACGGATAGCGCCTACCTGGATTGTATACAGGTCTTCGTAGGTGCGGTCGCCGGGGCTTTCGATGCGAAGCGAAGCGCTGGAACCGCATAGCACGTCTTCTTTTTCGGTCTTCTTCCACTCGATTACCAGCGGTTCGTCGGCTTCAAAGGTAAGCACGCCGACGGAAGCAAACGGCTGGTCTGCTTCCTGCAGAATTTCTACGCGCCAGGTAATGCCGGCGCGGCTCAAAAATTCGCCTGCGTATCGTAAGTATTTGGCCATATTAGCTGCGGCGTCTTAAGTCGGTTTCTTTTTCCAGTATACCTACCAGGGTGCGGCCCTCGATAGTAAATTTAACGCGGCCGCCCATACCGTCTGCGGGCTGCAGCATATCGCGCAGTCTGTCCAGCGGGGCCACGACTTCGGGGTTATTCGCGGCGCCGGCATATTCGCCAAACATACCCAGGGTAGGGCCAAAGGCTATACCGCCCTTTGCAAACTTCGGGATAGCCAGAATAGCACCGATAACGGAAGCGATAGCAGCGACAGCCAGGATAGGGCCGATATAAGGAATACTGGACACAGCGGAAGCCGCGCCCGATCCTGCAGCCAGGGTGTTAGTGGTGGCCAGCGCCAGGTTAGACGCAGCCACGGCAGAATTAGTAGCGATCTTCTGGCCGCCGGCGGTAACTTCTGCGGCGGCTTCCGTAGCCACTGCGGCCGTTTCTGCGGCCTTTGCAGCGGTGTGCGCCTGTGTTATACCGGTCAGTGTCTCGATAATCGCTATAACGCCCTTTATGCCGTCTACGATGCTAAAGAAGCCGTCCACGATACCGGACAGGCGCTGCCAGGCGCTGCCGTTACCCTCGATAGCATCTGTTATACCCTCTACGCCACTGCCTACCTGGCGCAGGCCGCCCCACGTAGAGCGCAGCGCAGCACCGGCAGTAACGCTGGCCTGTTCGGCAGCTTCGCCGGCGTGCTTTATGGCTTCGGCCTTTTCGTTCCACAGGGCTATTTCCTTGTTAATGCCGGCGGCTTCTTCCAGGCTGGCCGTCTGCAGCTTCTTCTGCAGTATATCCAGGTTACCGGAAATGTCGGCCAGGGTGGCGGCGTCGGCTTTCCAAATAGGGCCGTTATCCTCTACGCCTTTGCTCACTTCTTCGGCCACTTCCACGCCCAGGCTGCGGTACTTATCCAGCTGGCTTTCGTAGGCCGCGATTTCGCGGTTAATGGCTTCTATAGCGGCTTCGCTAGTGGCGTCTTCCAGGCGCTTGCGGGCGTCTGCCAGCTGGGCTTCCAGTTGTCCGATAATACCGGACGGCTGGGCGGGAGCTGCAGCCGCGCCAGTAGTCTTGCCACCGGTGCCGGTCTTCTTTCCGGCGTCAGCGTATTTGCTGGCCAGCGCGTCTACGTCCAGATCGTCGCCGCCGGTGGTCTTCACGTCCACCGTAACTTCGGCTTTCTTGCCACCCAGGCCCAGTATGTTAGACAGCCACTGCCACGCCTGCTTCGCCTTGTCGATAAGCCACTGGAAAGCCTTAACTAAGCTGCCCATAATAACGTCTGCCAGGGGCTTAATTACGCCCCATACCTGGTTACAGATATTACGGAAGTCTTCGCTATTGTTGTAGGCCGCCACCAGGGCCGCCACCAGGCCGCCTATGGCCGTAATAACTATGCCAATAGGGTTAGCCGACAATACCAGGTTTAGCACCTTTTGTACGGCCGTCCACGCCTTAGTAGCTATAGCTACGGTCTTCTGGGCGACAGCAGCGGCCAGCGTAGCCACTTTGTTTTTAACCACGGCAGCCGTAGACAGGGCAAAAGCCTTTACACTGGCGTATACGGTGGTGGTTAGGGTCTTAATACCGCCGGCCAGCGTGGTAATACTGGCCAGGGCGGTAATAGTAGAAGAAGTAATCGTAACGAAAGGCATAGCGCCGTTAGCCAGTTCGCCCAGGCGTTCTTTAATGTCGCCCAGCTTGTTAGCTAACTGCGCCTGCTTACCGCTGTCCGTGGCGGCTAACTGGGCGTTCATATCGCCCACGTTGTTAGTAATAACCTGCGCCAGGACGGCCGCGCGCTCGCTTTCCGTGCCGTACTTAAGCACCTGCGCTTCGGCTTCACTAAAGGTAATACCCACGCGGGTAAGGGCCGATACCTGGCCCTGCATAGCCTTGCCCATAAGGTTAGCCACGCTTACCGCGTCGTTAGTGGTAGAGTTCACGCCGTGCTGCTGGGCTAACAAATTGTTCATAGCCGGCAGCAGGGTGTCTATGCTGCTTTTCTCTTTAAGGAAAGTGGCCACCTGCTGGGCACCGGCCAGCTGCACTTCGTCGCCGATAACACCCAGCTTCTGCTGTTCGCTGGCCAGCTCTTTAATGCTGGCTATTTCGTCGTCGGTAGCGTTCATACGCTGCCGCATAACGGTAGTTAGCTGGGTTTCGACTATTTCCTGCTGCTGGTAGGACTGGGCCAAATCGCCCATAAGGCTTTGCAGCTGGCCAAAGCTACGCTGCGCAGCATCTATGCCGGTGGCCAGTGCTGCGAAGTTTATTACGTTTCCTTTTAGCTGTTTTGCTTCGGAAAGGGTGGCTGTAATAGCCTGCTTAAGTCCCGCTGCGTCTTGCGCCAGGGTCTTAAAGCCGTTACCGTCTCCGTCCAGCTTGAAAGTTATAGATATAGTGCTTTTGCCAGCCATAGTTCTAATCCTCTCCTAAGCGGTGTAACAATTCCTTAAAGCGTTGGTGCTGCTGTTCCTTTGTAAGCTTCGGCGCGTCAGCAGCGGCGCGCTTTTTCTTACGATCCCACGGAAGCGGCAGTAGCTTTTCCGGGGTCAGTTTCTTTTTGACGTGCGGCTGGATCGTAATAGCGGCCAGTATTCGCGTCCGTTCCCATTCGCCCTGCTGTAAGGCTTCCTGCTGCTGGTACCACGCCTTGTTAATAGCTGCAAATTCCTGTGCGTACAGGTTGCAGAAGTCGTCGTACGACAGGCCGATACAGCCCAGGGCCACGCCCAGCAAATCGTAGATGCCTGCAGGGCTTACGCTTTTGGGTCGGTCGCCGGTGCTTCGCCGCCGTTCTCCGCTTGCACAGCTGCGGCCCAGGCGTTCATATCGTCGGGGTCGATGCTGTCTGCAAACTCGATCAGCGATAAGTCAAACTGTTTCTGTTCACGTGCGCAGGCAGACTTAATGCAGCACCACAGATACGTACACAAGTCCGTAAAACTGTTGGTGTCCAGTTCGGTAATTTCCTTACCGGTCTGCTCCTTAAAGCGCAGCATAGCCCCCATAGTGGGCCTACAGGGGTATGCTTCGCCGTTAATCTTGATTTCGATTTTAGCCATAACCGATACCGGGGTTTACACGTTTTCGGTAATAGCCGTTTCGTCCAGCGTAGAGGGTTCGCCGTTGTTTTCCAGCTGTATGCTGTACGTACTGTCGTCCTGTGCGGGGTCGGTACGTTCCAGGCTGGTAATAACGAAGCTGCCTTCCAGGTAGGGTTCGTTATCGTTAGCGCGTTCCATACACTTGACGGTAACCGGGGCGCCGGTCTTCCAGGCCGCTAACAGCTCCTTAAAGCCGCTTTCGGTTTCGTCGTAGTGTACCAGACCCTCTGCGGAAATGGAAATGGACAGGCCGGTAACGGTCTTACCTTTCCACAGTCCGGCAGAAAGACCGGCAGATGCTACCGGCTTAACGGCGCGGTCTTTGGTCTCGCTGTTAAACGTCGCAGTGTGGCTGGTGCAGTGGCCTACGGCCTTGCCGCCCACGTAAACCAGCATATCGCTACCATTGCAGTAGCCTGTGCGTGCTTCTTTTGCCATTGCTGTATACTGTTAATTCGTTAAACTTTTACGTTAAAGATCAGCTGCTGTACGTAGGCGTCGTCCTGCCAGGCTTCTTCGCTGTCCACCAGCTGGCAGCTGCTAAGCGCCAGGGTTTCGTCGTTAGATTGCATACCGCGCCTGTTGTCCAGGGCGCCGCGCACGGCTTCGGCCAGTTCCAGGCAGTCGTCGTAGTCTGCGGCAAAGCAGATCACTTCCAGCTGCACGGTATCGGCGCCCGGCTGTCCGGTCTTCTGGGCGGTCTGTTCCAAAGCACTGCGCCGGTACAATATGTACGGCAGTTCGGCTTTGTCAGTGGCCACCGGGTAAACCTTGTTAGTCCGGGCCGCTACGTCGGCGCTGTCCAGCAGTATTTCGCGGATCAGCGCGCCTATGCTTAGAGACGTTTTATTTACAGCCATACTTCTTAGCTACGTTTTCGACGCTTTGGATAACTTCGTTATGCAGGTTTTCGGTAACAGTGCTTTCCACCTGGTCTAAGGTCTGGGCCATAAAGCCGTAGCGCTTCATTCTGCCGGTGTAGTGGCCACTGCGCAAACGGCCTGTCCACTGCCTGGTATGCTTTCCACCGTTAGACTTAGTGCGGCGGTCTTCCGTTCCCAGTTCGGCCCACAGCAGGATAGGTTTTAATTCGCCGCGCCGGTTCTTATGGAAACCGTACTGCTTCTTTCCCGCTTTGGGTCCGACGGTAACACGAAAGCCCGCCTGTTGCTTAAAGACGACTGCACGTACGCCGCTTTCC
>Ga0310694_10004079_pt1 | contig 14189 bp, 15 predicted proteins | sample 174DNAGHGhighgp2_FD_203884 | JGI IMG/M metagenome (GOLD analysis project Ga0310694, IMG submission 203884) | Sheep rumen microbial communities from Palmerston North, Manawatu-Wanganui, New Zealand - 1742 DNA GHGhigh gp2 (v2) (version 2) | ecosystem: Host-associated > Mammals > Digestive system... | reverse complement strand
CCACCTGCAGGCCGATTGCGAAAACAAAAAGTATCAGGCCGAAATCTTTGAAAAGCGACAGAATCTGCGGCGGAATGCGCAGTCCGAAGTGGCTGAGCGCAATGCCGACAAACAAAATCCACGTGGTGCCGAGCGACACGCCCTTCACCTTAAAGCGCCCGAGATAAAGCCCCGACGCAATCACAAGCGACAGAATGAAAATGGCGCTTGCCGTACTGTTTTGTGCAATCAAATTCATCATAACGGCCGCAAAAGTACCGCCGCCGCAAATGCCGTTTTATCGCAGAATAATGTTTTTAGCGATATTATTTATCGATTTTCACGATAAATAGGTATAATCACATACTTAAGGCTTTGAAAAATAATATATTGTGATATTTGGATTTTTATCAGAATCTGTTTATCTCATTCTGAGATTTCACACTTTGCAGTGTAATAATATTTTTGATTGAATCTATTATTATGGATTGTCATATCCCGCCAAAACAGCCTCAAATCATCTTGTTTTGGCGGGATATAAACAACCGAAAAAGCAGTTAACTATCTGAATATAAATAAAATTTAGATTTATTTATCCAACCGCTCAATTCGTAAATCGAAATATGGATATTGTGCACCATCTGTCCACGGATAGTTTGTCTCACCATAAGTAATCAGGATTGAAAACTGGTGGTCTTTGAGTTTAGCAAAAAATCTTTCACCCTCGCCATCGGCGAAACTCAAATCTTCGTCGGTTTTGTTCCAAACGGCTGAGAAATCGGGACTGCCGTAAATCTTTCCATCAATGGCAACCGACTGAAAATGAGAGTTCAAGTTGTCGAGCCATTTTGTTCGGGCAGCGGCATCAAGTTTGTTTTTAAAGAAAAATGTCATTTTATACCTCGGGGGCGTACCCATAATTGCTTCCCCGTTTACACCAAAACTGCCCGCTGCAAGTTTGTTCAAATCCACCGTCAGAATTTCGGCGACGGTGGTCGCAAGATTAACGGTTTCAATTTTTGACTCGCTGCTTTCAGTAGTTCCCGAATTTGAGCCATCATCGCTTGAACCGCCACAAGCGCCCATTGCCGTCATCGCGCAGACGACCATCAGAATTGAAAAAATCTTTTTCATTTTCATAACCTTTTAAAAATTAAACTGTTAAACAATAAATATATAAGCATAGCAGGGCGGCAAGCGCACAAGTACACAAGCCGTCTTGTATGGATATATGTCGAATGTGGAAATGTCGCCGTCAGCCTATCAATATGGCAGGTTGACCCTAAATTTTGCAGTACAAACGGCAATGGGGGGGGGTAATTTGCTGAATATCAGATAATTGAATAAACGAAATCATTGATTGAATTTTTAAGCGGTTCTCTCATAAATCAGTTTTTTATCGTGATTGGCGCTTTCCTCGGCAAACTTAAGCAAAGAGCCTTCGGGCACAAGGTCAACCTCGCGGCCAACAATGTCTTTCAAATCCATATACATTCCGCCAAGCGTGAACAGGCTGAAATTGGTTGACATATCAGGCTCAAACAGAATATCCACATCGCTGTCGGGCCGTTCCTCACCACGCGCAAACGAGCCGAAAAGCCAAGCCCGAAGCACTGGCTGGGTCTTGAAATAGTTGGCTATCAATCGTGTCATCGTTGGTGTGCCCATAGCGAAATGGTTTGTTTGGTACAAATGTAAGAAAAAAAACAATAGATTGATATGCTCGCGTAACGTGCAAACTTTTAATGGAATACAAGGCTCTGACTCTCGGCGGGGCGCATTTGTTTTTATTGACGTACAACGCTTGTCGGGACGTTTTTTATCGATTTTCGCGATAAATGAATATTTTTGCCAACGTAAAATTCAGAAGGATATGGAATTACGGCAGTTGAAATATTTTGCCGAAGTGAGTCGGCGCAAAAGTTTCTCGGAAGCGTCGAAGGCGCTTTTCATAACGCAGAGCACACTCTCGCAGCAGATTCAGAAACTGGAAGAAGAACTTGGCGTTGAACTACTTACGCGCGACACTCGGCACGTTGAGTTGAGCGACTACGGCACACAGTTTCTGCCTTGCGCACTGCAGATTCTGCAAGACGCGCAGGCGGGCATCGACAAGATTAAAGACGCGCAAAACCTTATGTCGGGCGAGTTGCGCGTGGGTTCCACCTACTCGTTCGACCCGCTACTCTACAAGACGGCGCTCGGATTCCACAAGCGCTATCCGCACATCAAACTGCTAATGCACAGCTCGTCGAAGGAAGTACTGCTCAAAATGCTGACCGACAGGAAATTGGATATTGTGCTGGCCTACAAGTCGTATCTCACCGACGAGCGGATAATGTCGCACCCGCTGTTCAACGGCCGATTGAGCCTGATAATGGCCCGTCGGTACGCGCCCGAAGGCACCGTCGGCATTGAACTCGACAGCCTGCCGAAATATCCGCTGGCGCTGCCGTCGAAAGGCCTGCAAGCCCGCGACGCGCTTGATTTAATGCTCTCAACCCACAACATCAGTCTCGACATCCGCTTTGAGTTGAACAACCTGCACGGCATTCTGAGCCTTGTGCGCAACAGCCGCCTGGCCACCATTCTGTCGGGCGAAGTGGTGAGCAATGCCGACGCTTTTGCGGCCATCCCCATCAACCACCCCGACGCCCGAATGGACGGCTGCTACCACTACCTGAAAAACACCTATCAGAAGAAATCGGCCGAAGTGTTCATCGATATGCTGAAGGAAAACAACGCGTTCAACCTTGCGGGAAGGATTGAAGGGTAATGCTGGATTGAAAGTGGGGATTTATTGAATTTTAACAGCTGAATCAACTCTGCAACCAAGTTGCAAAGAGCAGTCAGACTTTTTCCGCCCCGTACCCGATTGCGGTAATGGCCGAAACAATGGCTTCGTCGGAGGCCGTGCCAGTGACTGTCGCCGTTCCTGCGGCAAGGTCAACCACAACATTATCAACACCTTGCAGCGATTGCAAAGCCTTCTCGACATTGGCGCGGCAGTGGTTGCACATCATACCGTCGACCTTGAATACTCTTTTGTCCATAGCGATTTTATGTTTTTTAGGTAAAAATCTGTTAATCAGTGCAAAAACAAGCAGTCCGCACATTGCCACGCTGCAAATGGTGCTGAATATGGCCGATCCACCGTTGCAGCAGGCGTGCGACTGCACCAAATGGCTTGTGAACCACTCGCGTGGCAGCAGATAATCGATTCCGCAACCGAAGGCAATGGCACCCGCCGTTATCGATAACAGATAGAGCCACAGTGTTTTGCGGCCGAGCACTTTGCGGATTACGAATATCGAAGCCATATTCGACGCAGGTCCAGCCATCAGCAGAACAAGAGCCGCACCAGGCGTCAGGCCTTTGAGCATCAGAGCAACGGCAATTGGGATTGAGCCTGTGGCGCAGACGTACATCGGCACCGAAACGGCCAGCATCGCCGCCATATTCACAACGGGCGTGTCAGCGAAGCGCAGAAAGAATCCGTCGGGCACGAGCACGGTTATCAGTCCAGCCACAGTCAAACCCAGCACAAGCCAAAGGCCAATGTCTTGAATCATATCCAGATAGCCGTAGCGCAACGCGTCCGTAAGTTTCTGTCGGAAAGTGAGTTTGGCGGTTTCTTCGCTGCGGCGCGATATGGGCTCGGCGGGTTCGTTGCGGGTGGCAATTGTCACCAACTGACCACCGAACAAGGCGGTTACGAGTGCCGCCACGGGGCGCAGAATGGCAAACGGCAGGCCCAGCAGCGACGCGGTGGCAAGTATCGAATCGACGCCCGTCTGCGGGGTGGCAATCAGAAACGACGTGGCCGCCCCTTTCGACGCGCCTTCTTTCCGAAGCGACACGGCCGTGGGAATCACGCCGCACGAGCATAGCGGCAGCGGAACGCCAATCAGCGCCGCCCACACCACGCTGCGGAAATTGTTCTGCCCAATGTAGCGGCGGTAGACCCCCGACGGCACAAAGGTGTGCAGCAGCCCCGCAACGCCGAATCCAAGCAGCAGATAGGGCGACATTTTGTTAATCAAATCCCAGATTTCCTGCATAGTTTTTTCCTTTCCCGCAAATTTATCATTTTCCGACGCAAAAATACGACATCGACTCTGCAACCGAGTTGCAAATGTGCGGCGCCTTATTGCGGTGAGCAGTTCCGCCACCACGCTTTACACACTAATATCCGCTTTGTTTTCAGGTAAATGCCGCCTGATTCCGTCCCAGGTTGGCATTGGCGAGCCACGGTGCTGACGCCGCCATTCGTCGAATTTTCGGTCGATATAAATCATCTCTTCAATGCCGTTTTTGCAGTGGTCCGAAACTATCAGTCGGCCCAGAACCGTTTTCGACATCAATCTGTATAACAAGAACATAGCGTATGTCCGCAGACCGCCGTTGTAGAATCGGTCTTCGCCTTTCGGCATAACGCTCACGCCCGCGCTTTTCAGGTAGGCGAAGCACTCTTTCGACGCCTGCATAATGAACTCAATGTCGCGGCGGGTGAGTTCCTTCAGATTGCAGCCGCACTTGTAGCACATATAGCCGTAGGGCATCACTTCGGCCACGTGGCACAGGTAGTAGGCCTGCATATCACCGATTGGCGTTACTTTGTAGTCTTTGATACTGAATGCTTTACGTATTGCATCGATTGCCCAGTCGGGTGCGGGTTGGTGCAGACCGCCGACAAAAAGTTCGGTGACGGGCAGCCTTCCGACAACCGCCTTTCCGCCTTCGCGGTGCCCAGCCGAGTTCTGAAAGCCGAAAAGCAACTGCAAATCGTTGCGCTCGGCCAGAATTCGGTTTTGGCAATGGTCGGCTTCAAGATTATTGCCTACAAGCACCAAAAGATTGGTTTTCAAACCGATAAACGCATCTAACAACGCTTTCTGCTGTTGCCCCTGCATCACTGAAAAAACAATGTCGAACTGCTCGCCAAGGGGTGCGCTCTCAACAATTTTGGGGTGGTCAACGGTGGTTTTGCGCTGCAGATAGTGTCTGACAATCAAACCGTTGCGGCGCAACTCGTCGGCAGTTGAGCGGGCTACCACCGTCACATCGTTGCCAGCCTTGCACAAATAGTGAATCATCAGCGAGCCTAACGCGCCCGAACCATAAACTAAAATCTTCATAATCAGCAGGTTTACCAAACTAAAGTTGCCCAGCGGTCGTTGACGTTGGGCAGCAGAAGCGCGAAAAGTTTGGCGCGCAGCGAGTGCTTCCGCATCTCTTCGTTGAAACTGTGCTCTTCGGCGACGCGGATTCCAGGGCAGAGCGGCTCGAGTTCGCGGGCCGAGTTGGTTCCGCTCTTGAAAACGGCGTTGGTCTTGCTCACCGTGTCGTGGTATTTTTGCTTCTTCACCATCATCGGGCAGTTCTGCTCGGCCATCAGAATGCCGTGTTCGAAGTTGTTTTTCAGCAAGTTGAGCAGAGTGCCGATTTCGTCCATCGTCAGGTACATAAAGAGCCCTTCGGCAATGAACATCAGCGGCGCGCTTTTCGCGGAAGCGGCATTTTTGACCAGTTCTATCCAACTGTTTTCCAGAATGTTGGCCGCAACCATCGTAACGCGCTCGCGCTCGGGAAACGCCTTCCGACGGGCGGCAATCAGGTCGGGCAAATCAATGTCGAACCAAGTGATACGGCCGTTATCGACGCGCTCAAAACGGTTGTCGAAGCCCGCGCCCAGATTGACAATGACGGCGTCGGGGTTGGCGGCCACAAATTCGCGCACCGTTCGGTCGAGCATCACCGTGCGCGCAATCACGCCTTCGCGCGACAGAAACTTGTCGAACTGACGGGTGTCCACGTTCAGGTGCTTGACAATCTCAACCGCCATCGGGTCCTTCACGCGCGGATTTTTCGAGAGCGTCTCGTTCGCCTTTATGGCGACAGGTATCAGCGCCGTGGTCTCAACGTCGCCAAGTTTCAGAGTGATTATATTTTTCATATTATCAGTATTTTAGATTTTGTGAGAAAAGCCGAACATCCACTTCAGGCGTTCGGCTTTCGGAAACAATGAGAAAAAGTTTATCTTTTTGTAAATGACTATGGTTCTTTGTTTTAGGCTTTTTCTTCTTTTCTGATTTTCAGCGACTCGCGCGCCAGCAGGATTGCCACCACGGCCATCAGCGGCATAATCAGAAGTTGTGCGGGATTGAACTCGTCAATGAGTTCCGACATATGCAGCACCGTGAAGGCCGCCATAATGCAGGCCAGCACCACGTTGACTGCCAGGCATTTGCGTCCGCCGAACATCACAAGCAGAACGCCCACGGCGGGCACCGTGTAGGTGAGCAGCATCATAAACGAAATCATCCCCACCGAAGCGGGCGGTGTCATAGCGGCAATGCTCTCGCCCCAAAAGGCAGGCATTGCGTCGGTTAGCGAGTGCGCCAGGAATCCCGCAAGGGTGAGCGTCCACAGCGCGACGATTTTTGTTTTTCTTTCCATTTTGCTAGATTTTAGAATTATTATGCCGCAAAGTAACGGCGGCTTGCCGGCAGCGTCAATCGCCATTTGTAATGAAATAGGTTCAGTGGGTATCATCATTTTGGGGGAAATAACTCGCGCTGAAAGGGCAACTCAAAAATTTGCTATTGTTCGCAAAACAACAATAATCAGAAAAAAGCCCAATCATTTTTCCGTGTTTTCAATTGCCGGAAATTCATATATTTGTCTAATTATCATACAAACAACAATATGAAATCTCGAACTTTCCTTGCCGAATTTGCTTGCGTGCTGATTGTGTTGGCTTCGGCGGCAATATATCTGCATATGCTTTTGCCGACAGAGGATAAAAGAAAACACGATGAGCCTGTCGACAATGAATACCGTTTTGAAATGGAGTATAATGATGTGAAAATGACATTTGTATATATCGACAAAGAAAATGACCCGACACTTGAAATCGAAAAAATTGGTTTTGCGGGTTTTAGACAGAATCTTATAATACCCGGTTATGTCGAAAAGGATAGTGTGAGGTACAAGGTTCTATCGGTAACAAATAAATATTCAGTAGATTGCGATACGCTTTTCATTCCCGCTACAGTTGAATATTTCAATTATGACAATATACTCGACAAGAAAAGAACGGATGTGAATTACATAATTGTTGAGCCAGGCAACAAGTACTACAAGTCGGTCGATGGCAATCTCATCCTCGGCGACTCACTTGTGTTCGATGTAAGAGCCGTGTATCACAATCAAAATACGAATTGATTATGAGTAAGCCTAATTCTAAAATAGCGATAGTTTTTATGTGGCTACTTACAGTGGCTAATCTGATAACGTTCTACTATCAACCAACGAATTTTTCAATATTCGATCCCCCTGCTGGTAAATGGGATGGCTTGTTTTGGCTTTTTATGATACCAGTGGTCTTTGTTTATGCCGTGTTGGCTGTTGCAGGTATTGTCTCGCTAATGAGGGAAATATTATATCTGTTTTGGGTTGGCGGAGAAACCAATAAAATTACCAAAGTGACAATAGTTGCGGTATCAGTCTCGTTATTGGCAGTTGGTTACGGAACATTCCTACAAAAACAGTCTCCTGCAGATTTTTTCAAAACAATGAAAATAAAAACAAGTAGCGCTCAATGGGATAAAGAGAATGTTCTGCTCAAATATGGCGGTGACTACGAAATAAGTCGTCACGAAAGTATTTGGCGTGGCGACACGATTATACATAAATACTACAGCTCTTTCTCCTATTATACCGACACTTTAGTGGTTGACGAAGCAAGCAATACCTGCCACTGGACATACAAGCCAATGGTTAATTACAAAATCATCTACTTTAACAAGGATAAATTCACTCAAGATGCTGCCAATGTCACATTTTGTCCTGAAGGATATTCGGCTAAAATACAGTATATTATCAACTCTGTCAACAACAAGAAGGTTGGCGATTTTTATTATGATAAAAATGCCACAAGCGAGGTTTTTCAAAACGATTCCATTATCTGTTTTATGTTCGATAAAAGATATTATGGAAAAGACAGTGTAGGTTACTTATTATTCGGCATTGAAAACGGCGTGGCCATACTGCGCGATTCAATGTCTAATATATATGATTTATTCGATGATGAAACGTCTGATAATGAGTATCATGTGATAGAATATCATCTTAATAAGTCAAATGGCGTACCGATTGTAAAAGTAACATCAAAACCCAAATCGAACTATAAAGAAGATTTCTTCTATTATTATGATTATTTTGATATCGAAACGAAAGAATTTGTGCTCTATCATGCCCCGTATATACTAAATCGCAATGACACTGTTAACAGGCGGTATGTGAGTGATGATATGAGCTTGTCTGATGGTTTTTGCTTCTATAATGATAGTTGGCCAAAAGAAAATGGTTACCCTGTAATTGAGTATTATACAGTTCGTTTAATCAGAGATTACGATTATAATATGCTTCAACCAAAAGACACCTTAGAGTATGGCCGCTATGTTATGCGTGATGGCAAATATGTTAAGGAAGTGCAGTGGAATAAAGAGTAAAATTTGCCATTTCCAATCCGCCAAACACCCCTCGCCTATTGACACAATGGTATTCTCATCTCCGCCCTGAAAGGGCAACTTATATTTGTTGTGGACTGATTGAGTTGCGCTTTCAGCGCGCCAATTAAACTCTCGCCTATAACCCAACGTGCCGTGCACTCATTCTTCGTGCACTTTGCGTTGGGCTGTCTTGATTTGCTCCTTCAGCGCGTTTCCTTATTTGGTATCATTCAAATTGTTGATTTAATAGTGATTTTGAAAAAAATGTAGCCTATACAAAACGCGACCAAAACCGCAATTATTTATTTCGCGCTGAAAGCGCAAATCATAATAGCCTATGGCAGAGCGAAGCGGCGCCATAGGGAAAAGTAGCAGTCACAGCCAGCGCGCTGAAAGCGCAACTCATAAAAAAAACAGCAAGCAATCAGCCTTTGAATGCCAATCGCTTGCTGCACAATTTGTTATGTCAAATTTTCCTAGAACTTGTACGGAACTGTCTGCAAATCGCACATATCGGACGAACCGCCAACGAGCAATTCGTACTGGCCGCGCAGCGGAACCATATTCTGGGCGTTCTCATCCCACCACTCAAAGGTATCGTCGGTGAGCGGGAAGGTGACTTTGACGGTCTTTCCCGCAGGAACAGCCACGCGCTGGAATCCGCGAAGGGTCAGGACGGGGCCAGCGGCGTCGTCGGGGCGGCGGACGTAGAGTTGCACAACTTCGGTGCCGTCAACCTTGCCCGTGTTGGTTACCGAAACAACCACTTTTTTGCCTTTGATTTTCGGCTGACTGTAGGCGAAAGTGGTGTAACTCAATCCGTAACCGAAAGCAAACAGCGGCTCGCCACGGAAATAGCGGTAGGTGTGTCCTTCCATATTATAATCTTCAACTTCAGGCAGTTGGTCAGCATTTTTGTAGAATGTTACGGGCAGTTTTCCCGACGGAACGGCATCGCCAAAAAGAATATCGGCCACAGCCGTGCCGCCGTCCTGTCCAGGATACCAGGCCTGCAGAATGGCGTTGCAGGTTTCGGTTTCGGGCTCAAGGCCAATGGCGGAACCCGAGAAGTTGACCAGAACCACCTTCTTGCCAGCATCGCGAAGGGCGGCAAGCAGACGGCGCTGAACGCCAGGCAGTTCAATATCGGTGCGGTCGCCGCCCGAGAAGCCAGGAACGTGCACGGGCATCTCTTCGCCTTCCAAACGTGGCGATATTCCGCCTGCAAACACCACAATATCAACATCTTTCAGCAACAGCATAACCGAATCCATATTGAGCGCGGGCAGGAAACTGCGTTTCATTTGCTCGTGGCGGCGCAGGTGGCGTTTCACATCGCCCACGCCAATGGCCAGTTGCTTGGCCACCTTTTCAATCTGCTCGTCGCTCATATCGGCGAAAGCAGTGGCAAAACGCGGGTCGGGGGCGGGCATATATTCGGCGTCGATAATGCCGCAGGCGCGCGAATAGACAAGGCCAGGAACGCGCTGCTGCATTGCCTGACGCAGTGTGACGGTCTGCCGCGGAATGGGGTTGTAGTTGCCCCAGAGCATCTCGGCGTCGTCGGCGTTGGGGCCGATAAGGGCAATCTTCTGACCGCTCTTCAGGGGCAGAATGCCGTCGTTCTTCAAAAGAACCATCGATTCGTGAGCCATATCGAGCGAGAGAGCGCGGTGTGCGGGGCCTTCAAGCAGTGCGGTGTCCAGATTGTCCCACGGCGTTGTGGCCGCGCTGTCCATCTCGCCAAGGCGGAAACGCTCGGTCAGGACGCGAAGCAGGTTGCGGTCAAGGTCCTTCTCGTCCAAAAGGCCGCTCTTAACGGCTTCGGGAATGCTCATAAACGACGAGCCGCACTCAACATCGAGCCCGTTTTTGACGGCCACGGCGGCTGCCATAGCCTGATTATCGACGTATCCGTGGCGGTTGGGCTCGAAAAAGTCGGGAATGGCCCAGCAGTCGGAAACAACCAGCCCCTTGTAGCCCCACTCGCCGCGCAGAATATCGTTCACCAGATATTCCGACGCCGCGCACGGCACACCGCGGAAACGGTTGTAGGCCGTCATAACTTCCTTAACGCCAGCCTTTGTCACCAAATCTTTGAAGGCGGGAAGATAGGTCTCGCGCAGGTCGCGTTCCGAAACCACGGCATCGAAACGGTGGCGGTTGCTCTCGAGCCCCGAGTGCACGGCGTAGTGCTTCGCGCAAGCGTGAGTTTTAAGAATCGGCGCATCGGGGTCGCCCTGCAAGCCGCGCACAACGGCCATTCCGAGTTGGCCTGTCAGATAGGGGTCTTCGCCGTAGGTTTCCATACCACGTCCCCAGCGCGGGTCGCGGAAAATGTTGATATTGGGCGTCCAGAACGTCAGCCCCTGATATTGCCTTACGCGCCCGCTGCGCACGGCTTTGGCGTACTTGATTCGGGCTTCGTCGGAAACGGCGGTGAACACCTGCTCAATTTTTTCGGTATCGAACGAAGCGGCCATACCGATTGGCTGCGGGAAGACAGTGGCCGAGCCGTTGCGGGCCACGCCGTGCAGCGCTTCGTTCCACCAGTTGTACGACTTAATGCCGAGCCGCGGAATGGCAGGCGACGAGTTCAGCACGAGCGACGCCTTCTCTTCGAGCGTGAGTTGCGACAGAAGGTCGGCGGCGCGCTGTTCGGCCGTCGGCGAGTTTTGCTGTGAGCACGATTGCAGCAGAACAACCATCCCCGCAACAGTGAAGAACAAATTTCTTTTCATAATCGAATTACGTGTATAGTTTAAACTTCACAAATATAGGCATATACAAATGCGAACAAAGCCACGCAGGTTGGCATAATCGTGCGGTTTATCGTTTATTTAGGTTGAATGGGCGATATGATTGGCGACTCGCCCAAAATCGTAGTGTTTTCAATGATTATGCGGAAAAAGAATATATTAGCAACCAAAATCGATACAATGAAACTGAAGAAGCGAAAAATCAAATATGCGACAATATTCTTTCTCTGCTGGTTTGCCCTTTTGGTCTTTTTAGTTGACGGAGTTCTGAAATTCCAAACACTGGTTGATTATTTCGGGTCGTACGCACTTGTGGAGACTGCGCTGCTGCTATTGGTCGCTCTGCCAACATTGGCCGTTTACAGATTTACAAAAGAATAAGGCGTTCGGCGAAAGTGACCGCAGGATAATGGTTTTTAGCAGTTTTAGGTATTAAAAGTCTCATTATGAATTGGATAATATTGATTTTGGCGGGTTTTTGCGAGACAGGCTTCACATTCTGTTTGGGCAAGGCCAAACTGGCGGTCGGTGCCGAATGGTGGGCGTGGATAACGAAATTTGTGAAATAATATGGAACACAGACAAATGCGCCGTAAGGACCGTGAAATAACAGATTTTCAGCAGATTGCCGATATTTTGAACCGTTGCAACACAATCCGTTTAGGCATTGGCGGCGGCGAATACCCTTATGTGGTGCCCGTCTCGTTCGGTATGGAAACGGTTGACAGAAAGGCAGTTATCTATTTTCACTGCGCCCGTCAGGGTTTGAAAGTCGATTTGCTCGAACGCAACAAAAAAGTTTGCGTTGAAGCCGATATTTTTATCCGCACCGAAGAAATAACGCACGGAATCACAGCGCGTTACGAGAGTGTAATCGGTTTTGGCGAGTGCGTTTTCCTGACCGATACGGCGGAAATGGTCCACGGTCTGAAACTTATCTGCGAACATTACGGATATGCTGATTATCAGATTGATAATTGCAGCTCATTGCAGCACGTTCTGGTCGGAAAAATTGTTTTGGAACAGATTTCGGGGAAGCGGAATATTAAAACCGAATAAATATTGTGATTCTAAACGATTGATTGTTAATGGATTTCCACGCAAAGCAATTCAACGAACTTACGCCGACTGAAGCTTATGAAATTCTGAAGGCGCGGCAGAAGGTTTTTGTGGTCGAGCAGAAAATAATCTGTGTCGACGCCGACGATATTGACTACCGCAGTCTTCACTGCTTTTTTATGCGCAATGGCGTTGTAGAAGCCTATTTGAGAGCATTTTACGACGAATCGCGGCCAGCAACCGTAACCATCGGGCGGGTGCTGACAATAACGCACGGCAAGGGCATCGGCCGCCAACTTATGGAACGCGCCATTGCCGAAATCAAGCGCCAGCTTCCGTGCTCAACAATCCGTATGGACGCGCAAAAACAGGCGCAAGGCTTCTACGAGAAAATCGGGTTCAAGACAGTTTCAGACGAATATCTCGAAGAAGGCGTGGTGCACGTTGATATGGAAATGACTTTGTAGCTAAAATGCGAGTGCGCTTGCTTTGAATGGTTATTTCTCGCACACGCACCAAAGTATGGCGTTGTCGGTGTGTATTTCGACTTTCGAGTAGCGCTGCTGCAAAATCTGTCGCACTTCGGCTTCGGTGTGGAATGGCGGTGTGAACCACCCTTTGGGCGCAAGAATGCGGCGGACAAGCCAATCGGTGCGGCGTAGTCGACCACGAATGTAGAAACAGGCAACGAACTTTCCGCCCTTGCGCAACACGCGGCAGGTCTCGTCGAAGGCTTTTAGCTTGTCGGGAAAAGCGTGAAAGCCGTTCATACTCATCACAACGTCAATACTTTGATTTTCAAACGGAAGTGCACCGACATCGCCTTGCGTGAGCGTTATGTGCGCAGCGCCAGCCAACCGTTTTTCGGCCTGCTGAAGCATATCGGTGCTGTAATCGAGACAAGTAATTTTTGCACTTGTGAGACGGCTCCATTTTTCGGCCGTGAAAACCGCCGTGCCGCACGGAACGTCAAGAATTGTGCCCGAAAAATCGTCGGGAATGAACGACAGCAGCTTTTGCGCAATGGCCACATCGTCAGTGCCGCCCCAAAAGAAGCGGATATAGGCGCGGGCAAAAATGTTCCCCTGAGTCAGCACGCCGTCGTAAATGTTCTTTGAATCGTGATAGGCGCTGCTGATTTTATCTTTCTTTATCTTGCTCATAATTAGATTGGTTTAAATTATGACGCAAAAATACGGCGTTGAGGTTGCAACCAGGTTGCAAAGTTGAGCGGTGTCAAATCTTTTTAATTTTTATTTGCATATTCAATTTATAAAAGTTATTTTTACTTTTAATTTTAATACACGTAAAAACCAACTTTTTATGAAACGTTTCACAACATTGCTTTCTGCAATAATTGTTGCTGCCACGGCAAATGCTCAGTTGGCAAACAACATCAACCTCGGTTGGCAGTTTGCGCTCAACAACGACACCGCCAACGTGCCTACTTCGTGGCAAAATGTTGACCTCCCGCACGATTGGAGCATCCTGAAACCTCCGTTTCAAAGCGCACCTTCGGGCAACGAAAACGGCTATTTTGAAACCGGCGTTGCTTGGTACAAGCAAAACCTCAAAGTGCCAAAACTCAATGAAGGCGAGCGACTTATAATGGAGTTCGACGGCGTTTACCACCACGCCACAGTTTTTGTAAACGGCAAACGCGCCGCTTGGCACGGATACGGCTATACGCCTTTCAGTGTGGACATTACGCCATACCTCAACACCACAGGCGACAACGTTGTTACCGTCCGCGTCAACAATTCCAATCAGAAAAACTCTCGTTGGTACTCGGGCAGCGGCATCTACCGCAACGTTAATTTGCGTAAACTTCCGGCTGTTAGCGTAAAACCCACCGACGTGCAAATCATCGCCTTGG
>Ga0310694_10004078_pt1 | contig 14190 bp, 3 predicted proteins | sample 174DNAGHGhighgp2_FD_203884 | JGI IMG/M metagenome (GOLD analysis project Ga0310694, IMG submission 203884) | Sheep rumen microbial communities from Palmerston North, Manawatu-Wanganui, New Zealand - 1742 DNA GHGhigh gp2 (v2) (version 2) | ecosystem: Host-associated > Mammals > Digestive system >... | reverse complement strand
TGAAGCCGTAAGGAATCTCGCTCATGTCCGCATCCAGTTCTGGGTACAGGTCTTTGGTCAGTACCAATGGCACAACCTCAAGGTCTTTATAATAATAGAATTGGTAATACAGCTTGTTCTTGATGAGTGTGCCACCATCGAGGGCGCTGACTGCAGGAATGTTAAACAGCACATACGAATCATCGACGTCCAAATAATCGAAGTTGAAAATATCGGGATTGATGGGAGTCGTAGCATAGTCAGGTAGCTTTGTGAGAGTGATATACTTGAACCGGTCATAGAAGATCTCGTCGTCGGGATTATCGTCGGTCACATAGCCATCTTCGGAATAGAATGTCCCAATCTCGCCATCGTAAGTGAATGTTGCGCCAGAGAATGTTATCTTATAGTTTTCAGACCATTCGCCGTCGGATTCTGTGTAAGTGCCCAGATAGGTCTCGGGGATAGTGAGAGTGTTGCCCTCGAGGCTTCCCTTCACCCAAGCATTGGGACGATATTCGCTCAGGCCTTGGATGTAAACCTCGTTCTCGCCATAGAAGCCAACCTCTACCTGGCGGGTGGTATTAGCACTGTAGTCGAGGTCAAAGCCATCGAAGGAGTACGTCTCTGTAACGAGGTCAGCAGGAGCCATCACTACGGTTTTGGTTTTTGAGCCATCACTCCATACAATGTTCGACACATGTCTTTCGCCGCCACCATAGTAGATGCTCTGGATGCCATACTTCGTCCATCCTTTAATTGCATCTTTCGGGTTGATGTAGAAGCGGCTGCCACCCCTGTAGATGTCGTATTGGTCGTCCCAATCATAAGGAATCTCAGTCCAGTCCTCCGTGACGTCACGATACTCGTCTGCGAGCACAACGAATGGTTTCTCCTCTCCGTCTTCATCAATCCAAACGGTGTAGAAGAGCTTGGATGAGATGAGATCATTGCCATCAACGTCCTTGGCAGGAATGACAAAGTTGATGTACGGATAATTGGTGCCTTCAAACTTATAATCGTCAATTGACGGGTCGGCGGGTGTGGCTGCAAATTCCAGCATCTTGGTAATCTTAACACTGGTGAAGGTCTGGTAGGGGTCCCAACTGGTCCTATTACCATTCAGCACTACGGTCTGTGCGGTGGTGAAGGTGCTGCTCTCGGAATCGTAGTTGAGCACGACATCGATCATGTTGTCCTCCCCGTCCTTTGCGGTGATGTAGTAGTCGTAGGTGTATACCCAGATGGTTAATCTACCCATATACTGGCTGGCAGGAATGGTGACGGTCTTACCGTCCTCGCTCAGTGTGCCTTTCATCCAATAGGCGGCGCAGTTGCTGTTGATGCCAGAGAAGTAAACGTCGTTGCCGTCGAAGCCTACCTGAACCTGATAACTGTAGTCTTCCCAATTTTCCTTACCTGCTTCCAGGCATGAAGCTGTGAAGAGATAGGTCTCGGTCTCCAGTCCTTCGGGTGCCTCGATGGCTTCGGGCTCAGGCAAGATGTTGAACCATTGGATCTCGGTCTTATTCTCCTCGCCGCCACCACGGTATATGCTCTGGATGCCAATTCTTGTCCAGTCGGCAGAGTAAAGGTCATTCAAGTAGATATTTGTGGCGTAAAAGTCCCAATTCTCCGTGAATCCGTAAGGAATCTCTGTCATGTTCTCCGTCAACTTGCTGTGCGTCGCGGGAGTGAATGTCAAAGGAGCAATCGTGCCTTCTGTGTCGGTGTAAATCATGTACGTCAGTTTGGAACCGACGAGTGGATCGCCATTGACGTCCGTGAGAGGTATGTTGAATTCGACAATCCATCCGTAGTTGTTTTCCTCCATACCTGTAATCTCAGGATTGGCAGGCATAACTGCCTTCTCGACAACAGGAGTCAGCACAGGATTGGTGTACTTGCCATCGTAATATTGGTCAGCCAGCACGCCATAGACCAGACCTTCAGCAGTATATGTACCAGCATCCGGGTCATAAGTGAATGTGGCCTCGCCGTTGTAGAAGAAGAAGGACGAGCCATTGTTTCCATAATCGCCCATGTACTGCATAGCGGGGAACGTCACGAGATTGCCGTCCTTCGTACCTTTCACCCATGCCTCGGGGAGGTATTGGCTCATGCCTTGGAAATAGACATCGTTACCATCCACCGCCACATTGATGCCTTTTGAGCCTTCATCATAGCTCATCGCGTAGGGAAGGATCTCCAAGCCGTCGGGAAGCACGACCAGTTCGGGACCCGCAGGCTCATCCCTGGTGAAAGTGGGCTGGTTCCAGTAGGCATAGACACTAAATCCATCCTCAGCAGAGCACTCACCAATGTATGTTGTAACACACTCCAGAACACCAGCCACCTGGTCGAAGTTGAACACAACATCACAAATCGTCTGGCCGTCATCGGAACCCGAAATCCACTCTGGATAAGATTCATCGTCGTCCACCTGCTGTGCGGCAGGGAATGTAGCGGTGGTGCCATCGATGGTGCCCTTAATCCAGGCATTCTCTACCCAAAAGGCCAAACCTGCAATGTAAATGTCAGAACCGTCAACAATCACCTGAATCGTCTCCCTTTCGCCGTCTTCCCAACCATCGCCGGTGTAAACATTGAGCTTACCACTGGCTGTGTAGTAGGTCTCTGGGGGGGCTTCTGTCGGCGGAGTGACCAAGCCTAAAGACTTGCGCGGGGACTTTTGTCTGCTTGCCAGGCTACTACGGCTAACGCCTCTCGCCTGCATTTGCGTCTGGCGAAGTTCATTTGCCTCTTTTGCAAACTTCTCTGCCTTTGCCAACGGCTTCTGGGCAAAGCTTGTCACGGCAACGATGCCAGCTAAAAGCATAAGAGTAAACTTTTTCATAAATATAAAAACGTTTGAGTTAATAATGTAAATCGTTTACAAAATTACAAAACTCTGTGCTGTTATACAAAAAATTACGGTTTTTTTTTGGCTTGTGTTAGGTTTGTGCGCAGAAAAAGGGACGGTAGTGCGTTTTTGAAGATTTTTCTTCAAAGATAGGAAAAACATCAAACCAGGACATCTAATATTGAAAATTCTTCGTACCTTTGCACAAAACAAACATCAAGTTGAAGCATCATGCCGAAGCATCTCACGTTCATTACCTTCATAATGGCAGCACTCCAAGCCCTTGCCATCGACACACGAGTACCCGAACTGCATTGGACATTGCCGACCACCCTCGAAGGCATCCGTCAGGAAAATTCTAAACTAATTACAGAAGAGCCAATGCCCGTCTCGATTATGTGTCAGAGACAATATAATTATAATATGGTTATGCAGGACAAGGCTTTCGATGTAAGCACATCCGAAAGGTATTGGACGGTGAAGCGCGACCTCTCGCTTGCCAGCGCGCCATACATCACGCTTGGGATCGCGTTCCATGCTATCAAGAGAGACATCCGAAAAGTCAACAGCGACATCAACGGAGGCTTTCACAACAAGGCCGACGACTATGTGCAGTTTGCACCGCTGGTTCTCACCTGGGGCTTGAAGGCAACGGGCTACGAGGGCCGCTCGCAATGGGGACGTTTGTTGGCAAGCAACGCTTTCTCTGCTGCCATCATGGCGGGCTTGGTCAATGGCATAAAATATACTGCGAAGGAGAAACGCCCCGACGGCTCCACCTCCACCTCCTTCCCTTCCGGCCACACCGCTACGGCCTTCATGGCTGCAACCATTCTTCATAAAGAATATGGCCTGACACGCAGCCTTTGGTACAGTGTCGGCGGCTATGCGGTAGCCACAGGCGTCGGTGCCTTCCGCGTGATGAACAACCGTCACTGGGTGAGCGATGTGATGATGGGCGCAGGCATCGGCATCCTCTCGACGGAGCTTGGTTATGCCCTCTCCGATATCGTATTCAAGGACAAATACACCTTGCGGCGTGAGATGGAGGACCTGAACGATGTGATCGAACATCCTTCTTTCTTCTCGCTACAGGCTGGCGCTGGCATAATGGTGGGCAGCAGTGGCATACCCGAAGAGATAACGGCGGCAGGCGGCCCGATCAGCATCAAGCATGGCGTCAGCTCCGTGATAGGGGCGGAAGCGGCTTATTTCATCAACCCCTACCTGGGCTTCGGCATAAGGGCACGCATCAACAGTACAGCTACCACGCCTCGATGGAACGAGACCGACGATGTATGGACCTACGGAACATTGCATTACAATACGGCGACCAGCCAATACGAGTATCCCAACACACTCGATTCAAACTACAAGCACAGCACCGACACACACAAGGACCAGCTCTCGAGCTTCGACCTCATGGGCGGTGTCTATGGACAACTGCCTCTGAACAAAAGGATGAGCTTGGGAGCGAAGCTGCTCTTCGGTCATCGTCAGTCGGGAGACGTCTGGTGGTGGGCAGACAGGTCGGGCAATGATGACGACAACGAGACGTACTTGGAGAACGAACTAAACAAGTTCCTCGGTGACGAGGACTTTGCCACCTACGACCGCGTGAAGGAACTTGACCTGGAGGGCAAGGGAAGCTTCATGTTCGGCACGGGCATCTGTTTCTCATACGCCCTGAAGCACAATATCGTATGGCGTGTTTGCCTGGACTATGACTTCACCCGTGCCCGCTATGACTACGAGTACAATCACTACAGTATCGTAGATGTGGCCAACCACTATCAGTTCACCGATGACGACTTCACCGACTTGATATCAGAGCAAAAGGGAAGCTTCCGCCGCAACATGCACCAGATCACGCCCAGCTTCGGCATCTGCTTCAGCTTCTAAAGGCGTTCCCCATAGAGTGCCTGCCCTCTTCTCTCCCTTTCAAGGCGTGAGCCAGTCCGGGAGAGATTAAGAAGCCCTTCCCAGGGCTTTCTTTTTTGCAAAGATATGACAAAAAGATTAAATAATTCATAATTCATAATTCGTAATTCATTTTTTCTTCGTAAATTTGCTCAACCGATAATAACAAATTAAACTATAAAGACTATGGAAAAGCTAATCAAAGACCTTGAACCTCAGATTATTTGGAAGAACTTTTATCTCCTGACGCAGGTGCCGCGACCGAGCGGACACCTCGAGAAGGTGCAGCAGTTCCTGCTCGACTGGGCTAAGGAACACGGCATCGAAGCCTTCAAGGACAATGCCGAGAACATCGTGATGCGCAAGCCCGCCACGCCGGGCCGCGAGAATGCAAAGACTGCGGTGCTGCAAGCGCACATGGACATGGTGCCGCAGAAGGTGGACGAGAGCACACATTGCTTCGAGACGGATCCCATCGAGACTTACATCGACGGCGACTGGGTGAAGGCGAAAGGCACGACGCTGGGCAGCGACGACGGTATCGGCGTGGCAGCCATCATGGCCGTCATGGAGAGCACCGACATCAAGCACGGCCCGCTGGAAGCCCTCATCACGGCAGACGAAGAGACATGCATGTACGGCGTGAACCATCTTTCAGCCGACACGCTGAAGGGCGACATCCTGCTTAATATCGACAACGAGACGATGGGCGAGTTCGTGATTGGTTCCGCAGGCGGCGTCAACATCACAGCCTCCATGCAGTACAAGCCCGTGCCACTCGAGGAAGGCGACATGACGGTGAAGGTGACGCTGAAGGGACTGCGGGGCGGTCACAGCGGACTGGAAATCAATGAAGGTCGCGGCAATGCCAACAAGCTCATGGCTCGCTTTGTGCGTCAGGCCATTGCCGACGACGATGCACGCCTCTGTTCGTGGCAAGGCGGCAACATGCGCAACGCCATCCCCCGGACGGCTACTGTTGTGCTGACTGTCCCGATGGAGAATCTCGACGACCTGAAAGAGCTTGCCGAGTACTGTCAGCAAGTCTTCACCGACGAGTTCCGAGGCGTGGAGGAAGGCATCACCCTGTCTGTTGAGTTAGCGGCCATGCCTGCGGGACAGGTTCCCCTTGAGATTCAGGACAATCTCGTCGATGCAATCATGGCATGCCACGACGGCGTGTTGAGGAACATCCCCAGCATTCCCTCTGTGGTTGAAACGAGCAGCAACCTCGGCATCGTCAACATAAGCCCCGACGAAGCGAGCGTTCTGATTCTGGCTCGCTCGAGTAGTGAGACGATGATGGAGTATATCCAGGAGATGCAGGAGAGCTGCTTCTCCATGGCAGGCATGAAGGTGGAGTACGGAGGCAGTTATGGAGCATGGCAGCCGAACTTCGACAGCCCCATCGTGGCCAAGATGGTCGAGGTGTACCGCAAAGTCCTGAATGAGGAGGCAAAGGTGGAAGTGTGCCACGCCGGACTGGAGTGCAGCATCATAGGCGGCGTCTATCCGAAGATGGACCTCGTGAGCTTCGGCCCCACGCTGCGCAGCCCGCACACGCCCGACGAGCGTTGCAACATCCCATCAGTAGCGAAGTTCTGGCCTTTCCTCAAGGCTTTGCTCGAAGAGATCTAAAACATGGTTCGTCAACAAGGCACGCTTCGTTTGCCAACGAGGCACGCTTCGTTTGCCAACGAGGCACGCTTCGTTTGCCAACGAGGCACGCTTCGTTTGCCAACGAGGCACGCCTTGTTTGGGAACGACCCCTGCCGTGTCTTTCAACATCGCCTAACATATTGATTATTACTCCCAATGATATGAAACATATACTTGCCCTTTTCCTTGCCCTATGCTGCTGGCTTAGTGCCTTCGCAGACAAAAAGACAGAGCCTGTTGTAGTGGCATACGTTACGTCGTGGACGAAGGTGATGCCCGACCCGACGGTAATGACGCACCTCAACTACGCTTTCGGGCATGTGAACGACCAGTTCAACGGCGTCCGTATTGATAACGAACAACGGCTTCGCGACATTGTTGCCCTGAAGAAACATCAGTCCAAACTGCGCGTCGTGCTCAGCATAGGAGGGTGGGGCAGTAGCCGTTTCAGCGAGATGGCGGCAGACGAAGCCAACCGCAAGGCCTTTGCCCTCGACTGTCGTCGTGTCTGCAAAGAGTTCGGACTGGACGGCATCGACATCGACTGGGAGTACCCCACGCAGAAGAGCGCCGGCATCAGTGCCTCGCCGCAGGACACCGAGAACTTCACCCTCCTGATGCGCGACCTCCGCGAAGCCTTGGGAAAGAAGCTTTGGCTGAGTCTGGCGAGCGTGGGCAGCGCGCAGTACATCGACTTCCAGAGCTGCGTGCAGTACCTCGATATGGTCAACGTCATGGCCTACGACATGGGCAATGCGCCCAAGCATCATTCGGCGCTCTACCGCTCGAGAATCGTCGGCTGGCTTTGCACCTCAGAAGCCGTGGAAGCCCATCGCAAGGCTGGCGTGCCCGACGACAAGATTGTCGTGGGTATGCCTTTCTATGGAAGAGGCGAGAGTGGTGTGTATATGAAATATACCGACCGCGAGAAGCAGACGCTCCGAGAGCGCTGGAACGACATGGCGAAGTCACCCTATCTGGAAGATGAGGACGGCGAGTTGGCGATAGGCTTTGAGAATCCGAGGTCGATAGCCGCCAAGTGTGCCTACATCCGTCAGCAGAACTTGCGCGGCGCCATGTATTGGGAGTATGCCGACGACAATGAGCAAGGCGACCTGCAGCGCGCCGTGTGGCAGGGAATCATGCAAACAAACAAGAATCGCACCAAGTCCTGTCAGAAAGCAGCCAAGCGGCTGATTGCAGTCCTTGCCGACAACAGGAAGCGCGAGGACATCACGCCCGACAGCTTCTTCTACGATTGGCGACAGCTCAAAAAGGAGATGCTTGCCGAGAAAGACCCGACGTCGCAGGCCATCTACCGTGCCGCTATGGCCCACCTGCTTTGCAATAATTCCTGGCGTTCACAGCGATACAGAAGAGACACACCAAGCCATCCCGACAGCATTCAGGAGTGGAGCCGTCAGGAATACTATGCTCATGCTGCCGACCTCTACGCCCAGGCCTTGAGCGATGGCGATGCACTTCATGCTTGCAAGGCGGCAGACATGCGCGACCTGGTACAGAAAGGCAAAGACGATGCCATCTTTGGAGGCGATCTGCTCTACGTCATCTGGCAGGCAGCCGCTTATGACATAGAAAAGGACGTGCGGGAAGAGCACTTGGTGCCTGACTATGGCGACATCATCGATGTCTATCGCCGGAACGGTCTTCGCGAGGCAACATTGCAGCTGCGACTCGATTCGCTCTCACAGACTTATGCCTCGAAGGACGTTCTTCTTCGCTTGCGCGACGAGTATGCAGACCTTCCGGGCTGTGCGCAGATATATTTGCGACTGGCTTCTTCGTCATATTACAATACCTACGAACAGCAGGATTTGCTTGTGGAGGCACTTCAACGTTATCCCATGAGCCGTGAGGCGAACGAGTTGAGAAACCGTCTCGCCATGCTGCGCAAGCCACAGCTCTCCGCCCAGTTCCGTAACATGTACTATCCCGACACCTATTACAACATTCCTCTTGAGATAAAGAACATGCAGACGGGAAGTATCACGGTTTACCGTATGCCCAAAGATTTTGCATTCAGCGATGAAAAGGACGCAGGTACAAGGCTTCAGCAGGTTCAGCGCAGCGGCACTCTTGTGGAGACGCTTCCCATTGATGTGGCAAGCGAAGACCCCATCGAGTTGAGGGACGACACCATAAGATGGCGCACACCAGGCTTTGGCCGCTATGCTTTTGTCTTGGAAGGTACTACAAAGGAAAGACTGGATGCCAGCCTTGAGCCTCAGATTACCCTGACCAACGTGTCGGCACTCACCTTCATGTCCGTCACTCTGCCTGACAACAAGGTGCGTGTCATGGTCACGGATGTCTTAAGCGGTGAGCCTCAGAAGGATGTCAAGGCAACCTTCTATCGCCATGAAGAAAACGAATACATCCGATTGGAAGAGAAGATAACGGACAGCCGGGGTATCGCAGAGATTGAAGTTAAAGACAGAGATTTCATTTATGTGAAACTGTCGCGAGGCGAGGACAATGTTCACGAGGTGGAAAGCCTCGGCTGGCACTATTCGCAGAACTACAGCGACAATCTCTCGCATCACCTCAACATTTATACCGACCGCAGCATCTACCGTCCGGGACAGATGGTCTATGTTGGCGGCATTGCTTATACGCAAAGCCACGATCAGGAACCCGAGGTCGAGGCCGGAGCAGAATGTACTCTTACCCTTTATGATGCTAATGGCCAGAAAGTGGAGAGCCACGAGTTGTGTACCGACGACTACGGTACGCTGCGTGACAGCCTTCTGCTTCCCAAGTCGGGCTTGCCGGGACGCTACACCATACAGACCAACAACAGTTCAATCTCCATTCGTGTGGAAGAGTATCGCCGTCCCACCTTCCAAGTTAAGATGGACGAAGCACCCGCCGTCTCGCTGCCTGCCGACAGCGTCACCCTTACTGGCCGCGCCTTGACCTACAGCCAGTGGCCTGTTGCCAATGCTCGCGTCACTGGCACCTATCGTTGGGAACCTTGCTGGTGGTGGTACGGCGACCACAGCTACAACAATCCGAAAAGCATCGACACCCTTTATACTGATACGGACGGACGGTTCAGTGTCCGCATTCCCATAGACCGTACAAAGGAGCAATTGCGCTGGGGGCAGACGCTACGGCTCACCGTCGATGTGCTTAGCCAGGAAAGCGAGACGCAGCTGGGCAGCTCTTATGTGTGGCTTTGCAGCACACCGCTCCGCATGAGGGGCGACGTGCCGGAACAGCAATGCCGCGACTTGCTCAAGCCCTGGCACTTTGACCTCTATTCGAGCAACAACAAGGAGGTGAATGGAGATGTTTTGTGCATGCTCACGCAGGATGGCAAGGAAGTCAAGAACTTCTACCTTCCGGCAGGCAAGGACACCATTCCCGACATCCTTCATAACCTGCCTTCGGGCAAATATGTACTCAATGCCAAGGCAGGAGGAAAGTGGTCGAAGGTGGAAGGACAATGGTCGGAGGGCGATACGGCGGTCTTCAAGACTTCCTTCACCATTTTCTCCATCACCGACAAACGTCTCCTGGGCAAGCACGACCTTTGGCTTTACGCACCCAGCGACACCATGTCGTCCGAGCGCCCAGCCCGCTTCCAGGTCGGCACCTCGTTGTCCGATGCATGGATCTATTGTATTATGAACGGCGAAGACTGCGTTGTGCGCGACACCTTGCTGCATCTCTCCGACAGCGCAGTGTGTTTCGAGGTGCCCTACGAAGAGCAGTTCCGCCATCACCTGAACGTCACGGTGATGCTTATGAAGGGTGGCGACAGCTATACAAGATCAAAGAACTTCAAGTTGGAACTGCCCGACACACGTCTTCGTATGCGCTGGGACACTTTCCGCGACAATCTTCATCCCGGCCAGCACGAGCGGTGGCGCCTTACCCTGACACGTCCCGACGGCACCCCGGCCTCGGCAAATGTCATGGTGGGTATGTACGATGCTTCGCTCGATGCACTTGCATCGTATGGAATGTATCTTGGCGTCAGCCGTACTTGTGGCCGCAAAGTCTCCTTAAGCATGACGAATTTCTATAATTTCGTCCGTAGCCGATACAGTTCCCTCAATCCGTCGTTATACATCTACCCAGCCCAATACTACGACTTCGCACGATGGAATGACATGCTCTTCTTCGGCATAAATGTTGCGAAAGTTAATGGAGACGACAGGGTACGTGTTTTGGAAAGGGAAGTGGTGTTTGAGAGTGTGGACCATCGCCTTATGACGAAAGCAGCGCCCATGGCAGCGGCAGCGGACGTGGCATTGCAAAGCCAGATAGCCGGGCTTGACATCGTCAACTCGTCTGCTGATTTAGGAGAGGGGGCGATGAGGTTGCGAGGTACGGGCGACGAGGAGGAAGAGAGTGCGGATGCAGATGTGACGGACGATGCCTATGTCCGCTCCAACCTGTCCGAACTGGCCTTCTTCTATCCGCAACTTCGCACCGACAGCAAGGGCCAGACCTCCATTGAGTTCACCTTGCCCGAAAGTCTCACTTCGTGGCATCTTCATGGGGTGGCGCACACCACGGACATGATGACTGCAATGTGGCAGGAGACCGTTGTGGCAAGGAAGGAAGTCATGGCTGAGCTGACGTTGCCGCGCTTCCTGCGCAGTGGCGACGACGCAACACTTACAGCCAGCGTCCGCAATGCCTCCGAGAAGCGGCAGAAGGGCGAAGCCGTCCTCAATGTCTATGATGCAGAAACCAACAAAAGCATCAAGCAGATGAAGGTGAAGTTCGACATCGAACCGGGCAAGGAGGCTGTCTATAAGATGTCCCTCACTGCCTCGGTTGACCATCCTGTCCTCGCCGTCCGGTGGATAGCAAAGGGGAAGGACAGCAGCGACGGCGAGGTGCGTTATCTGCCAGTCCTCTCCGATATGCAGAACGTCACAGAGACAAGGACCTATATGCTCAGGGGTGACACGACACTTACGATGGATTTGTCCAAGCTCTTCGCTAACGGAAATCCCAAGGCGGTGGGCAAGACGCTGACTGTGGAACATGTTGCCCAGCCCATCTACCTTGCCCTGCAAGCCCTGCCATCGCTCACTGCTCCCACCCGCAGCGATGTCCTTTCCGTGGCGACGGCTTTCTATGGCGGAAGCGTGGCCTACCATATCGCCCATAAGTACCCGGAGCTTCGTGCTGCAGTCAAGTCGTGGGCAGAGGAAGAGTCAGCGGAAAAGACAGGAAGCAAGAGTTTGTCGGCCAACGAACAGCTTGCCGACATCCTTGTCAACGAGACGCCGTGGGTGGTAGAAGCCCAGCAACAGAAGGCCAGCCTCCAGCGTCTTGCCACGCTCTTCGACGAGATGGATCAGGACCAGCGCCGCATGGCGATGCTCTCCGTCCTCTCTGCCCGTCAGAACAGCGACGGCTCCTTCAGCTGGTTCCCCGGCATGAGAGGCAGTGTCTATATGACCACGGAGGTGGCAATGCTGCTTGTCCGCCTCGGCGCCATCCAGGGTGTGCTGCCTGTTCCCGAGCGCCAGGTGCTCGACCGCGCCATGTCGTTCCTCGTAAAGGATATGCACGAGGATGTAAAATTGCTTCGCAAGGAGAAGAAGGCCACCCTCTCCTTCTCACAGCTCCGCTACTTGTATATATATTTAATGTATAAGGATATCTCCCCCGCATCATCCTTGAGCAAGGAAGACAAAGCGGATGCCGATTATCTTGTCTCGCTCCTGAAGAAGCAGTCCGAGGACTATGACCGTGTTGACCGCGCCCTCGCGGCTGTCGTGCTGAAGAAGTCCGGCGAGGAGAAGAAGGCACAGAGCCTGATGCCCCGCATCCATGAGCTGCTACGTCACGCCGACGGCATGTATCTCGCCTATCCGGGCGGCAGTTTTGTGAGCATCGACCGCAAGGTGGAGACGCACGTCAACATGATGGAGGCTGTGCATACCGTCGAGCCGAAGGAAACCGAACTGCTTGCAAGGATGGCGGAGTGGCTCATCCGGCAGAAGCGCACGCAGGAATGGGAACAGCCCATACAGTCGGCAGACGCCGTCTATGCCCTGACCTTCACGAATGCTTCCTTGAAGGACGAGAATGCCGGAACGTGGAGCGGAGCAGTCACTTACGGCAGCCTGACGCAGAAGATGGCAGGCGGGGAAGTGGTTCCCTACGTCCGCGAACGGATAGAAATCCCCCAAAAGGCAGCCGGCGGCTCAACCAAGCAGCTTCGTATCGAACAGAAAACCGGCACGCAAAGTGGAAAAGCAGCAGGGGCAGGCCTCTCATGGGGCGCAGTCTATGCACAGTATCAACTGCCTGCTGCCGAGGCGGAGAACAACCGCGAAGGCATGACCATACGGCGCGAAGTGTCGCCCGTACAGCTTTCACAGGGTAATGACCAATGGTCAATAGTCAATGGCCAATGCCATACAGGCGACAGAGTCCATGTCCGCTATACCATCACTGCCGACCGCGACTACGAGTACGTCTGTCTGCGTGCCCCGCGTCCTGCGGCGGCAGAACCTGTTCGGCAACTCTCGGGATACCATTGGCAGAACGGCATCGGATATTATCAAGCGATGCATGATGCCAGCACGGAGTTCTTCATGGACAAGCTGCCTCGCGGAACCTACGTCATCGAAGAGGACTGGCTGATGAGCAGGGACGGCAACTACCTCCTGCCGCCAGCCCGCCTCACCTGCCTCTATGCTCCTGAATACCAGTCGCAGACAGCAGGGGAGAAGATTCCTGTTAAGTAGAGTTAGAAACGCACCGTGCCGCGATTGCCAACGCACCGTGCCGCGATGACCAACACACCGTGCTGCGATTGCCAACGCAGCACGGTGTGTTTTTTGTCGCCCTGTAACTTTTCCTCCAAAATGCTTGCGTGTTATCGCAAATTGTGTTATCTTTGCCCCGGATTATTAACAGGACACACATTTCAATATTTATGAAAGGTAAACAGACATTGCTGGTGCTTGCATTGCTGGCCGGAGTGCTGAATGCCGAAGCACAGACGGTGGAGCGCACCTTCTACATCGACTATGGTCAGAACAACGTGGCAAATCAGGGCTACAAGACCGTTGGGAAGGACACGAACGGACATTATTGGAACAACATCTTCGGCAAGGGAACGGGTGCTCCCGATAAGGCTTATCCACAGGCAATCAGCCTTGTGACGTCAGACAACACGCCTACTGAATACCGTTTGCAGCTTTCTTCGCGCTTCTCCACCAACGGTTACACCAATGGCGGTTTGCAGAACCCGTCGGCTTCCCTGCTTGGAGACCTTGCCATCGAGAGTGCCACACAGGATTACATCTTCCTCGAAGGCGGTCAGGATTATGGCGTCATCAGCTTCAAAGGGCTTGACCTCGGCAAAGCCTACAGGTTTTATATGTTCGGTTCGCGTGTCGCGACAGACGAGAGAGCGGCTTTCTTCGACCTGACCGGCGAGAACTGCTGGAGGGAGGAGATGGTGATGTCGGGCAGCGGCATAGGCAACGGCGGCTACAACGGCAATAACAATAAGGTGCTGGCCAGCGACCTCATCTTCCCCGACCGCAACGGAAACATCGACCTCACCATTATCAAGAAGAGCGCAGGCATCATGGTCTATCTCAACTGCATGAAGATAGAGGAAGTCTCGGGCGTGGAGCGTCCCAATCAGGAGCTGACCCTGACGCAGAAGATGTACTTCGACTTCGGCGAGACAAGCAATAACACTCGCGGCCATACTACCAACACCGATGCCAACGGCAACCGATGGAACAACATCTCGTCAG
>Ga0310694_10004077_pt1 | contig 14192 bp, 14 predicted proteins | sample 174DNAGHGhighgp2_FD_203884 | JGI IMG/M metagenome (GOLD analysis project Ga0310694, IMG submission 203884) | Sheep rumen microbial communities from Palmerston North, Manawatu-Wanganui, New Zealand - 1742 DNA GHGhigh gp2 (v2) (version 2) | ecosystem: Host-associated > Mammals > Digestive system... | reverse complement strand
CTCGTCAAAGGCCTGCTTCAGGATTTCGTAGGAAGCCGTTATCAGATCCCGCTGGATGGTTTTCTGCTTGAGGATCTTGATGTAGTACTCGATGTGGGCCGCCGCGCCGATGTTCTGGGACAGCGCCGCCAGCACCACCGGACCGCCGATAATCTCCAGGTTCCCCTTGGAACGGAGTTTTTCGCTTACCGTGACCAGGTCGATGCTGACGTGTTCGTTCACCAGCTCCGCCATGGCCTCGAAGATCATCCGGTGCTGGGGGTCATAGAAACACGAAGCCGAGAGCTCCTCCATGGACTCGTCGATGGTGGCGGGCTCTACCAGCATGGCGCCCAGCACGGCCTCTTCCACATCCAGGGCCTGCGGGGGTTTGTTTCCCATCAGGTTATCCAGGGTCAGAGGCTGCTCGGGCGTACGTTTCTTTCGGCCTGTTTCCGGCATAGGGGGCTTTTATTCGAAGTCCGGGTTGATGATGATGCGGCCGCAATGCTCGCAGATGATGAGCTTGCGGTTGGAAGCGATTTCCACGCGGCGCTGCGGCGTGATGGTATTGAAGCAGCCCCCGCAGGAGTCTCCGTTGTAGATGCCCACCACGGCCAGGTGGTTGTTCACGCTGGCGCGGATGCGCTCGTAGGCGCTCATGGTGCGGGCGTCGATCTTGGCGGCGCACCCCTCGCGGCGCTCCCGCAGCACGGCTTCTTCCTTGGCGGTTTCCTCCACGATGGTTTCCAGTTCCGCCTTCTTGGCTTTCAGGTCGTCCGTGCGGATGCTCATGCGGTCCTTCAGGTCTTCCAGTTCCGCCTTCTTGTTGCCGATTTCGTAGCGGGTGTCGTTGATGGTCTTTTCCCCGATCTGGCGCAGCAGTTCCTGGTTTTCGATCTCCTTGTTCAGGGAGTCGTACTCGCGGGAATTGGAGATGGTCTCCAGCTGGCGCTGATACTTCTCGATGGTGCTTTCGCATTCGGCGATATTCAGCTTGGCGTCTGCGATGTTGCGGTTGAACTGATCGATGGTGGCCGAAATGGCGGCGCTGCGTTCCTTCAGGTCTGCGATTTCCTCTTCCAGGGCGGCAACCTCTGCGGGGAGTTCTCCGCGGAGCTGGATAATCTTGTCAATCTCCGAGTCTGCGGCCTGCAGCTCGTACAGGGTTTTCAGTTTTTCCTGCACGGGCATATCGGAATCTGCGAAGCTCTTCTGCAGCGAAACGAAGGTTTCCCGGTTGTCGATGGGAGCCGCCACGGCTGCGGCAGCATTTTTCTTGGTACTTGCCATATAGTATAAATCGATTTATATTTACATTACAAAGTAGTGGACGGGATTGCTCCTGCCCAGCGCGTCACTTTTGTAGCTTGCAAAGGTAGGAAATTTTTTCCGTATCTCCTCTACGAAAATGTCCACAATCTCCACTTCGCTCTCGAAATGGCCCACATCCATGATCATAAAGCCCTCCGGGGTGAAGTAATTGTGATAGGAAATATCGGCCGTGATGTACAGCTGCGCGCCCTTGGACTGGGCCAGGCCGATTTCGCCGCCCCCGCTGCCGCCCAGCAGCGCAACCCGGGTAATGGGCTCTTTCAGGGGCCTGGAGCTTTTGATCACCTTGAGGCCGAAGGCTTCCCGCACATAGGCGAGTGCCTGTTCTCCGGTCATGGGCTCGGGGAAATCGCCGATACAGCCCAGGCCCACGGTACCGTCCTCTTCCGGGACCATGATGCTCACGTTTTTGAGTTTCAGCCGGCGGGCCATGGCGCCGGATACGCCGGTAATCACCTTGTCGGCCGTGGTATGGGCGGCATACACGGCCACCCCGCCGCGGATAGCCTGCATGATGGCCGCGCCCACGGGATCCTTGCCGTCGATGCGGCGGATTCCCTTGAAAATGAGCGGATGATGCGTGACCACCATGTCGCAGCCCTTTTCGATGGCTTCGTCCACGAGCGCCCGGGTGCAGTCAAAGCCCACCAGAACCCCGTGAACCTCGTCCTCCGGACTGCCGATGATAAGGCCGCTGTTGTCCCAGCTTTCCTGGATGCGAAGCGGGGCAAAGCTCTCCAGCACCGCTGTGATGTCTCCTACTTTCATGGCTATAAAGCTTTTCTGAGTGCCACCAACTGGGCACGGAGCCCCTTGAGGATGTCCAGTGCCTTCACGCGACGGTCCACGCTGCGGTGGTCCTCCGTGAGCCGCTGCCTGACGCCCTCCAGCGTAAGTCCCTGGTTCTTGAGCAGGAACTGGATCTGCTTCAGGGTGTCAATGTCCTCCGGATGGAACAGCCGGTTGCCCTTGGCGTTCCGCTGGGGATGGACAAACTTATCGAAATAGTTGCTCCAGTAGCGCACGGCCGAGGCATTCTCCCCCAGCATCTGCGCCACTTCACCCATTGTGTAAACTAACTTTGCCATAGTGTACAAATATAACAAAAAAAGAGTGAAAACTCACCCTTTTTTGTTTGGCTGATGGGAAAAACTGCGGCGCGGCCCTTCGGCTTCCAGCCAGCGGTCATGGTCAAACGCCTCCCCCGGAAAAGCATACGGGCCCTCGTGGTCGATGCAGAACGCCATGTACGTGATGGGCAGCCCCATTTGAAGGAACATCTGCTCGTAGAACGTCTGCACCTGCGTCACCTCTTCCGGAACGGAAGTACGATTGGAATAAATATCTGTCTGTGAAACCCTTACCTGCAGACCATTGGCTTTGACGACGGCCCGGGTGTACTCGTACAGGTAGCGGGAGTCGGTTTTCAGGTGGACGATGCCCCCGGGGCGGAGGAAGCGGCGGTACCGTTCCAGGAAAAGCGGGGAGGACAGGCGGGCGTTCTCTGAACCGCGAAGCTGGGGGTCACTGAAGGTGAGCCAGATTTCCAACACCTCGCCGGGGCCGAAGAACGCGTCGATGAACTCGATGCGGGTGCGCAGGAAAGCCACGTTGGGCAGGGCGTTTTCGGTGGCGTATTTGGCCCCTTTCCACAGCCGGGCGCCCTTGATGTCCACGCCGATGTAATTGATTTCCGGATGCCGCAGCGCCAGGGCAATGGTGTAGTCACCCTTGCCGCAGCCCAGTTCCAGGACGACGGGATGGTCATTCCCGAACATATCCTGGCCCCAATGACCCTTGATGGCATGGTCCCTCAGGCGCAATTCCCGGGACCCGGGTTCCTTGTCCAGGACTTGGGAGGCGTCCGGCTGCAGCAAGCAGCGGAACGTCTCGTTCTCTGCGAATTTTTTCAGTTTTCCGTGTCCCATAACTGTTTCTTTACAACCAGTCCCATGCCGCACAGGCCCTCCGGAGCGGAGGGGACGCTTATGGTGAGGGTCCAGATGCCCCAGTCGGATGGCACCACGCCGGCGCGGTAAGGGGCATAGGCGTCGTGCGAGAAAGAGGAGGTGGCGCGGCCAACGGGAAGATACACCGTCTCGGTGAAAGAAGGGCCGGAAGGCGCTTTCCAGATAATGGCGAGCGGGATCTGGGCCGGGCACTCCCGGGCGTCGATCCGGGTATACAGGTCCAGGTCGTATACGGCCGTACTGTCCGTCATATCCACCGTGAACACATAGGGGCCTTCTCCGCGAAGGAAAGATTCCACGGAAACGGGCTCCCGGCACGAAACGGCCAGGAGCAGCAGGGAAAGCAGTATGGGAAACGGACGGGGCATGCCGGCTTACTCCCCTTTCGGGCCTTTCCTGCGCTTCTTGTTCTTGCGCTTTTTCTTCTTTTCCGGGTCGAAGCGGGAGATGGAATCATCGCCCACCGCCGACACAAATTCCGGGGCCGATACGGCTTCCTGCCGCAGCGTAGAGGGTTTTTCCCCGCGGCGGTTCATGGCCTGTATTTCCCGGACTTCATCGGCCGAAAGCGGGAACACCTGGGCCAGGGAGCCTTTCTCGTAGGAGAAGTACAGCGTCTGGGCCAGGATGTCGGTCTTCACCAGCCAGGCCTGGCCGTCTTCCAGGTCCAGGGGTTCCATCACCTTGGGAAGGCGGGACTGGGCGTCCTGGTAGGCCGCCACCTCGTAATTGAGGCAGCACTTGAGCTTGCCGCACTGGCCCGCCAGTTTCTGGGGATTCAGGGAAAGGTCCTGTACCCGGGCGGCCGATGTGGTGATGGACTTGAACTCCGTAATGTAGTTGGCGCAGCACAGTTCCCGGCCACAGACCCCCAGTCCCCCGATGAGACCGGCTTCCTGGCGGGCGCCTATCTGCTTCATTTCCACGCGGATATGGAACTCTTCGGCAAAGTCCTTGATCAGTTGGCGGAAGTCTACGCGGCCGTCGGCAATGTAATAGAAGATGGCCTTGGTGCCGTCGCCCTGGAACTCCACGTCCCCGATTTTCATCTCCAGGCCCAGGTTGGCCGCCAGCACGCGGGAGCGGATCATGGTCTCCTGTTCGCGGGCGATGGCCTCCTGCCAGCGCTGGATGTCGAAGGGACGCGCCTTGCGGTAAATCTTTTTCAGCTCCTGCGTGGCCGGATCTACGCCCTTGCACTTCATCTGCCGGGCCACGATGGGGCCTTCCAGGGTAACGATGCCCAGATCGTGGCCCGTGGCGGCCTCCACCACCACCAGGTCCCCCATCTTGATGCTCTGGCCGGATGCGTTCACGTAGATGCCCTTGCGGGTGTTTTTGAAGCGCACTTCGTAGTAGTCGTTCCACTGTTCCTGCGAAATGCCTTTCAAAGTATCGTATACCTCCAGTTTGCAGCAGCCCTGCCGGTAGCGGATGTCTTTTTCCCCGCTTTCTTCGTCCGTGGTGATGGCGCAGCCGCGGAAGCAGTCGAACTGGATGGTCTCGTTGGAAAACTCGTTCATAAATTATATAATTGATTCACCAGGTCGGTGAAGAGGATTTTCTGGTTCACGTTGCGCTCTATCAGCAGCAGGGCGCGGTCCAGGCAGGCCATGGCCCGTCTGGGGAAAGTGGGTTTGAGCGCGGCGGCCTTGGCGCGGTAATAGTCCTCCGTCCCCTGTGGCAGGATGGCCAGGGAGGGCATTTTCTGCAGCAGGAAGATGCGCCGGAGCGACTCCGAAGACAGCCGGCAGAAGGCCTTCTGCTGTTCGCGGACCTTGAGGTCGGCCACGGCCTCGCCGGTTTCCAGGGCTTTCAGCAGGTCCCGCTCCACTACGGCATCCAGCAGGTCGTGGAACAGGTCCTGGAGCAGGGTGTTTTCCGCGGCTTCCTGGGCGTGAACCTGGGCATCGGCCTCCGGAGAGAGCGGCTGGACACGCAGGTGCAGGCAGCGGGACGATATGGTAACCAGCACCTTTTCCGGTGCCTGGGTAATAAGCAGGAATAAGGTTTTCTCCGGCGGTTCCTCCACCATTTTCAGGAGGGCGTTGGCGGCCTGGGCGTTCATCTTTTCGGGGAGGTACAGCACCACCGTCCGGTAGCCGCCTTCTACGGCCGACAGCGACAGGCGGTCCAGGATGCTCCGGGCCTCGTTCACGGAAATGTTGCTTTGCTTCCCTTCGATGCCGATGGCCGTATACAGCTCATTCTCAAAGAAATACGGATTCTTCAAAAGGAGTTCCCGGAACGGGCCGATGAACTGCAGCGACACGGGTTTGTCGCTGCCGGCTACCGGAAACACGAAGTGGATGTCCGGATGGATGAGCTTCTGGACACGGGGATTGCCGACGTAAAGTTCTTCCAGAAAATTGAGTACCAGCGGGAAAGCCCCGCCGCCGTCGTCCTGATGCAGGAGCATGGCATGCGGCACGTGCCCGCTCTCCACCATCCGGTGAAGGGCGCCCGCCACTTCCTCATTTCCGTATATGCGCATCATCGTGTTCTACAGCCTACATATTCGGCCAATTGTGTAAGATAACACTTTTCTTCGGATTCCGGAAGGCTTTGAAGGCAGGAAATGGCATTTTGCAGGTAAAACGACAGTTTTTCCTGGGCCAGGGCCACGCCGTCACGGGCTTTGACGAAGGCGCGGATTTCCGCTTCCAGCGCAGGTTCTTCGGCCACGCGGGTAACCAGGCCGCGGATGCAGGCGGACTCCGGAGCCGGCGCCTTCTCCAGTGCACACAGCAGCGGCTGCGTGATTTTCTGCTCCCGCAGGTCGATGCCCACGGGCTTCCCAAGGGCCTCGGAAGCGTCGGCGTAATCGAAGATATCGTCCTTGATCTGGAAGCCGATTCCCATCAGGCGCCCGAACTCCCCCAGCGCTGCGACCTGCGCCTCAGGAGCATCTACGGAAATGGCCGCCATCCGGGCCGATGCCTCGAAGAGCGACGCCGTTTTCCCGTAGACGATGCGCAGGTAGTCGGCCTCGGAGGTATCTCCGGAGGAGGCTTTCTGCATCTGCAGCAGCTCCCCTTCCGTGAGGGCCGACAGCGTACGCGCCACGATGCGGATGACGCGGTCCGTATGCTTTTCACTGTCCAGGATGGTCTGCACGCACTTGACCAGCCAGTAGTCGCCGATGAGCACGGCGGGCGAACCGCCCAGCAGCGAGGCCACCGTGGGAATGCCGCGGCGCTCGGTGGCACCGTCCACCACGTCGTCGTGCAGCAGGGTGGCGTTGTGCAGAAGCTCTACCGCAGCGGCAAAGCGCTCCGTATCCGCATTCACCTTCCCGGCAGCACCTCCAGACAGCAGGCTCAGGACGGGGCGCATCATCTTGCCGGGATGCTCCCGGAGCTGCCGGTTGGTGGCATCCAGCAGGCCGATATCGCTCCGGAGCGCCCCGTCTATGAGGGCGCTCACCCGGTCCAGGGCGGGCCGCAAATAAGTGCAGATGTCCCGAATGTCCATTATTGGAAACAGGCTGTCAGTTCCTCCACGCTGCCCGGAAATTTGAGCAGGGCGGCATCTTCCGGCTCCAGCATCCGGGTGGCCTGGAAGTGATCCAGCAGGGCCTTGAGCGGGTCATAGAAGCCGTCCAGGTTCAGGGCGTACAGCTTGCCCCCGTACTTGTGAAGTTTCCGGAGCGTAAGGGTTTCGATGAGTTCGTCCATCGTCCCGATTCCGCCCGGAAGGGCAATCACGGCCACCGTTCCTTCCCGCATCTTCTCCTTGCGCAGGGCCATGGTTTCGGTCCAGACCACTTCGGAGACGGCGGGATTCTCCAACCCCTTCATGAAGCTGGGGAGGACGGCCGTATGATGGCCGCCCACGCGCACGGATTCGTCCGTGATGGCGCCCATCGTGCCGATGGCTCCGCCGCCCGACACCACATCGTACCCTAAAGAATGCAGCGCGCGAACTACTTCACGCGCTGCATCATTGTACTTGGGGTCTATTTTCCGGCTTGCAGAGCAGAAAATAGCGACCTTCCTTGCCATTAGAAGAACAGGCCGAGCGTGATTTTGATACCCTGGTAGTTCCCTTCCTGGATGGCCCCCTGCACGGCGGTGGTATTGGCCTTCTGGAGGGCGCCCAGGTTCTTGAACCACTGGACACGTACCTGGAGGTGTTCCAGGATGTCGCAGCCGGCACCCACGGCAAAGCCGTATTCCAGCTTGTTGGTCACGTCGTTCGCGGTTTGCTCGTTACCGGTTACCTGGTAGCCCACGAAGGGTTCGAACACACCGAAAGGACGTACCACGGCAAAGTCGAAGCCCAGCTGGAGACCCAGGGAAGCCTCGGCGTATCCGCTCTTGTACTGCAGGTTTTCCACGGTAGTACCCTTCACGGAATAAGTGAGGGAGGGCTGGAGGGCAAACAGGGGGCCGATTTCGGCCTTGAAGGCGATACCGGCGTGCCATACGGAGGCCTTCTGAGCGTCCTGGACAGCCTGGGAAGCGTTTACGCTGGAGGAGGTGTAACCACCTACGATACCGACCTGGGCGTTGGCCACGGTAAACGTAGCGAAAGCCAGGGCGATGAGGGCGATAATCTTTTTCATGTACAAAAAATATTAATCGGTTGTAATAATAGGTTCTACAGATTGGCATTGATGCGGGCGGCCAGCTCGTTCTTGGGCATGGCGCCTACGGTCTTGTCCACGACCTTGCCGTCCTTGAAGAACAACAGGGTGGGGATGTTCATGATGCGGAACTGGGCGGCAATTTCGTCGGCGTCGTCCACGTTTACTTTCACCACCTCTATCTGGCTGGCCATTTCCTCTTCCAGTTCGTCCAGGATGGGAGACAGCATGCGGCAGGGGCCGCACCAGGTGGCCCAGAAGTCCACGATGACCAGTTTGGAACTCTGGAGGAGCTCCGGGAAATTGTTATTGGTAGCTACTTTTGCCATACTTCAACGATTTATCTGATTTGCAAATATACACATATTTTAAAAAATACCAAGGGCGGCCCGCTAAAGCGAAGCCTCCACGGGCAGCACATAGGCCCTGAGTCCCAGCGCCTCGTTGTTCCGGTCTGTCTCCCGCAGCGCCTCCATGATGGAGGGCGCCAGGGAATCTTCCACCATGGCTACCAGGGCGTGGTTCTGGGTGGGCCAGGCGTGGTTGCCCAGATGGGGTTCGCCGTCCACGCTTCCCCGGCCGCCAATCTCTTCCCACACGGTATAACCGCGCTGTCCCAAACCTTCCAGCAGCTGTACAATCTCCTGATTGTAAGCCTGATTATAAACTACGAATATCGCTTTCATGCCTTTTTTGCTTTGCGTTTTGCGCGGTGTTCAGTGAACCCGCAGTAAAGGACCGGGATGAGGACCAGGGTGATGAGGGTGGAGACACTGAGGCCCCAGGCCACGGTAGTACCCAGCCCGTTCCACATTTCGGAGCCCTCTCCCCTGCCCAGGGCCATGGGGAGCATGCCCAGCACGGTGGTGAGGGTGGTCATGAGAATGGGGCGCAGACGGCTCTTGGCGGCCGTCACGGAAGCCTCCCGTACGCTGTAACCGCGCTCCTGCAGCAGGATGGTATAGTCTATGAGCACGATACCGTTTTTAACCACGATACCCAGCAGGATGATAATGCCCACGGCCGACATCATGCCGATGGCCAGGCCGGCCACCATGTTGCCCAGCATCACGCCCACGAAAGCGAACGGGATGGAGAACATGATGACGAACGGGCCCATGAAGCTTTCGAACTGGGAAGCCATGACCATATACACCAGGATGATGATCAGGAGGGCCAGCAGGATCATGTCGCTGAACATCTTCTGCTGCTCTTCGTAGTCGCCGCCGATCTGCCAGGTAAGGCCGTGCGGCAGCGGGTTGGCCGACAGTTCGGCCTGCACGAATTCCACGCCGTCGGACAGGGCATAGCCCTTGGCCATGATACCGGTCACGGAGATATAGCGGTCGCGGTTCTTGCGCTGGATGGTGGGCGGCACCTTGGATTCCACGATGCGGCCCAGGTCTTTCACCTTCAGGGAACGGCCCTGCGCATTGGTAATCACGATGTTTTCCATGTCCTCGATGCTGGTGCGGAATTCCGGGGCATAGCGCACGCGGATGTTGTATTCCTCACCGTCTTCGCGGTAATAGGAAGCCACGGAGCCGGACATGGCGGCCGATACCGCCGCCGCCGCGGTCACGGAAGACAGGCCGTTCAGGGCCAGTTTTTCGCGGTCGAAGTCCACCTCGTATTCCGGCGTGTACTGGTCGCGGGACAGGATGGCCTGGGTGAACAGGCCGCTGTCCATCATCCGCTGGCGCACATTCCGGGCGGCGTTTTCCGTTTCCGTGAAGTCGTAGCCGTAGATTTCCACCTGCACCGAGGCGCGGCCGCCCATGCCCATGCCGCCCTCGTTCACGTTGAAGCGGTTCAGTTCCGGGAACAGTTTCAGGTCGGCCCGGATGACATCCGCGATGTCGGAGACCGAGCGCTCACGGTCTTCCATGGAACCCACGTTGATGTTCATGGAAATGAGGTAGGTGCCGTTGTTCTGCATGGAGGCAAAGGCATTCTCGGAGTCCGCCTGGCCGAAGCTGTAGCTCATGATCTGGATTTCCGGCACGTCCTCGCGGATTTTCTGGTAAATGCGGGCCGCCACGTCACGCGTGACATCCTGTGCCGTGCCGATGGGAAGCTCGATGGTGGCACGAATGCGGCCGGAGTCCGAATTGGGGAAGAATTCCGTCTTCATCCGGGGCACGTAAATGGCCGTTACCACGGCAAAGATGACCAGGGCGCCGGCCAGGATCCATTTCTTGTGGTTCATGCACCAGCCGATGAGGCGGGAATAGCCGGCCGAGATGGCATCCAGGGCTTTGTTCACGGGGGTGAACACCACCGTATACAATTTGTTGGTGGTGGGCGTGTTGTCCATGAGGACGGAGCACAGCATGGGAACCAGCGTGAGGGCCGCCGTGGTGGACACGATCATGATGATGGACACAATCCAGCCCAACTGGCGGAACATGATGCCGGCCATGCCGGAAATCATGGTCAGGGGCAGGAACACGCACAGCATGGTAAGGGTGGAAGCGATGACGGAAATCCCCACTTCCGCAGTACCGTGCACGGCCGCCTCCTTGGGTTTCTCGCCCCTTTCCAGGTGCGACGTCACGTTCTCCAGCACCACGATGGCGTCGTCCACCACCATGCCGATGGCAATGGACAGGGCACTCATGGATATGATATTCAGGGTGTTGCCCGTAGCAAACAGGTACAGCAGCGAGGCCAGCAGGGCGATGGGGATGGACAGCACCACAATGAGGGTACCCTTCAGCCGGCCCAGGAACAGGAACACCACCAGCATCACTACCAGGAAGGTGATGAGGATGGTTTCCTTCAGCGAGCCGATGGTACGGAGGATGTTGTTGGAATTGTCCACCACCGTGGTAATCTTGATATCGGCAGGAAGGTTGCGCTGCAGGTCTACGAGGGTGGCCTTCACCTTCCGGATTACCTCGACGGTGTTATAGCCGGACTGCTTCTGGATGATAATCTGCGCGCCGCGCACGCCGTTGGTGTAAGACTCCTGCGACTTCTCTTCCACATCGTCCAGGATGCGGGCCACGTCCCGGAGGTAAATGGTACCGCCGTTCACGGAGCCCAGCACCACATCCATCAGTTCGGACGGATCCTGGAATTCCTTCTTGATGCGCAGGGTATAGGTTTCCGAGCCGATATCGATGCTGCCGGAAGGGATGTTCCGGTTTTCGGCCGCGATGATCTGGGAGATGGCGGCGATGGACAGGTTGTAAGCCTCCAGCTTGGAAGGGTCTACGTATACCTGGATTTCCCGTTTGGGGGCGCCGGAAACCGACACCGTACCCACGCCGGAGACACGGGCCAGCGGGGTGGCTACCCGCTCGTCCAGGATCTTGTCCAGGGCGCTCACGCTCTGGTCCGCCGTGGCCGACAGGATCATGATGGGCATATCGTCCGCGCTGAACTTGAACAGGAACGGAGCCGATGCGCCGTCGGGCATCCGCTGGCTCACCATATCCAGTTTGTCACGGACGTCGTTGGTGGCCTCGTCGATGTCGGTTCCGTATTCGAATTCCAGGGTAAGGACGGCGATGTTCTCCCGGGATGTAGAGGTGATGTCCTTGAGGTCCGACACGCCGTTGAGCGAGTTCTCCAGCACTTTGGTCAGGTTGTTTTCCACGTCCTCGGCGCTGGCGCCGGGGTAGGAGCTCATGACCATAATGGTGTTGGATTCGAAATCCGGGAAGTTGTCCACCGGCAGCCGCGTGAGGGCGAAGATGCCCAGGATGGCGAAGGCCAGGAACAGCAGCGCGGTGGTTACCGGATTGTTGACCGATGTTCTGTAGATACTCATAGCACGTTCACCTTAACGCCGTCCTTCAGGCCGGTCTGGCCTTTCACGACGACGGTCATTCCCTCTGCAAGGCCGTCGGTGATTTCATATTCCTGGCCCAGGTGACGGCCGATCTTCACGGGCGTATAGCGTACGGTGCCATCGGCCTGGAGCACATAGATGAAACGGGTGCCGGTGCCTTCCTGCTTCACCAGGGACTGGTCCGGGACGATGAGGCTGTGGTTGGTGCCGAAGTTCACGGTGACGCGGGCGTACATGCCCGGACGGAGCACCCTGTCGGCGTTGCTGACCACTACCTCTGCCTTAAAAGTATGGGTGGCGGGGTCGATGGTGGGATACAGGCGCTCCACCTTGCCGGTGAAGCTGCGGCCGGGAAGGGCATCTACCGTGAGATTCACCTTGTCACCTTTCTTCACAAGGGTGTATTCGCTTTCGGAAATGCCCACGAGCAGTTTCACGGGCACCACCTGCTGCACCACGAACAGCGGGGCGCTCAGGGAGAACATGTCCCCGGCGTCGAAGTTGCGGGCGGTGACGAAACCGCTGATGGGGCTGCGCAGGATGGTGTTTTCCTTCACATTCTCGTAATTGGTCTTGCGCACTTTGTACCCCAGTTCCGCTGCTTCAAAGTCGCTCTGGGATACGCCGCCTTCCTGATAAAGGCCTTTCAGGCGCTCGTATTCCAGTTCATCGTTCTGGACCTGGAGTTCCAGCTGCTGGAGCTGGAGACGGTCCATCTCGGCCAGGACCTGGCCTTTCTGCACATAGTCGCCCACCTCCACGTTGATCCGGCGGATGCGGCCGCCCTGCTGGGGCATGATGTTGTTGACGGCATAGGCCTGGACGGTGGAGGCATAAATGCTTTCCTGGGGGACATCCCGGGCCACTACCTTGGTCACTTCCACATTGGGGGTTGCCGCCACGGGAGGCACGCCCGCGGGGCTGCCGTTACCGCCCTTGTTGCCGCAACCCGCGAGGGCCAGGCTCAGTGCGGCTATCACTGCAAATTTCTGTTTCATATAACGTCTTTATTTTTCTTCTGTGAAATCGTAGCCCAGGGTTTGTTCCAGGCCGGCTTTGGCCACCACGAAATTGTACACGGCCTGGGCAGCCTGCAGGCGGGTCTGGGTGAGGGTGAGCTCCGTGTTGTTCAGGTCCGTGAGGGTGCTCTTGCCCAGCTGGTAGCTCTTGGAGGCAATGTCGTAGGCCTTTTCGGCGCTTTTCAGGGCCTCGGAGGCGGCATCGTAGGTTTTCATGGCCGTATCCATGGTGGAAAGGCTCTGCCGGATGCCGATCCGGAGCTGACGCTCGGCGTTTTCGCGCTGCAGCTGCAGTTCATCGGCCTGGACGCGCGTCTGCTTGATGGTGTGATAACGCTGCCCGCCGGAGAAGATGGGAATGCTCAGGGAGAACACCATGGTGCTGGAAGGCAGCCACTTCCACTGGCTCAGGTTGAATTTGTCGCTCTGCGTATAGTAGTTGTAGCTCACCTGCATGGCCAGGGTGGGCAGGTAGGCATACTGCTGCATGCGGATCTGCCGGGCCAGCATTTCCGCCTGGGCGGCCAGCTGGCGCATCTGGCTGTTGCGGTCCAGCGAAGCACCGGCGCCTTCGTTCAGGTCATAGAACATGTGCTGGGCATAGTCTTCCAGCCGGCCCGACACGTCGATGGCGCGGTCCAGGTCCAGCCCCATGACGGCTTTCAGCTGCCACAGGCCCAGGAAAATGGCGTTCTCCGCGTTGTACAGGTTGGGGATGGCGGCGGCCAGGGAGCTCTGCGCGCGGGCCATGTCCATCTCGCTGGCTTTCTTGGCGTTGTAGCGGCTTTCCGTGAACTTGAAGTTCTGGACGGCGTTCTCATAGACGGCATTGTACACATCGTAGGAGGCCTTGGCCATGAGCACGGAGAAATAGGCCTGCTTTACGCTGGCCACGGTGCCCAGGCGGGATTCCCGGGCCTGTTCCACCGCCAGTTCCACCTGGTCGCCGGACAGCCGCAGGCTTTCCCACAGCTGGAAGTTCACCAGGGGCATGGAGGCCGACAGGCCCAGCTGCACCTGGTTGCGGCGGCCCATCTCGATGGGGTCGCTGGACGAAGTGGTGCTGGCGCTGGGATCCGGCGCCGGTGCCACATAAGGCACAAAGGGCGTATTGGTGGCCGTGTACAGCTGCTGGATATAATACATGATGGGTTCAAAGGCCGATGTGAACATGGAGGCCATGCCGCCACCACCGCCACCGCTGTTTGCACTTTCATCGTCCGAGCCGAAGAACACTTTCTGCTTCTGGAGGGCGTAGCTGTACATCCCGGAAGCGTTAATCTGCGGGAAAAGAGCCCCGTAAGCGCCCTTCTTGGCATATTCGCTGCGCCGGATTTCCATATCGGCCACCTTCACGGAGGTGTTCTCGCTCAGGGCCACCCGGATGGCGTCGTCCAGGCTCAGGACCAGGGTGGTATCTGCCACCGGACGCCCGGTGCCCTGGTATTGCGCCCGCAGGCTGACGGGTAGGAGCAAGGCGAGCGCGAGTAAATATTTCTTCA
>Ga0310694_10004075_pt1 | contig 14200 bp, 9 predicted proteins | sample 174DNAGHGhighgp2_FD_203884 | JGI IMG/M metagenome (GOLD analysis project Ga0310694, IMG submission 203884) | Sheep rumen microbial communities from Palmerston North, Manawatu-Wanganui, New Zealand - 1742 DNA GHGhigh gp2 (v2) (version 2) | ecosystem: Host-associated > Mammals > Digestive system >... | reverse complement strand
CCTGATTGTTTAGTAGTGCCGCGTGCATTTTAGGTATTTCCCTTTTGTCCGGCTCATTTCTTTCGAGCGCGGTATAGACTTGTTCTGCTTTGTTAAAATAGAATTGCGCGGAGTCCTGTTGCTTGAGATAATAGTGAATAGCTCCCAGATTCGTCATTCTTGCGGCTGTGTATTCGTGTTCGTTTCCGAACAGTCCGGTGTACAAGCGAAGAGCTGTATGTTGTTCCGGTAAAGCCTGTTCGTATTGTTTCAGTCGTACAAGGGCATATGCTATGTTGTTGTGAGATTTAGCTGCGCGCAAGGAATTCGGTCCTTCGTTGGCTTCTGCATAGCGCAAAGCGCGGCGGTAAAGCACCAAGGCTTGGTCGTAATTCCTTCCTATTCGCTCATAGGCATTTCCGGCATCTATCTGCCACTGTGCGTTCGTTGTGTCCAACATTGCCCGCCGTACGATATAAGCGAGTGCCGAGTCGTTCTGAAAACGGCTCAGTTGAATGGTATAAAGATGGTAATAATCAGAGGCGAGTTCGTCTCTTTGCGCCTCCGCGAGCCGCCTAATCCGCATCATCTTTTTCTCTCGCTTGTCCGGATCTCCCTTAGCAAGAATCCTTTCTTGCGCCAATTGGAGGTCTCCTGCTTCGATAGCCTGCTGTATAAGGCTGTCGGCGGGCGAAAGTGCTGCATAATCGGTTCTGGCATATCGTTCCGCCATTTGTTCTATGAGCGGTTCAAAATTATCGTATTGCTGCTCTAATTCGCTGAGTTTCAGTTCGTATTCCTGGTTTGAGAGTTTAGTTTGCGCCAACTGTTCATTGAGTGCGTTCAGTTGCTCCTCATAGTATTTTTCTATGTTCTCACGTGCCGCCTGTTCAATCCGTTGTTTGTCTTTCTGGAGTTGCCGCCGGCTGACCATAATGATTTCCAAGGGAACTGAAGTGGAGAAAGGCAGTTGTCTACCGACCACTTCGGGTTCTCGCAATTCATATCCTCCTTTATTCACGCCCGCCAGCGTATATGAAGCTCCGTTTTTGACACCGGGCATCAAGACCTGGAATGCTCCCTGCTCGTCTGTCATTACGGGGTTGTACTCCCCTTGGACACGTACCACGACACCTTGCAACCTCTGACTTGGCTGGTCAGGACGGGCAACCGTTCGTACATAGCCGGACTGTGTCTGGGAATGGAGAATGGAGAATGGAGAATTGAGAATTAGAAGTAGCAGCAAAGCTGCAACAGAATGCCTTTTCATAGGATTATAATGTCATTTTTGCCGCAAGGAGCATGCAAGGTTGTAGAAAGTGAATTATCGGAAGGCAATGTGACGAAATAGGATTTCTGCTGTTTCTCCAAAGGGATGAAGAGCGAGAATCGTCCGTTCGCATCGGTTGTGGTCTCAAAGGATTCAATCTTTATTTTCCTATTCGGCACAATACTGCCGTTGATTAGCACGGTAGCGCTCAGTTGTCCATAGACCTTCGGGTCACGCCGGAGCGGAAGTTGCAAGTTTGGAGTCATCATTACGACCGTGTCGAGCGTGAGGTAGTCGGGTGCAACAATACGGAGTCTCACCTCTTTATTTTTAATACGCGCGGGCAGGTAACGGAAGAGTGCAGCATGTTCAAAGGATTCGATTGTATCCGTTCTCTCGTCGTCAGGAATAGTAACCGTTACGACCGCCGTGTGCATAGGCGGCAAAGCTTCGACAGCAGGTGTTTCCTCCAATAGTGTCATTCGGCAGTCGAACGGCTGGTTGGTAAGCCAAACGGTAAGCAAAGCAGCCAGGACGGCTAAAGTAGCGAGCGTGCTGAAGACAATTCTGCGAATAATACGTCTTTTCTGCCGTTGCCAAATGCGGTCGAAACTGACATTGAGCATTCTGCTGACGATCTGCATAACGGCTCTTTCGCGCTTCATATAGGCGCTTCCGGAACCTTCCTCATGTATGTTGACTCCCAGTATTTCGCGGTCTTCGTCTATATTGTCGGAGTGCGGAAAATGCTTGAGCAGAGAAGGATTGTAACATTCCGTTTCGGGGTCTGAGCTATAAGGTGTCCCTTCTACGATAACCGGAATGATACGTTCACGTCTTCCGAGCGCCACGAAAGTGTCAATTTCGGCACCGACCCATTGCGACTTGGCGGAATTAGGCGTACAGATAACAAGAAGAAACTTGGATTGCTCCAATTTCTGCCTTAGTTCGGTTTTGAGTTCGTTCGGCTGAATGTCCGTATGATACCTGAAACAAGGTCTGAGCCGTGTTTTAGGCAGATCGCTATTCTCATGCTGTATAGTAGTCGGAAGGCGGTATCCTTCGATTTTCTCCTGCAGCCATCGAGCCCATTTCTCGTCCGACGAGCGGTAACTGACAAAAGCAAAATAGGTATATTCCTGTTTCATAACACTATTATTTCCTAATACGGATGGTATTTGATTATCTATTCAAGGGTTGCTCAAGATAGGCTTTATAACCTAGGTATAACCTACGTATAACCTAGGTATCACCTAGGTGTGTCTCGAAGTTGTGTCGATGCTGTCTCGAAGTTGTGTCGAAAAAGTTACGGTATCGAGCTGAGGTTCGTTTGACATTATTTTTTCAACATGCTGTTGACCATTACTTCGTCCTTGTGTACGGATTCGGGTGTGAGTTCGTCGAACGGCTGTATATTCGGGTGCTCGAAATAAGGTTCGAGTCTCTCCATCTCTTTCCACTTCTGTTCTTCGGGCAGGTGCTCTATACGAATCCTCTCTATTTTGTTCATGGCTTTGTATCCCAAGAGCAGTCTTTCGGTAAGCCATCTCTGGTGTTCGAGGCGTGCGTAGAACTGCGGGTCAATATCCGCGAGAACGGAATGGCAAAAATTGGCACTATAGAAGTTAGAGAACTGTAGTGTCAGTTTGAGGTCATGCCAGTGTTTTCGTTTGCGGTTAGGATTGAGCCTTGCGGCGTTGTCCTCGTAGGCTTCGTTGGCCGCGACCGCCCATTCGAGTCTCTGTCTGAAAGTCTTGTCGTAGCAGTCTTCCCTCATTCCGAATGGGTAGATATTGGTATAACGCGTGAAAGCCTTCGTCCACTGCGCAAGTGCGGCATTAGTTGACTGATAGACGAGTACGGGTATTTTAGCGGTCATAATGGAATCGGGGAGGTACAAAGCGGTAGAAAGGCTTTCTCGCATATCGTCGTTGCATACCGCAATCGTGAGCATTTGCTGCTTGTCTTTGCTCCATTGTTCGAGCATTTGGCGCACTTCGGGTGTGTCAGTACGCGCCGTGATAAACTGCCACTCGATGTCGAGAAAGTCGTAGTCCGATTCTGGCGCGTATGTTTCCTTGAGCATCTGCCGTCCTTTTTCGCTCTGAATCCAGCGAATATGTGTTCTATGCGACATGCTGTAGAGTGAGGCATAGTGGCTGTGGAGGTAGTCGCTTTGAATGTCCATCTGCTCGTCAATCATGGTTATGCGCGTGCGTAATCCTTTCGTAATGAAATTCGGATAGTGTGCGACGTGTGCCGCCGTGAATGCGAGCGCGAAGGCCATTTGCGAAGAGCCGATGAGGACGAGGTGTACATAGTCTTCGTCATCGGCGGAAGGATGTGAATGGTGATTGAGCGGCGGGTAACCTTCTCGGTTGACGAAGACCCGTTGCGCCCAACTTTCCGGCGCATTCATAACTGTCAAGTGCAGTTGCGGAGGCAGGGGTTCAGTCTGTAACTGCAAGATAGACAGCGTGTTGAGTTGGTTACACAAGAAGTAACACTCGACGGTATGCTGTCCTTCGGAAACAAGGTCCTTGAGGATGGACAGGCTGAGAATACTCTTTGAGTCGTGATCGTCTTCGTCCGGGTCGCCGAGAATGAAGACCCGCTGTGCATTTTGCGCATAGACGGAGAGGAGTTGTTCTTTTTGCGTCCGGTGTCCGTACAGAACGATGAGCCTGTTTCTCAACTGGCGATTCTGGATTTGCGCCATGAGTCTTTTACGAACCTCCTCTGCGTCCTGTTCAGTCAGTACAACAATCGGTTGTGAAGAATGTTCTTCACATTGGCCGATAATCGTGTCCACGAGCATATCATCGGCTCCGAGAAAGAGCACATGGTCGTGAAAACGGTATCTGAGCAGTCCGCGGCTGTACGCCGTAGCGCGGTTTTCGACGATGTTGCTCAAAATGGAAATGAGCATGCTTGAAACGAGAACGAGTCCTATGATGTTGACGAAAATCTGGAAGACCATATCATGGCTTGACTGATCGACGAACTCTCCCGGCGCAAGTATAAGCTGGATAATTTCAGTCAAGGAGAACTGGAGTCCGAAGATGACGCTGACCGTCCAGAAAATGAGTACCAGCACACTTACGACCAATACCATCCAAAGTATTTGCCGGCCTTGCCCCTGACTAATCAGCCGGTCTATGCGATAAAGAAAACGATTCATGACTTATTCCAGTTTCCGACCTTGCAAACTATACTTTGTTCCCTTATGAATGATATAGAGAACTCCGTTCTCAATTACCTTAAAAGCAGGAAGTTGTTCGCTTGAAATTTGGTCCATTCCCGTCGGGTCTTTCAGCTTGTACAGCGCGGTGACGTTGATGTCCTCCGTGACGCTGTCGAATGGTTTGTCCCATCCGGTAAACAGATATCCTTCGCGCTCCGGGTCATTCGGCGCCGTAGCGGCTTGTTCGTGCTCCACTTCGTCTGTTGCCAACACCGTTCCGTCCCAGTCGAGGAAGGTAACAGTATAGACATTCGGCTCATAGATAGCTGTAACAACCAGATCTTCCGTTATATAGTCAAAAGGTTTATCCCACTTAACGAAATGATAGCCGTACACGAACGGTAGCTGAGGCTCGATGGCCGCCTCGCCGTGCGTGACGTGCTGGAAGTTAATGGTAGCCTCAGCAAAGCCGATGAACGTAACGGTATAGAGGTTGATTTCGTACTGCGCCTGAACAGTCAGGTCACTCTTGACGTTGTCAAAGGTCTTGTCCCATCCGATAAAATGGTACCCTTCGACCTCCGGGATGATTGATTCGTCAGGCTTGGTAGCACTTTTGCCATACTGGACTGTTTCGGTTGTAATAGTAGCTCCCTCTTTATCCACGAAGGTGACCGTGAAGGTCTTGAGTGCAAAGAGCGCCGTAATTGTGGTATCCTTCGTGACCACGAGTTCGCGCGGATTGGTTTCCGCTTTGTCCGACCATCCGGTCCACTCGAATCCCTCGACAGATTCCGCCTTCAAGGTGAGTTGTGTACCGTGCGGGACCGCATTGAGGTTCAGCTGTTCAGGGCTGAACGAAATCTTTCCGACCGATGCAACGAGTTTGACCACATACGTGTTGATTTCGTACTGCGTTGTGACTGTAAGGTTGCTTTTCACATGGTCGAAGGCTTTGTCCCATCCGGTAAAATGGTACCCTTCGACCGCCGGAATCTCCGGTGCAACGGCATCGTTGTTCCATTCCACCACTTGGGTTTCGATAGTTGTACCGTCGTGCGCCAGGAAGGTGACGGTAAAGGTCTTGAGTGCAAAGAGCGCCGTAATTGTGGTATCCTTCGTGACCACGAGTTCGCGCGGATTGGCTTCCGCTTTGTCCGACCAACTGAGCAGTTCGTATCCTTCGTCGGACACCGCCGTCAATTGGAGCGTTGTACCATGTTCCACTGCGCTGAGGTCAGTTTCCGCAGGGCTGACTTTAATCGTTCCGTTGGTAGCCTGAAGTGCTACTTTATAGGTGTTGATTTCGTACTGCGCCGTGACCGTGAGGTTGCTTTTTACATGGTCAAACGCTTTGTCCCAGCCGGTAAAATGATACCCTTCGACCGCCGGAATCTCCGGTGCAACAGCATCCTTGTTCCATTCCACGAATTGCGTTTCGATAGGAGTGCCGTCCTTCGCCACAAACGTGACGGTAAAGATTTTTATAGCGAAGAACGCCGTGACGGTTATGTCTTCAGTAACAGAAATAAATCTCGGATTGTCCTCCACGTCGTCAGACCAGCCGGTCAGTTGGTATCCTTCGTCCGGAACAGCTGTCAGTTGCAGGAAAGTACCATGTTCCACTTTGTCGAGGTCAGTCTCCGCAGGGCTGACTTCAATCGTTCCGTTGGTTGCCTCAAGCGTCACTTTATAGGTGTTGATTTCGTACTGCGCGGTAAACGTTAAATCCGCGTAAACGGGCATCGCATCTATGACGTCTTTGGAGAGCAGGTCTTCTCCCAAGGTTTTCCATCCCAAGAAATGGAATCCTGTGATTTGCGGCGCTTGAGGAGCAACAGCCGTACTGCCTTCCGTCACTTCCTGCGCCTCGATAGTGGTACCATTCATGGCAATAAACGTAACGGTATAAGTTGGTAGTTGGGGCGTATTGAAAATACCGCGTTTGGTGAGGTCCGAATTGACTGATTTGTCCTTTCCGACCACTTCGCGGATGTAGTTGTACTGCGCAGAAGGTGCGAGTGACGAAGCACTCACTTCCACATCTTCGTTCGGCGCGTCTCCGGAGCCTTTCTTGACCTGGATGACCACAATCATTCCTCCGTCTCCGTCATCCACTTTGGGTTTTCGCTTCGGTGCATTGTAGGTTGGGAAGTCCATCTTGTCCCAGTCGATCAGTCCTTTTTCTCCGTAAGCGGGCAAGAAAATGGTTGTGTCGCAAGTCTCGCAGCCCTCTTTATGAATCGTGAGGCGGTAACCCTTTGCGTTCTCCAAGGGTAACCACGCCATTTGCACGGATTGGTGTGTCAGTTCGTCCACGTCCACCGTGCGGTCGGTAATACGGTTGAATTGACTCCAGAACGGGTCATTGCGGTACAAGTCAATCGCGCGCACCATTTCGCCTTTGTATTCAAACGCCGAGTCCGGCACATAAAGTACCGTCTCGTCCAAGAAATTCTGCGGTAACGACTCCGGATTTCCGTCCCAACCGATAATTTTCGGCGGGATGATCGGTCCGTCCTGCGGGTCACCAAGCGAGAACATCCAAGGCGATATGTTCTGCGCGAAAGCCTCAATGTGCATCGAATCAAGTGCATGGCTGCTTTGCGTGAACTTGATACGCTGCACGTTCGTTAGCGAAGCAAATGCCTGCCGGCCTATATACGAAACACGGTCGCTGATAAGGATATCCTCCACTTGTTCACGCAGATTGTGCCAAGGCGGCGAGACCAGCATTGTGTCCATATCTTCGATGGACAGCAGGTCGTTTGGATCAGCCGGATCAACAGGCGTGTAATCGAGCGACAGCGTGACGGAACCGTCCTCCGCCGAAGGCACGATTTCCCATTGAGCGGAATTCCATTCGCCGTTCTTGGAAATGATGGTCCGTCCGTCAACACCCCACATCTCATCCATCCTGAATGCTTCCACATCCGCCGGTTCCTGGACGAAGACGAGGTCAATCTGCTTGCCTGTTTGGTGGTTCAGTTCCAAAGACGTGGCGGTGATTGAAGGAACGGTAGCTGAATGGACCTCCAAAGCCGTAATGTTCTCCGAGCCCAAGAACACACTGTCTCCCAAGGAATTGGCATACAAATCCACATAACGCAGACTCGTCATATCCCGGAAAGCATTGTTGCCGATATAATCGACACTATATAGGTCGATTTCGGAAATCATTCCCGAAAAACCATCTACAGCCCAGGGAGCGGCCGGCTGCGACAAGTCCTCCAACGTGCCGAAATCATTCATCTGCAATGTATATCCCGGTCCTAACTCATCTCGTGTCGAGCCGTAATTCCCCGCCCAGAAGACCAAACGGAAATCATAGTCAATGGAGTATAACAAATTGTCTCCCGCCGGCCCTTTGGAGCGGAAATTGACTTGAATGTGAAGCGTGTCATATGGCTCGCCGCTAATGTTCAACGCGAAAATATAGACAGAACCTTCTATCTTTGTAGTTACCCGTCCTTGTTCGACAGTAGCTATTTGCATATTCGATGACTTCCATTCCAATTGGTCCAAGTCAGCGTTCTGGGGGGTGTAGGAGAACGGTACATCAAAGATCTGCCCCGCGATCAAAGTCGTATCGTGAGTCGAAAAAGTTACTGTTTCCAAGTCCGCAGCCAGCACTCTAAGAGGGAGCACAAGCAAGATTGCACAAAAGACCAACAAACGCCCAATTGGCTTATGGAAGCATCGAATATACATAATTAGTGTATTGTTTGAGCACTACGTGCTTTGTTTGGTTGTTTGGCAGCAAAGCTGCTGGTTTATCGGATATAATTAGACCATACTGTGTTGCGCATATCGCCCGATTTGAGGAACTCCTCGTGCATAGCAAATGCGAGCGAGAGATTATGCTGGGTCTGTCCGTGCTTGGCGTACTTGAGATAGTCGCGAAGCATCTCTTTGTACTCAGGAGCGACACAGTTGTTGATAATCTCCTCGGCACGCTGTCGTGGGCTCTTGCCACGCAAGTCAGCTACCCCCTGCTCGGTGACGATGACCTTGACGGAGTGCTCGGAGTGGTCAAGGTGGGTTACCATCGGTACAATAGACGAGATGGCGCCGTTCTTGGCGGTCGAAGCGGTTGTGAAGATAGACAGGTATGCGTTGCGGGCAAAGTCGCCTGAACCGCCAATACCGTTCATCATCTTCGTACCCGTCACATGCGTCGAGTTGATGTTGCCGTAGATATCCGCTTCGAGAGCGGTGTTGATGGCAATCAGTCCCAAGCGGCGGATGATTTCCGGATTGTTAGATGTCTCCTGCGGCCGGAGCAACAGCTTGTCGCGGAAGAAATCAAGGTCGGCGAGCACTTCTGCCATCTTGCCCTCCACGAGCCTCAGCGAGCAACCGGAAGCGAACTTGCAATGACCTGCTTTGATGAGGTCCACAACTGAATCCTGCACGACTTCCGAATACATCTCAAACGGCGGAATGTGCGGGTTCTTGCCGAGTTCACCGAGGACGGCGTTGGCGACGTTACCCACTCCACTCTGAATGGGCAGGAACGATGCGGGAATACGTCCTTCGTGCATCTCTTTCTCCAAGAAAAGGGCTACGTTCTCGCCTATTTTGGCGGTTGTGGCATCAACCGGCGTGAAAGCGGCAATCTCGTTCGGACGGTTGGTCTTGACGACGGCGGCAATCTTAGCCGGATCAACCTTCAGATGGTCTGAACCGCAACGGTCGGAGGGTTTGTAAATAGGTATCTCGCGGCGCAAAGGCGGGTCGAGAGGCTCGTAGAGATCGTGCATACCGCGCATGGTGGCAGGGAACATCTCGTTGAGCTCGACAATAATCTTGTCCGCCATACGGCAGATGGTAGGCATAATACCGATACCGGCCGCCGGAACGATCGTGCCGTCCTCGCCCACATACGAAGCCTCGATAATCGCAAACTTGGGTTTGGGCAGGAAGCCGTAACGCAGGTCTTGAGCCATATGGCTCAGGTGCATGTCGAAATAGTGCGTACCCTCGGCGTTAATTTCCTCGCGCATGGATTTATTCGACTGATAGGGTGTGCGGAACTCGACTGCATGTGCACGTGCCAAAGCTCCGTCACAACTGTCACCCATCGACGCACCGGTCTCTAATCCTACGCGGAACGGTTTACCCTCGGCATGCAAGCGTTCTGCGCGTTGCGCCAAGGCAAAAGGAACCGCCTTGGGCACTCCGGTAGCCGTAAAACCACCCATACCCAAGACGTCACCATGTTGAATCAATTCGGCAGCTTCTTCTGCCGACATGAAAGGAAGTGCCATGATTATTCTGCTTTGCCGTCCGAACCAAGTACGTTAATAATCTTATGCTTGTAGAGCTCGGTCATCAAGTCACGAGCCGGACCGCAGTACTTACGCGGATCGAACTCACCCGGTTTCTCTGCGAACACTTTGCGAACCGCAGCGGTGAAAGCAAGACGGCTATCAGAGTCAATGTTGATCTTGCAAACAGCGCTCTTAGCAGCCTTGCGGAGTTGCTCCTCAGGAATACCCACTGCATCAGGCAGTTTGCCGCCGTACTTGTTGATCATGTCCACATACTCCTGCGGAACAGAAGACGAGCCGTGGAGCACGATCGGGAAACCCGGCAGCTGCTCCATGATAGCGTCAAGTACGTCGAATGCCAATGGAGGAGGAACAAGACGGCCGGTCTTCGGGTCACGGGTACATTGCTCCGGAGTGAACTTGTATGCGCCGTGGCTGGTACCAATCGAGATAGCGAGGCTGTCGCAACCTGTACGGGTAGCGAAATCAACTACCTCTTCCGGTTTGGTGTAGTGGCTGACTGCAGACGAAACCTCATCCTCAACACCTGCGAGCACGCCGAGTTCAGCCTCAACGGTTACATCGTACTGATGAGCATAGTCAACAACTTTCTTCGTCAAAGCGATATTCTCCTCGTAAGGCAGCGACGAAGCATCGATCATAACGCTGGAGAAACCGAAGTCCACGCAGCTCTTGCAGAGTTCGAAGCTGTCTCCGTGGTCGAGGTGCAAGCAGATCTGCGGGTGTTCCCAACCGAGCTCTTTAGCGTACTCAACGGCGCCTTGAGCCATGTAACGAAGCAGCGTTTGGTTTGCGTAGTTACGCGCACCTTTGGATACCTGGAGAATCACCGGGCTTTTGGTCTCAGCAGATGCTTTGATGATAGCCTGCAGTTGCTCCATGTTGTTGAAATTGAATGCAGGGATAGCATAGCCTCCCTTGATTGCCTTTGCAAACATCTCACGGGTGTTCACAAGGCCTAATTCCTTGTAAGAAACCATAATTTAAAATAATTTATTGTTGTTAAAAAAATATCTAGTGGACTAGTGAACTAGCAGACTAGTAGACTAGTTTCTAAATTCTTTTGCATGGTGGCCGCGGATGAGCACATGATGGTTGGCGATCGGGTCGGTCAGGAAATACTGCGCCACTTGCGGCGTACTTTTGATCCACACTTGTGTGCGGCATAGATTCGCCTCGTATTGGCAACGCTCCAATTCGACATCTACTGCCAGCAAACGCTGTAAATCGCCGCTCAGTTTGACCAGCGTGTAACCGCCTGTCGGCAACTCGCCGTGAATTGCCACGCCTATTCCCGACTCGAAATGCGTCGTGTACTCATGTTTCTCAGTCATTCCCAGCGGCAACGTACAATGTGCAAACAGCATCTCTCCGTCCGGGTGGATACGTGCAGGGTTCACTTGGAAGCACAATTCGCCGGTCAGACGCTTGCAAATCATCATCGTCAGCAGCACAGGAATGTCTCCTTCGCACGCCGCAGGAATACCTTCATCATTCAGCTTGCTCAATGCAATACATCCGGTGTTCTTGACAGTTGTCAGCAAGTCAAAGCAACGTAACGTAACACCCTGTAAATCATACTTCTGCACGATTTCCTTCAAACGTTCGTAGATAGCCTCGGCTCCTTTCATACCGGGGTCAACCTCGCCAAGCGAAGATACTTCTTCAATGGGTACATCCACTAATTCGCAGTTCATCTGGCGCAACACTTGTTCGTAATCAACGCGAGAGGCTATCAGCCAGTCGGAAGGAAAACCGATGACGCCCAATTTAAGCGGCTGAGACGACTGGAGAAGCGCATCAGAGGGACATAATGTCAGCGCACTTTCTGCACTATTGTCAAGGATTTGCTCGATACGGGTATCTTCCGCACACGTCATTACTTTGCCGACACCCTTGTGCTGGCGGATGTAACTGAGTATTTCCAATGAAGCGGCCAAGGAATTGCTATGACCGCTAACCATCAGATACACAGGCTTGTGCAAATCAATCAACCCCTCTTTTACCAACTGGATAAACTTCGACTCCGTGCCGCCGGTCAATACGGCTACCACCTGATTCGATGCCAAAAAAGACTCCGGAACTTCAAATGGCAGTCCAAGAGACTCCTTGTGCATCTCCGACGATAATATATGCAACAACATCACAAACAGTTATTTGTTAATTGAACGCATTCATGCGGAAACGAATCCCGATTACGGACGCCAGAATTTGGCGGCGTGATGACCCTTGATCAGCACGTGGTGGTTAGACAGCGGAGAGGTCAGCAAGTACTGGCTCACAATCGGTGTGGATTGAATCCAAATCTGCGTACGACACAGGTTCTGCTCATACTGGCAATGCGTAACTTGCACATTTACAGCCAATAAATGCTTCATATCGTGGCTCAGTTTCACTAATGTATAATCACCAGCAGGCAATTCGCCGTGAATAGCGACACCCAAACCTGACTCAAAATGAGTGGTATATTCATGCTTCTCTGTCATGCTGAGCGCAATCGTACATTTAGCCAGCAAAATCTGTCCGTCCGGCTGAATACGCGCAGGATTGCCCATGAATCCCGGTTCGCCCGTCAAATTACGGCAGGCAAGCATCGTCAGCAATACAGGAATATCGCCCTCGCAACCGGCAGGAATACCTTCGTCCTGCAAACGGCTGACTGCTACACAACCCGTGTTCTTGCAAGTTGTAAACAGGTCGAAACAACGAACCGTGATACCGTCCAGTTTGTACTTTGCAACCAGCTCTTTCAGACGCTGGTAGATAGCCTCGGCGCCTTTGATACCCGGATCCACTTCACCCAGACTCGACAGCTCTTCGAAAGGAATGTCAATCAGCTGACAATTCATTTTCGTAAGCACTTCTTTGTAATCAACCTGAGAGGCAATCAGCCAGTCTGACGAACGGCCCACTACGCCCAAACGGCGAATCCGGTCGTTGTGAAGCACTTTCTCCAACGGAGTACGAGTCAAGGAAGCCGTCTCGCTCAAATCAGGAAAGACCGTGTCATTCGGATGTTGCATGATTTTGGCCATTCCGTTACGCTGACGGATGAAACTCAAAATCTCCAATGCCGCCGGTAAGGAGTTACTGAAACCGCTAACCATCAGATAAACAGGACGTTTCAAATCAATCTCCTTCTCGCGGACAAGATTGACAAACTGAGCCTCTGTTCCTCCGGACAGTACGGCAACTACTTGATTTTCAGCAATAAAAGTGTCCGACACCTTGAACGGCATGTCGGATACCTCTGTGTGCAAATGTGAACATAATGTGTGTAACATAGAGATGTAGTATTTATTTGGTTATATTATTCCCGTTTTACCCCATTTTAAAAATCGCTGCAAATTTATAAAAAAAAAATGACATATGCAAGAGCATATGAGAAAATTCGCAAAAAAATGTACTTTTTTTAAGATTTTTCACCCATTTACGGCATCGAGACAATCTCGAAGGTGTCTCGAAGGCATCTCGAGAGTAAACCGGGGTTCCAAAAATGTACGATTTTTAAGATTGCGACCGGAATGTGAAATATTTTTGACCAAGATAACTGACGGCTACCGTTACTATCGTAATCAGCATCTTGCTCGGAGTCGGATACCAGCCGAATGTCTCCACACACAACTTTAATCCGAAATAATTGATTGCCAAATTGACCGCCACGATGAGAATATAACGTCCTAACTGCCGTGTGCCACTATCCTTTGTACTTCGTTCTTGTTTCCTTTGTACATTAAATGTAACGTATTTCTGAAGCCAGAACCCCGTTAGCAACGTAATCGGAAACACAATACAGAGTGTGGCAATATGCGGAGTGATAGCCTGCGCAAATGACCAATTACCAATGACAAATGACAAATGAACTATTTCATGACCTATAACAAAGTTATAGATAAGGAAATAGAGCACCCAGTCCAGAACAAGGTTTCCGCCGCCGCATGCCGCATAGCGGAACACCTGCCGGGGAATCCAGTGCTCGAACGGACGATAGAAAAAGTCAATGATTCGGGTTACTATTTGCGCCAATCTGGTCATCTTAATCCATTTCGGCTGCAAAAATACAAAAAATATTTGAAATGGACAAGAATTTGAAGAAAAAATTCTTACTTTTGTTCGTTTTTAGGAAAACGCGAAGGTAACATAAGATACGGACTGAAAAGTGTTTCCGTCTTATCGAAATCCTGTTCCCAACTGTAAACAATATTGTTATTCTTGTCTATGTATTTATAAAATTTCTTTTTGTTTATGCGATCAACAACTACAACTCCTATCAAACCGTTGTGATAACACGTATAAGGCCTGACATCCTTACCAAAATCTACGAGTACATTCCCTTGGGTATCGATAAGACAATAATCATTATCAACAACGTCACCATCATAAATCATTGACTTACAAGCCCACGCTACTCCCTCATGGAAAGGTTCGCAATAAATGAACTGCGGTTCAATCCGTATTGTACCTGTTTTGTCC
>Ga0310694_10004073_pt1 | contig 14203 bp, 14 predicted proteins | sample 174DNAGHGhighgp2_FD_203884 | JGI IMG/M metagenome (GOLD analysis project Ga0310694, IMG submission 203884) | Sheep rumen microbial communities from Palmerston North, Manawatu-Wanganui, New Zealand - 1742 DNA GHGhigh gp2 (v2) (version 2) | ecosystem: Host-associated > Mammals > Digestive system... | reverse complement strand
TTGATTTCACCAGCTTTTTCGAGAAGAAGAACGAGATTCTGACCAAATTCTGGCTGCGCTACCAGTTGGATTCTATTTCCGGGCAGTGGGACTACATCGAGCCCGCGCTCTTCGGCTATGCCGCTGGTCGCGTCATCGAGAGCTTCTACAACTTCTACTGCAGCTCCATGGACAAGATTGTGGCTCAGTTCCACGAATGGATGACGGGCACGGGTATCCTCTACCTGGAGTCCGTGACGCCGCAGATTGCGACCGTCTTCACGACCCATGCGACCGTCCTCGGCCGCTGCATCGCCGGGAACGGGCTGCCGCTGTACGGGAACACGTCCCAGTACAACCCCTTCGACACGGCTGCGCGTTTCGGCGTGCAGTCCAAGTTCTCCCTGGAGTCCCTGTCCGCAAAAATCGCCGACACCTACACCACGGTGAGCGAGATCACCAACCGTGAGTGCGCCGCCTTCTTCGAGCGGCCCGCCGACGTGATTACCATCAACGGCTTTGAAAACGCCTTTGTGCCGCAAGGGGAGGAGTTCGCCCGCAAGCGCAAGGCGGCACGTGAACGCCTGCTGCAGGTGGCCTCCACCCTGGTTCAGACCCAGATCACCGACGACGCCCTCTTGGTCATCAACAGTGGGCGCTACGAGTTCAAAAACAAGGGCATTGACGTCTTCGTCAAGAGCTTGGCGAAAGTCGCTGAGGCCAATCCGGACCGCACCATCGTGGCTTTCATCACAGTCCCTGCCGGGCAAAGCGGCCGCAACGAGGAAATTGCCGCGCAGATGACCCAGCCGGTGAGCGGAATCCCCATGTCGGACCGCTTTGTGACCCACGTGTTGCATGACCCGCAGCACGATCCGATCCTCAATGAATTGAACAACAACGGCCTGCATAATTCCCCCGAGCAAAACGTCAAGATCGTCTATGCTCCGGTTTACTTGGACGGCGGGGACGGCATCTTCAACATGAAATATTACGACCTGCTGATCGGCTTTGACCTTTCGGTGTTCCCTTCCTATTACGAGCCGTGGGGATACACTCCGTTGGAGAGCATCGCTTTCGGCATCCCGACCATCACGACTTCGCTTGCGGGTTTCGGCGCCTGGGTGCAGGAGCACTTCACGCAACAGGAGAGCGTGTGCGTGATCCCGCGCACGGACGACAACGACCAAGAGGTGGTGGACGCCATCGCCGAACGGGTGATGTACTACAGCCGCTGCACCGCCCAGGCAATGGCGGGCATCCGCACCGTGGCCATGGGTATCGCCGAGAAGGCCCTGTGGATGCACCTCTTCGCCAACTACGAGAAAGCCTATGACATCGCACTGGCCAAGAGTGCCGAACGTTACACCCTCTATCAGAACAAGACCTCCAACGTGGGGCTGATGGAGCAAGAACTTCAGGTCGAGCAGCCCGACTGGCACCGCATCTCGGTGAAGTCGCACCTGCCTAAACCGCTCATCCTCCTGGAGAGATTGTCGGAGAATTTGTGGTGGAGTTGGACCTACGAGGCCCGTGAGCTTTTCGAGGAGATCGCCGGCCCGGCACTGTGGAAAGCCTGCGAGGAGAACCCGGTCTTCATGCTTCAGCAGCTTCCGTACGAACGGATGGAGAACTTCGCCCAGAACGAGTCCTATATCCACAGGCTGCACGCTGTTTACGACCGATTCAAAGCTTATATGGAGGAGCCGCGCACCCGTGACGAGGAACGCGTCGCCTATTTCAGCATGGAGTTCGGCATCAGCAACGAGTTGAAGATCTTCTCCGGCGGTTTGGGCATGTTGGCGGGCGACTACCTCAAGGAGGCGAGCGACTGCAACGTGAACATGCTCGGGGTGGGGCTTCTCTACCGCTACGGATACTTCCAGCAGCAGATCTCCGCTTATGGCGAGCAAGTAAACCTCTACCCGCCGCAGAGCTTCTCCAAACTGCCCCTCAAGCCTTATAAGGACGAGACTGGCAACTGGCTTACCATCAGCGTCCCCATGCCTGGCCGCACCCTCTATGCACGCATCTGGAGGGTCGATGTGGGGCGCATTCCGCTCTACCTGCTCGACACCGACTTCGACAAGAACTGGCAGGAGGACCGTGGCGTGACCGCCACCCTCTATGGCGGCGATGTCGAGAACCGGCTGAAGCAGGAGATCCTGCTCGGCATCGGCGGCGTGCGCATGCTCAAGGCCGTCGGCGAAACCCCGTCCATCTTCCACCTCAACGAGGGCCACGCGGCCTTCCTGAACCTGGAACGCATCCTGCAAGTGATGCAGGCCGAGCATGTCAACCGGCAAGTGGCCATAGAACTCGTGAAGTCCTCGTCACTGTACACCACCCACACCCCAGTCCCCGCAGGGCACGACGCCTTCACCGAGGACCTGATGCGAACCTATTTCGCCACCTACTCGCAACAATTCAACGTCAGCTGGGAGACCTTCATGGGCTACGGACGCAAACACGACAGTGACACTTTCGACAAGTTCTCGATGAGCATCCTCGCATGCCGTTTCTCTCAGGAAATCAACGGAGTGAGCCGCATCCACGGTCGCGTGTCGCAGGAAATGTTCGCCGACCTCTACGAGGGGCGCTTCGCCGAGGAGTCGCACATCGGTTATGTGACGAACGGCGTCCATTACCCCACATGGGCACACAAAAAATGGCAGCAACTCCACCGCCGCGTGTTCGGGGATGACTTCACCAAGGACATCTCCAACCCGATAGTGTGGAAAAAGATCGAGTCTGTTCCCGACGCCGAAATCTGGAACATGAAGCAGGAACTCCGCCAGGAGATGATGGCCGCCATCCGTTCCTTGCTGGACGAACAGATGCGCACGCGCAACGAGTCGCCTGCACTGATCGACGCCACGCTCCGCACATTGCGTGACGATGTGCTGACCATCGGTTTCGCCCGCCGCTTCGCCACCTACAAGCGCGCATACCTGCTCTTCATGAACGAGCAGAAACTCAAAGCACTGCTCAACAATCCCGAAAAACCTGTGCAGTTTATCTTTGCGGGCAAAGCACATCCGCACGACAAGGCCGGACAGGATCTTATCAAACGCATCATCGAATTGAGCCGCAAACCGGATTTCGTCGGCAAAATCGTCTTCGTGGAGAACTACAACATGATCTTGGCCAAGAAACTGGTCTCGGGGTGCGATGTCTGGATGAACACCCCGACTCGTCCCTTGGAGGCTTCCGGCACCAGCGGCGAAAAGGCCGTGATGAACGGCGTGCTCAACCTGAGCGTTCTCGACGGCTGGTGGGCAGAAGGCTATGTCCCCGGCGCCGGCTGGGCCCTCCAGGAACAGATCACCTATCAGGATAACCGCATGCAGGACGAACTCGACGCCGAGACATTGTACAATATAATCAACGAGACGATCACGGAGTCCTTCTACACCCGCGACAATCAGGGCGTCCCCGCCGCATGGGTGGAAATGATGAAGAAATGCTTTACCCAAATATCCCCTCATTTCACAATGAAACGCCAGCTCGACGATTACTACCGCAAATTCTACCACAAACTGATGAACCGCCACAAACTTCTGAGCAAGAACGACAATGAGAACGTCAAAGTGCTCCTCAAATGGAAGGAGAACGTCCTCTCCTGCTGGAACGACATCCGATGCCTTGATGTCGAATACCAAAAGACCGACAAGAACACCTACAGCGTGGGCGACCACCTGCATTGCCGCCTGCGGATGCAGCTGGGCGGTCTGCGCCCAAAAGATGTGAAAATCGAGATGGTCTTCATCACCGCCGAGAGTCATGATCAAAAACAGAAGCTGGAGTTCCGCGAAACCTTCCTCTTCGAGGCTGAACACGACGGTGTCTGCTCGTTCGTCTGCGAGAAGGTTGCACGCAGGGTCGGCATCTGGGACTGCGCCATACGCGTGATCCCCAACCACGAACTCCTCCCGCATGACCAGGATTTCAACATCGTAAGGTGGCTTTAGCGGTTGGTGGCAGGTTTCGATTCTTCTATTGGCTTCAACATGAACCCGTCTCGCATGGCATTTTGGCTAAAGGAGTTTGCCGCTTGTCCGACGGTGGTCGTGGCGAACGGCGAGGTGCCTTCCTCCGAATTGTCGTTGAATATCCTGAAAACCCGGAAGCGTGTCGTCTGTTGCGACGGCGCGCTTCAAAAGTTGTTGTCCGTCAATATCATACCGGACTTGGTGGTTGGTGACGGGGATTCCATGCACGGACAATTGTCGGATTCCATAACAGATTCGGACACCCCTGATGGGGATTCGGTTTGTTGCGTCTGTGCCGAAGGTCACCAAATTCCCTATTACCCCGACAAGAGCGAGGAATACAACGACCTCCAAAAGGCGTTAAAACATTGCATGGCAAACGGATACAACGATGTGTTGCTGTTGGGGTGCGGCGGTTTGCGGGAGGACCACTTCATCGCGAACCTGAGCATCCTGGTGATGTATTCCGCATGGATCCGGCTGGCAATGCTGACAGAACATGGGGTTTTTGACATCATTAGGGGAGAGGGACGCTTGAACGCCTTCCCAGGAATGCAAGTCTCCGTGTTTCCCCGCAATCCCCAGACTCCCATCACCTTTGAGGGACTCAAATACCCGGTCCAGGACCGCTGTTTCACTTGGCTGTGGGAGGGAAGCCTGAACGAGGTGGTAGGGGAGAGCTTCACCGTCCGCACCCCGGAACAGGGCATGTCCACTCCTTCGGCACTGGTGTACCGCACGCTCCAGCCATCTTCATGATTCTGTTGCGCGTGTCGAAAAAAAATGTACTTTTGCCGCCTCGAATTGCGGATGTGGCGTAATGGTAGCCGCGCCAGACTTAGGATCTGGTGGCGAAAGCCGTGGGGGTTCGAGTCCCCCCATCCGCACAGTCATTCAGAATTATGAATTTTGAATGAATCGTGATGCTTTTTTGTAAGGTTTTTATTATTTTTTTATACTGAACAATGGGGCTTGACTTGATTCGGCAACAAGCAGATGCGCTGAAAGATGTTGTTGATATTCAAATTAGTGATGGTCAAGATGTCATCACATTCGGTAGGGTAGGGCGCGAGATCTGGAAACATGCGGTGCCGGCTGTGCTGGTATCCGTCTCCGCCATTGCATACGGATGCCTCCACCCGGCTGTCGTGACAATCGTCTTGTCCGTTTTGGTCGCGGCGGCAGCCTGCGCGTATATCGCCGGACTGTGCCGCAAGGTCTCCGTGAACATCGCGCAAAAGACCCTTGTAATCTCCCTGTTTAACATAATATTTTCAAAACTCCCTTTTTCGGAGTATCGTGGTCCGCTGGTCTATATGCTCACGTTGAACAGTAGGGAACCTTCGCCGAAGGAGTTCTGCGTGAAGTTCCGGCACAACGGCCGGCGCAAGGAGGTCTCTGTCGCCAACCTCACCGACGGCAACGGACCCGCCGCAAAGGCACAGCTCGTCCTTATCCTGAAACTCTGGCATCACCTTGAAGATCTCATGGAAACGGACGAGTTCGACACGGAATTCCAGATGTCCGCGCGCAACGCCATCCATGCCTGAAACTACCGCTGGTATCTTTATCCATAAATCCCGTTATCCGTGAACTATACGCCTCGCCCTCGAATTTTCAATTCTCAGCGCGATATTGTCCCGGTCTCCAATCAGCCTTACGAATGTCTTATAATTTATATTATGTTAAATAGAATAAGCCGTGCGCACTATTGAGAGATTTGTTATCTTTGCGGCATGAAAATTACCGATAGACAATGAAGGGGCTAATCACCAAATCCACAGGCAGCTGGTACGCAGTGTTGGACGAGACGACCGGATCTCGTCTTGAATGCAGGCTGCGCGGGCAGTTCCGCATACACGGCATCAAGAACACGAACCCCGTGGTTGTCGGCGACCGTGTGGAATATGAGATCGAGAGCGACGGCTCCGGGGTTATCACCCGCATCGCGCCGCGGAAAAACTATATAGAGAGAAAATCCACCAACCTGTCGAAAATCCGGCATCTTATTGCGGCAAACATCGACTTGGCATTCCTGGTCATCACACTACGCGAACCCAGGACCTCCCTTGGCTTCATCGATCGTTTTCTGGTGGCAGCAGAAGGATTTCGTATACCTACATGCTTGGTATTCAACAAGATGGATCTATATGACAAATCTGAGTTGGACGTTGTTGACGAACTTACAGGGATTTACGAGCGTATAGGCTACCGATGTATCCGGACATCTGCGGTGGACAAAGTCGGCATAGAGACGCTTCGCGGGATGGTAAGTGGCAATGTGTGCCTTTTCAGCGGCCATTCAGGAACAGGTAAATCCGCCATAATCAGTGCGATAGACCCGACTCTCAATTTGCGGACAGGCGACATCTCGCACGTTCACAACAAAGGCAAGCACACCACCACCTTTGCGGAGATGTTTCCGCTGGCGGGCGGGCACATGGTTGACACCCCCGGCATCAAGGAGTTTGGCCTCATCCAATACTCGAAAGAGGAGATTCGCGACTATTTTCCGGAAATCCGCGCTTACAACAACTGTTGCAGATTCGACGATTGTAGCCACACGCACGAACCCGGCTGCAAAGTGCAGGAAGCAGTGGAAAACGGCGAAATCGCTCCCTCACGATACTTGAATTACATCGCTATCCTGGAAGCTGATGACATGAAACTCGCCGACTGGGAATTGCGATAGCCAATAGTCGGCGGAGGCTAAATATTCGTATAGATTTCGAAACTGTGGTCATCATAGAAGAAGATGATCTTCTGAAGCTTCCGCTCGTTGCCGTTCGGATGCCGTTCGCGCCTGATGACGCTTACCTGCTGACGGTTTTCCTGCGTCCTTTTCGGTCGAACCGGCTGTTGCGGAATACGGCGTGAAGACTCCGCTACAGCGGCTTTGGGCGACTTGCTTGTCAGCACTTCCACATCGGGTACCGCATCTGCCTCCAGCTCATTCCCGGGTACTTCAGGGTATATTGCGGCTGCCTCCTCGACGGCAACCTCTTCAGAATCGTCGCGAATTTCATATTCGCCGAAGAGATCGATCTGCTGGTTCTTTTTGGAATTTTCGCTCTCATACTGTTGTCCGCTATCAAGGTCGGATGGACTTTCCGGCATTTCAACAACAGCCGACTCCCCTATCCCGTCTTCTTCCGGACGAATCATTTTCCCCATTCCCATGATCAACCACTCTGTTGAGATTTCCGGAAATTTTGCCAAAATCTTGCGGCTCACATCCAAACTTGGCTGATTACGTCCTGTTAACAGATGTGTCAGCCCAGAACGGCTTATTCCAATTGTATCTGCAAACTCAGTCGTTGATAATTGTGAATAGTCAATCACTTTTCGAATACGTTCTATCATAATATTTATATTTGTATCATAAACTAAAAGACACACTCAGACAATACTAAGGCCGAATATGTAACATTGTTATACGTGTATATTGTGGATTTGTTACAAAAAGACGGCCCCCGTTCACACTTATCCACACCACTACCCTCCCAAATCCTATTGTTTATAACATATTAAATCAAAACATTAGATAATATTGTATAATACACATATAATCAATTATTTTTAATTTAAAACTATGGATTTTCCGGAATTGTTGAGCAAACAGAGGCTATTACTTCCATAACTTATTTATATAACATCTATATGTAGCTGTTATATAAAATATTATATCTGCTAATATTGCAAACAAACAAGTCCTGGCAATGCGACTGTAAGCTGTAAAAAGTCCAGTCCACCACCCGTGCTTTTTTTGTCGTCCTGCTTGGATGCGAGGTACAAACGTATCACGACGATTGTAACATTTTGGAATTGTGACGAAGTCAAGTTTATACAAATGTATCACAAGAGAGTTGTTGCGATACACATGTATGTTACAAATGTAAAACACAAAGTGCGTCCTACGATGCATTTGTAACATGTGTGTTTTCGTGCCATGCCCCGTATTGTTACAAATGTAAACAACCGTTTGTTGTGTGCTTTGTGTGGGTAAAATGTCAAAATCGTAAAATGACGGGGTGTTGACAAAAAGGTCTCGGATTTTGAATTCTGAACAAGATAAAAGACTACTTTTGCCGCCGTTTTCAAAAGGGGAGATTATTCCGCTCCCCCATTCTATTTAGTCATTAATATAATGTTCAGACATGAAAGGATTATACACGTTTCTGCTTTTGACTTGTTCAAATGTCTTCATGACGTTTGCCTGGTACAGCCACCTCCATTTGCAGAAGACCGCCTGGTTCGGCAAGCTTTCCCTGCCGATGGTGATTTTGTTCAGCTGGGGCATCGCTTTGTTTGAATACTGTTTCATGGTGCCGGCGAACCGTATCGGCTACATTGACAACGGTGGGCCGTTCAATCTCTGGCAGCTGAAGGTAATCCAGGAGTTCGTCTCTCTGACCGTCTTCACGCTCATCACGGTATTTGTTTTCAAGAGTGAGTCGCTGCGGTTGAACCACATTATCGGGTTCTGCCTCCTGATACTGGCGGTCTATTTCATATTCAAGAAATAGGGCGCGGTGCTTGTTTTCCCGGCTGCGATTTTTTTTTCTCGCGGGTGTACAATAATTTTAACGATTTTTCGTTAAAAAGCCGTTTTGACAAGTTTATCACCAAATAGAATTGCCGATGGATAAAAATTATACCCCTGTGACAAAAAAGACAACCAAAAGGGAGAAGCCTTCGAGAAGGATTATCGAAAACATTCTCAACTACTCCAAATCCCTGAGTGTGATGGCGGGCATTGCGTCTCAGCCGTTGCTTTTCGTCAACAACTAACCCTTGCGGAAGGAAGACATGCCTCATCGTGCCATTATCGGGTTGGGCAGCAACCAGGGCAACCGCGCGTTCTACCTGCGGATAGCGAGGATTCTCATAGCTTGGGAGGCCGGTGTTGTGTCACGGGCTTCCTCTGTCATTGAGACCCCGTCGTGGGGGTTCGACTCCGACCCGTTCCTGAACCAGGTGGTGGTGGTGGAGACCGCCCTCGCGCCGTTGGAGCTGCTTGACGTGTTGCAGTCGATCGAGCGAAAGTTAGGGCGCACGCAGAAGAGTTTCCTGCAGGACGGGAAGCCGGTGTATCATGCGAGGACCATCGACTTGGACATCCTGGACTACGACGGGATCCGCTACAAGGACGACCGTCTCACGCTGCCGCACCCGCATATTGCCGAGCGCGAGTTCGTCATGGCGCCGTTACGGGAACTGAACATCAACCTGACTGACAACCATGAAGATCCCGTATAACTATGTCGTTGTGGAGGGTTGCATTGGGGCCGGGAAGACCACCCTATCCACCATGCTGGCCCGCGACCTGAACGCCGAGCTGGTGCTGGAGCGCTTTGCCGACAACCCGTTTCTGGAAAAATTCTACAAGGACCCCGAGCACTACGCCTTCCCGGTTGAGATGACATTCCTGATGGACCGGTACCAGCAGCTCAAGGGGCTGCTTTCGGCGCGCGACCTCTTCACCGACTTCGTCATCGGCGACTATTTCATCGACAAATGCCTCCTGTTCTCCAAGAACAACCTCACCACGGACGAGTTCTCGCTATTCAAGAAGGTGTTCGACGCGGTGGCCGGATTCCTTCCCAAGCCCGACCTCATCCTCTACCTGTACACCACTCCCGACCGGCTGCTTCAGCAGATAGCCAAGCGGAACCGAGACTTCGAGAAGGATATCACGGCTGAATATCTCTCCGGCATCCAGGAGAAATATCTGACCTACTTCAAGGAGAACCCCCAGGTCCCCATCCTCCTTCTCGACATCGGGAATGTTGATTTTGTACAGGAACAGAGTGATTACCAGTTAATTAAGGAACTTCTCTTCCGCTCCTACGACCCCGGCATACACCGTGTGCTTTTTTAGTCCACAATGCTGTATTGAAAATTATTTTCCACAAACGGACAATCGTAGTCGTTTTTTTACTATTTTTGCAAGAATTTTCTAAATAGAGGCAATAAACAAAAAAGTTATATAACGTTATGAATATTAGAAGGTTATTCGCAACATTACTGGCAATCGTAGTGGTGGTATTAGCCATTTTTGCCGCGCGCAGCATCATGCGCCCTGAAAAATTCAAATCCGTCTATCAACTCCGCAAGGAAGCCAACGTGCAGAACCTGCTGGCTATCCGCAGCGCACAGGCCGTTTACAAGAACGTGAACAAAGTCTATGCCGATGACATCGACAAGCTGGTCGATTTCGTCAACAACGGGACCGTGCAGATTGAAAAGAACGTGGGCAACTTCCCCGACACCATGAGCGAGGCGCAGGCCTTCAAGTTGGGGCTCATCCACAAGGAGGTGGTCACTGTGCCCGCCATCGAGAAAATCCTCGACATCGACCACAAAATCCCGAAGGAGAATTTCAAGAACTTCCAATACATCCCCTTCTCCGGCAAGACCAAAAAGTACGAGATCCAGGTCGACTCCCTCTCCAGCAAGACCTACACCGTGCCGGTTTACCGCATCGAAGTCTCTTTGGACGACATCCTCATCAACATGGACAAGTCCATAACCCCCGAGAATGCCGGCGTCCTCACGAAGCTTTGGAACAAGATTTTCTATAACGATTTGTCAACAGAAGCCCAATACCGCGAACAGTACGACCCGCTGACCATGGGTTCTCTGACCGAAGCCTCCACGGCCGGCAGTTGGGAGTAATACCGCTTATGAATCCGATATTCAAGAAATATTACGGGAAATCCATTCGCATAGCGCCGGATGGATTTTCGTTTTTTAGGCATTCGGGTGAACGGCTGGATGTCAAGACATTCCCCGCTTCCTCCAACGCCTTGATCACCACCGAGGCGCCGGGCTTCTTCCAGCCTGGCGACCATGTCTCCGTCATCGCCGCCCGGCACGTCCCCATTCTGGTGCCCTCCGAACTGCATGACCCCGACAAGAACCGCGAATACCTCGACCTCCAGTTCGACACCTCCAGCATCGGAGGCGTTTTCGCCGACACGGCCGGCGATTACAAAGCCGTCTACTCCCTGCCTAAAAATGTGACGGACACCCTGTCGCGTCTCCCCTACCCCTATGAAGTGACGGCGGAGACCACCCTGTTCTACCGCTTCCTCTCCGAATCGAATGCCGAGTCCGCCCTTCTCGTGGCTCCGAACCCGACATTCACCGACATCGTGGCCGTCCACAAGGGTGCGTTGGCCTTCATGAACAGGTTCCACCTGACCGAGCCGGCCGACACATTATATTATATATGCAATATCCTGACACAGTTCAACCTCCGTCAACCCGTAATTTTCCAGCTTGCCTATGCCGGGGAAAACAGGAAGCTGACCCAGCTGTTGAAATCGTGTAAATTGAAAACCGAAGTCTTGCAGTCATGAGAATCATCAGTGGAAAAAACAGGGGCCGGCACATCGTCGCACCGGGAAACCTCCCCGTCCGCCCCACCATGGACATGGGCAAGGAGAGCCTTTTCAACATCCTGAACAACTACTTCTATCTGGATAACGTCAGGGTTCTGGATCTCTTCGCAGGCACGGGGAACCTCACCTACGAGTTCGCCTCGCGCGGTGCCATCTCCGTAGTGTCTGTTGACGAGAACCCTCTTTGTACCAGATTTATACAGAAGACTGTCGACCAGCTGCACTATAACGACCAGGTGACAGTGGTCAGGCAGGACGCCTTCGCCTACACGGCCTCATGCCGCCAGCAGTTCAACATCATCTTCGCCGATCCACCGTACGACCTCCCCGACATCGGGAAAATCATCGACAACGTGTTCGGCAACAACCTGCTGCTGCCAGACGGTTGGCTCGTCATGGAGCATTCCATAGCGCACGACTTCTCGGGGCATCCCAAATTCTACGATCACCGGCGCTACGGGAAACTCCATTTTTCCTTTTTTGTGAACATGACCGAAGAAGAAAGCGAGGTGAATGATGGAGAATGAGAAAAGATACCTGATAGTGGGGCTTGGCAATGCCGAACAGCAATATGCGGGCACCCGCCACAATTACGGCTTCGAAGTGGCCAACGCCGTGGCAAAGGCTTTCAAGGCAACCTTCACGCCCGGCCGCCTGGCTTACGTGGCCCGGGCTTCTTTCAAAGGGCGCGAGCTGGTCATCATCATGCCCACCACCTACATGAACCTCAGTGGCAAGGCTGTGAAACACTGGCTGGCGGAGGAGAACGTCTCTCTGGACCACTGTCTGGTGATCTACGATGACATTGACCTCCCCCTGGGCGTCTTCAAGCTGAAACCTAAAGGCGGCGGGGGTACCCACAACGGCATCGGGGACATCATCGAAACCTTAGGCCGCACGGACATCCCGAGAATGCGTTGCGGCATCGGGAAAAACTACGCCCAAGGCTATCAGGTCGATTATGTGCTCAGCCGTTTCTCCTCCGAAGAATTGAAACTGGTCGAACCGTGCATCGAGCGTGCCGTCAGCGCAGTGAAGTCGTTTGTCACGATTGGAATGCAGCGCACCATGAACCAGTTCAACACTGCCGAGGCGGAACGGGCGAAAAGCATCGCCGAATCCAATACAGAATTATGACACCAAAAAACATGCTGTTATGCGTAAACTGTTGACAATCATAGCGCTATTTCTGGTTGCGAATGCCATTCACGCCCAAAACTGGTACCAGGCAGGAATACGTGTCTCCACTCAGTTCCCCCTGGTGAGGGCCTATTCCGACGTGGACTACCTCTCCACTCTGAAAACTCCGCATATCGGAGGCTATTTCCGGGCAGGAAAATATGTATATGGGGAAGTGGGCCTGGGTTATCAATACTTCAAAAGCCGTTTCGATGTCTCTCTCTCCGACCCCGAACCTGTCAGCGACATGGTGGAGACCCGCTATCTCGTGATCCCTGTCAAAGCCGTGGGAAACGTGCAAATCACCAAGAAAATCGCGTTCCAGCCCTACGTGGGGATTCTTTACCAACCGCTGTTGAAAGTCACCGACAACATTTTGGGGTACAGCAAGCAGAATATAGAGAACCATTGGACACTACTGACCACGGGGTTCGATTTCCGCTTCGGATTCCTCACCCTTGGGGTCGACTATCGCTACTCTTTCCAATATTATTTCCGAGACAAGACCGGGAGAAAGCCCCAGTTCATCAGCATATCCGCTGGCGTCATATTCTAATCCGCTATGGATCAGTGAAAAAGAAATATCTGGGAAAGTTGTCGAGATAATGAAAAAAAGTGTATCTTTGCAGCCGAAAATGGCAGGGAGCTTAGCTCAGTTGGTTTAGAGCATCTGCCTTACAAGCAGAGGGTCACTAGTTCGAATCTAGTAGTTCCCACAAAAAAACGGACTTCCATCGAAGTCCGTTTTTTTTTCCGGAAAACAGCTCCACCCTACCGTAAACGGTCGGCGGAACGGACCAACGCCTCATCCTTCTTGATGAAGCGGTTCGCCATGAAAAGACACACCGCCTCTACGCAAATGAGAATCAACAACGGAACCGTGTTGAAAGTAAACATGAAGCTTTCCATGCGGGCGTTGAAGAATTTCTTGAAAACGATATCCGGACACACCCACAACATCAGCAATAGCGTAATAAGGAAGACAATCATGGTGATGGATACCACCTGCATCTGTTTTACCCTGTTCTTGAACATGAAAATAGCCACGCCGGAGAGTCCGGCGGTCAGGAATAGGCAGAAGGCAACGTAGTAGAGCCGAAGGACGGAAGCACCGTCCGGCACCATCTCCTTCAACGAAATGGAATTGTACACATATCGCGCCAAATCGGTGTCAACATAACCCAACGGCAAAAAAATGAGCACGATTGGAATGATGGCGGCAACCAAAAGAAAGATTGATTGAACTCTTTGAATCATAATGTTTTGTTTAATTTACTGAAAGGTTTTGTTTAAGGTGATAGAAGGCAATTTCGTACCTTTGCCAGAGGCACTTGCAGGATTTATATACGGTGTGAACTTCACCTTGACGTTTGATTCGGTGCCGTTCCCGTAGTCCATCAGATTGCGGGCAAAATTGACGACGTTCTTGGTATCGCCGTTCTTGAAAATGCTGTACAGGTCAAGGCTCAGCGGTACGTGTATCAGTGTTGTTGACTGAGGGTTGATCAGGGTGGTCTTCGAGGCGTTGCTGCCATGTGCTATCGGGGAATCTTCCAGAAAGAGCTCGTAATCATACGCGCACAGCTTTGCGGGCGTGGCGGTTTCGTTCTTCGCGTTAACGTTCACATTACAGCCCACCTTGAAGTC
>Ga0310694_10004071_pt1 | contig 14207 bp, 14 predicted proteins | sample 174DNAGHGhighgp2_FD_203884 | JGI IMG/M metagenome (GOLD analysis project Ga0310694, IMG submission 203884) | Sheep rumen microbial communities from Palmerston North, Manawatu-Wanganui, New Zealand - 1742 DNA GHGhigh gp2 (v2) (version 2) | ecosystem: Host-associated > Mammals > Digestive system... | reverse complement strand
TTCCCGTCAATCAGCCTCACAGTCGGCATCTCATCTTTTCCATATTTCGTGCACTCCACCACATTCACCGTATGCCTCCAATAATCCCCAAAGTCATACACAAACAACATTTCCTCATTCGCACCCAGCAAGTCGCACAGAGCATACTCACTCGCATCCTCTACTGGCTCATCATATATATCAGTACCCTCCATATACACATGATACTCCTTATTATTTATTCTTTTCCTAATTACTCAATGTGTCACAAACACCCTCCAACTGCCATCTTTCTCGCCCCGCTCCACATAATTCTTCTCAATCAGCCTGTCCAGCAATTTCTGTATGGCAGCAATACTGATGCCTGTTTCTTCTCTCATGTCCGCCAGCGTCAGCGTAGGTTGTGTCCGCATGGCATTCAGGATCTTCGTGTAGTTCGGTGTACGGAATACTATCCGCTCCCCATCATACCACCACACGCTATCATCCCGCTCGCTCACAAACAGCACATCGTTATACACCTCAGTAGCCACCAGCTCATTAAAGTACTTCATAAACGGTCTTATGTCCTTTATCTCTGCATGGGCACCATCGCTGGGCACAGGCCCCACTTCCATATCCGCCTGGTGCAGAGCTTCAAGATATTCACTTTTCTTCCGGCTGCGTACCACTATCATCGGATAATCATGCCGCGTCAGTATAAAATTCACCATCAACCGGGCAATACGACCATTGCCGTCCTCAAACGGGTGGATGCGGATATATCTGTAGTGGAACAGAGCCGCCAGTTCTATCGGCGACAACTTTCCTTCCTTTTCTGTCTGATTATACCAATCCACCAAGTCCGTCATCAGCCCAGGTGTCTCTTCCGGCGACGCATATTCGAATCTATCGCCATATCTGGTAATAACACTGTTCGGCCTAGTTTTATACTGCCCAGCATGGATAACGTAGCTCGTCTGCTGTCCTCCTGGCAGATTGCGATACACCGTATAATCTTCTCTCAATAGAGTCTTATGCAGAGTACGTATAAAGTTCTGCGTCAGCGGCACCTCCTTCACGCGAGCCTCCTCCGTCATCATCTTAAGCCCCACATTGCTCGCCGTCATCTCCTGCACATCCCGCACGCTGGCCTCACCTATCACTTTGCCAAACAGCAATAGGATCTCCGTCTGGCCATACGTCAGCGTATTACCCTCAATATGGTTACTGTTATAGTTGAAGTCAACAGTAAACCGGCGACTAAGGCGGTCACGGTCTTTCTCTGACAGCGGTTGTAACCCCTGCCATGCTTCCAGCGCCTTTTTGATATTCAGATGCTTCATAGATACCATATTTTTGGCAAAAATACAAAATTACGCCCAAATGGTTGTATCATTACAACCTTTTTAACACATTTCTTATAAAAAAGGGCCAATTTCACTCAGAAATCAGCCTATTTTCGTTTATCACTCATATTGATTCTTCCTCTTACACTCCTCCATCAACTCCAACAGTTTCTAGAAAGCCTCAATCCTATCCGCCTTCAACTTCCCGGTATTCAATGCCTTTCGATTAGCCTTTACCCAGTTCAGCATATCATGCTCCTCAATCCTATGCTTGGAAGGATTGCGCTTATTGGTCTCAATAAACGTCCTCACTTCTTCATACCGAGTTATCCACCTCTCCTCTTGTGTCATGCCCTCATTCCTCCTTAGCGTACTCATTAGGTTCAAAGTGCGAATTGAGAAACTGCCTGGTTTTCTTATCTCTCTTGACAGCACCTTTGCCCATCCTTTCTTCATATCCTCATTGCTCACCCCCATAGCATATCTGGAGAATTGGTTAAACCAGTCCTCGTCCATCTCCTTGCCATCATTATTAGCTTCTTCATCACGACTCGCCAAGTCCTCATCAGCCATACCGATGACAGACTCAAAGTTCTTTTGATTCTCTATTTCCTGATGCGATATTCTTAAGATAGTGCGGTTTATCAACCCTCCGTCTTCTGTAGTGATCAGTTGACTATCTGCAGGTATAGATTCATCAACAGTTTCCTCTTTGCTCACGAGCAGTTTCTTCTCAGTAGCCGTTCCTGCACCCATATATTTATCCACATATCTGTGCAGCATGTCTCTCAGTTTCTTATTCATAGTCATTCCTCCTTTTCAGCAACGTACATACTTATCAGCTTCACCATAAGTGCTTCTACGCCCTCAAAACCACGTTTATCCTCCTCTGGCAAAGCGTTTATATGTGCATAGAACTTAACCACTTGCTTATAATTCGCTCTTTCTTTCAACTGCCCAATAAAATCAAGTTTCTCCTTGACACTATAGTCCACAACCTTTTTCATAAAGGTGAATATCAAACCGTCCGAAAAAGTATAGGCTAATGTATCAGGCATTGCCTCATCAAAAACCTCCAAGGCCGTCACTACTGTCCCTACATTGTCATGCATATCCAGCGACATCAGAAGCGGTATAAGATTATTCAGTTCTTCATTCGTCTGCTCTTTCACGCTCTTCATCTTATCTTCCACCATCTGGTCTATGTTGGATCTAACGGCCCTCAATTCCTTCAATTCTTCCTGCATATTGATACCATTATATATCTGATAACCTATCAACAGAGTAACGATAAACGACAACACCCCGACAATAGCACCTATATAGTCAAAGTCCAGTCTCCCCTCCGTCATATCCGTAGGTATCACTATTGCCAATGCCAATACCGAGATTGCAAAAGCAACTACGCTTATTGTAACCGAAATCCAATTCTTCATAGTCCTATTTTCTTTTGTTATTCATCATTGTCCCGCGCAATCGTCGCAGCCTTCACACCGCAAATATTCTAAAAAATCTCTTCCCATCCAAACCTAATGACAAGAATCACACATTCCTTTCGATTATTCCTCAAAAACGAGCAAGAGGGCGTTCAATTTCTTGACTCACCCTCTCACTTGTTTTCATCCAGTACCCATCGATTCCGCCACCGTACCCAGCGCATCTCTGCAGGGCTATTCCTTCCGCCTTCCACGCAAATTTAACCGTTCCATGCAAAAATCAATCTCCATCACATCGCGGAATTCAAAGATTCGCTCATTACCATAAATATTGATGAGTAATGGTCTTAACTGTAAATACAAAAAAATCTATTACCACTTGCTTAATACTCAATAGTATACCTCCAAGTGCGCTTAATTCCTACAGCGTGTCCGCTTACATATGTATCAGATGGCGGGTATATTATATCTATTGGGCAGTCTGGATTCGCAAGATATACTAGAGATGCAGCAATGGCCATTGGCTTAGTAGATAAGGGAGCTACATGGATATATTCAATCTTGTATTTTTCATCCATCAAGTCCCGGACAATGGTTTGCAATTTATTTGCAGCCACAAATGGGTCATAAGCAGGAGCCTTTAGATTTGTGACGTAAGTCTCACCAATTGCCTCCTTTGATTTGCTCAATTGAATCAAATTTTGCTGGTACATATCCGCTTGCAAGGAAGGAAAACCTGTAAACAGATATTTATACAAAGCTTTGCTTTTATTCCTTGCTACCGATGTTACAAGCGCATCATTAAAACCTGAAAAGATTATTAATGCATCATTTCCATTGACATTCTTTGCAGAAGCGCTATACCCTTCTATTGGTCTAGGCGCATTCACACATTTCGTGAATTCTGTTTCTTCACCACGATTATAGCTAGCAGGTTCACTATAAATAATATCGTATTTTCCTATACCCGCCCGTTTTAACAATTGTATTAGAAAAACCAGATGTGGTATCAAGAAACCTGTAGAATCGATACACACCGTTTTATCTTTCATTGTGATATGTTCAAAAACCTCTGGAACAAACTCACTCTCTAATACTTTATTACTAGTAAGATACGATTGGGGAAGCTCTTCTTTCTTTTGTTCATATTGTGGAAAAACAATCCATATCTTTTCTGCAGCTTGAATTTTATCAAAAGTGGCAGTTGTTCTCACACAGCCATCATATGCAGAGATATATACATCATAGTGAAGTAGTTTAACATCCTTCACTTCTTCCATAAAATAATACGAGAAATTTGTCATTAGTCAAATAGTGAGGGTTGTACAGGTTCTTGTTTTTTCTTCTTAACAATTCGCTCCTTCTTTGTCACAAACGGTGCATTTAAACCAGCTTTATGTACTGTCAACAACGCATTAAACCTATCAAAATATTCAGGATCAAATATGGCAGACATCATTTCTGGCGTAATTGAAGTTACTCCCCGTCTAGCTATTGGCAAATTATAGACTGTAGCTATTAATCTATTAACCTGATACGATTTTTGCGGAGTACCTAAAGTCTTATCCTTACGTTTGTTGGGAACTTCCATAAGAAAAGCCTCTTGAATTGCCAATTCAATAATATGATCGATATGAATTTGTCCTGTATTCATGCGATAATAGAATGTACACAGAGATGTTTCTGTCGGTTTATCACAAAAGCGGCAAACATACAAAAAGTTTAAAAGATGATTCGTTGCCATATCTAGGTTTTCCCTTTCTCTTCCATAGACTTCTATATCCTTCAAAAACCATTTAGCAGTTTCATTTATACCTGCATATTGGGATCTAACCGATATATTCTTCTCTCCTTCAAAAGGATCTATACCTCTGAAATGGCAATCTTCTATGATAAGTTTCATCAATGTCAGGAATATACGGGGATTGCAGTCTGCAATCTTCACTAGTTTTTCGAATCCCGAATACTGATATAATGCCTCTTGGTTCTCCTCTGCCAACTGAGCCACCATATCTTGACGGAACTTTCTAAACCACTCCTTCATCTTTGGATTTCGCCCTTCTTTGTACTCATCATATGACTGATTTACAGTTTCCACCATCTTTGGCACATTTCCTACCGTAAATGACCTCTTATTTTCTGACCAAAGGAGATAAAAAGAGTAGAGCTTTATTTTCTGCCCGACTAAATCTGTCTCAACACCGCGTTTTAAACTGTTTTGAAAACTAAGAATATCACTTTCCTCAACTCCAACGCCACTTAACCTTTCCTTAAAATTCCTCCAATGTTTCAACGTGTCGCCTTTTTGCAACAAATTAGCAAAAAGCGTTTTTTCCTCAAACTTATCAAACAAATCATTAGGTGACGATTCTACTATATCATTCAACTTTAATCTCTTCTTGAAGAGATCTTCAGCAAAAACATCAAATTGCTTTTCATTTGCTTTTAGCAAGGCATCCAAATCGACTGGGTTAAATTCATGCCCCTCATGAATAGGTTCTCCAGACAATGTGTTACGTGTCGTATATCCAATTTTTCTTGCACCAACCCAAAAAGTACAATTATACTTCTTCTCATAGACGAGCGTATTTAGAGATTCCTTCTGCCAGTCGCACTTCAACTTTTCGTATTCATCAAGAACATATATGTAATTAACATCCTGTAAATCACTAATCTGCCTGGAAAATGTTTCAGGGATTTCAAAAATCAGGGAGCCAAAAGTAAACGCAGGGCGTACATTATCCCAATTCAGCTTCTTTGTAAACGCATAATCTATTATCTCATTATCTACCGCCACACGTTTCTTGTTGAAAAAATCCTTAAGATTCTCTATGTTATTCTCATCAAGAGAAATACCTATTTGTCGGCAAATACTATCTACAACTTTTGAAATTTTCTTTTCAGAAACACCTAATGCGGTCACCACACGCTCATAAACATCCAAAGCGACGAGTCCTTGAATCAGCTCAAAATAGTAATTGTAGAGCATTTTCCACTCTTCATCATCAGTGCTCTTACTAAACCTCGACGAACTAATACTATCAAGTCTGGAATAAGAGGCTAAATACCTATCGTTCTTTAACAACGCTTTTATGTCATTATCAAAATACTTCAATCTTGCATCAAAAGAGTAGTATCTAAGCAAATGTGTCTTACCACATCCTTTGCTACCTAGAACATATTTAGGCATCAGTTCCTGCGGATTCAAAGAAGCCACGAAACCATTCTCAGACCCTGCCATTGGCACCCAATTATCAATAATCTGCGTGATAGTAAATTCATTTGCTTTTACCACACTGAAAGGATTAACTGCATTCATTATCTGTATATTTTAACAAACCTTTTAAACATAGGATTCCATCCATTCTTTTCCTGCCAGAAAATAGGTAATGTATTGTTGGGGGTATTATGATGAAATCCTAATAGCATTTGACAATCCTTATACCCAAGAGGATATGAACTTATTTTCTTACCATACCTCTCACACATCTCTTTACATATATTTTTCAAGCTATCATCTTCACCAATAAAGAAGCGCGAGCCATCAGAGAAACATTTATAAGACTCATCAAGAACAAACACCGCCTCAGCCTGATCAAAGGTCAGACTTTTCACAGAGTTAAGCCCATCTTCTATAGCAAACAACGCATAATAAGATATTTTCACCTGAGGAGCCTCTGCTTTCAAGAACTTAACAAACTGATCATGAAAACTCGTAGCCTGGTTTCCACTCCCACAAAAATCATCTAATAGTACTATTCGTTCTATACCATCCACCATAAGGTTTGCACGAATTTCATTTCCGTCTTTACTATGAGTAAATAATTCATGTGGACTAATAAACAGATCTCTCTTCAAATAGTTCTCCTGTCTGAAAAAATAAAGTAAATGCGCACTACTTTCAGACGGGTTACCTATACTAAGGAAGCGTGTCCTTTCCTGCACCTCCTTAAACTTACTCTCAATAATCTCTGCGTCTTTTGTTCCGCCATTCAGATTTCGAATTTCATAGACAATGGGGCGTTTATACAAATCTTCATATATTCTAACCATGAGTTCACGTATAGTCTCATTATCAAAATACATAAATTTGCTAAGAAGGAACATTGCATTAAGTTGTTCCTCCTTATCTTTAAAATTGCTCAGCCATTTTGTATACTGATCGCTATCCTTTGCCCACTTATCACGCCATGCAGTTGCATGCAATATTTTAATTTTCCGTTCTAATGCATCAAACCTGTTGCTATCTCGTGATTTTAGCAGAGCATTAGGGTCTTTCTTTACTTCTTGAACACCAATATCCATTCTCTAGAAATTTTATCTGCTGTTTTATTTCTCTTAGTCATCAAGCCATACGACTTGATATCATCTATCAGTTTGTATTGCAGTTTCATACCCTTGTTAACAAGATAAGTTGTCAGGTAGTCTTGGGTATCAAACTGTCGTTTGCACACGGTATTGTTACCTATCACAATCACCATGTAACCTTCTGCTCTCAACACTCGACAACACTCATCTAGTGCAACTTTCATTTCATTAAGGTAATTGGCTGCCAAAAAAGCGCGTTTGGTATATCCGTTTTTATAGAGATTCTTTAGAACCTTATCAGCAGCTGCAATCCCTGTATAGGACTCAAACACTTCATCTCCTCTATAATCCTCCCTACCGATATTGTGCTTCTTTAGTTTCCTGATATCTTCCAATTTTACGAGGTTCAACCAATAGAGGTTTAACCACGAGGCTCGAATATATTTCTGTGCACCAGCGTAGGGCGGTGATGTCAGAATCATATCCACGCTATTGTCTGCCAGCCCCAAATGTCTTGCATCGTTAGAGACAATCCTTGTGTTGACACCTTCTGCAATCACACCTTGCAGACTTGCCACTCTCTCAATATTGGCTTTACATACTGACTCAAACTTTTCGTACACATTCACCGTTTGCAGCATTTCCAGTTTCTTTCTCACCTCTTCTTTTCTGCTGGGATTGGAACTGAAACGTTCTGGATTCCAGTGTACGGGGACTGAAATTGCAGGGTCTGCAAAACTCACTTTCCTTGCTACGCCCGAAAAGCATAATTCAAAGAATGTCTTCTGTCGGACGTCTTCTATTTCGTTAATAGCTCGTTGCAGATTGGTCAACTGTTTCAAACTACTTGGCGAATACCAAACAGCTATAGCCTCAGGATGAGTTACAGTTCTTCTGTATTGTTTTGCTCTTTCAAGTATAGCCTTCAGTGTTTCTAATAATTCTTCACTGGGTATATATACGGTCTTCCCACCTGTTATCAGTTCTGCCAGCGGGTTGGCATCTGCACCAAGGGCATTGCGACCACTCAAAGCCGCTTCCAAGAGAACAGTTCCTGTACCACAGAAAGGATCAAGCACCGTTCCGTTCAATGGGCAAAGAGTATCAGTTGCAAAGAAGAAGTATGGGATATTAGCCAGCAGTTTTGCTGGATATGAGTGGATAAGATGAGTATAGCGGTCAGCCTTTTTCAGTTCGGGCACGAGTGCACGGAAATTGACAGAGATTGGTTCTCCGTCTTTCTGAAATGACTGATAGTAGCCTTCCAGTGTTTTCTTAATGTCCGTTTGCGTTTTGTCTGTCATCATCATTTTATTCCACCATCATCACCATCATCCCCGCCAGCACAGCAATGAATATACTCATCAGCGTTCCGGCAAGCACATATTCTGATTTTCTAGTCTGAGCGTCACCGAATCTGATAATCGATTTAGCAGCAATCAACAGTCCAATTGCCTCATATCGCTGCATGATCACAAACGCCAAGATAAGCCAGCGCTCAATATTTCCTATCAGCGAGCCGGCATTAAAACCACTACCTTGTTCTTCTGGCATATTCACACTATAGTGTTTCAACATCAGCTTGATAAAAATATTCGCAGGCTTCCAGCATACAATGATAGCAACAATCAGCGCCACATACTTTACTGGAATATCATACGGCATACTCCAATCGCTTATTGAGCACCACCATAAAGACATCCCCACCATCACTGCGATATGCAGCAGCTGGTCCACCGTAAACCATGTCACATTCTCTTCACGATACGATTTCCACATATCTATTGCATAGTGAGTTGTCCCTATAGTCAAGGCGCACCACCAGAAATACATATCCCATGCAACCAGCCAAGTCAGTCCATACACAATCAAAGCATGTACATAGTGATACACGCTCTTCCATTTCTTCTCAGCCTTATCCTTGCAAGCCTTATTACTCTGCAGTACAAAGTCTGCTACCAGATGCGCCAACAAAAGACATATAAACAATTCTAACCACATATATTCTTAAACGTTAATTCTTCAAAGTCCTTAATAGCCGTGTTCAACAGTCCCCATTGAGCTTTTGTCGACCTCGTATTCACCGACGACTGATAGATACCAAGTTTCTCACTAATTTCTATCTCTTTAAAACCCAACAGCTTATAGAAAACCACCTCAGCCTGTTTTGCCGAATACGAATCAACAATATTACTCAACAGTGCCACATACGAATCCATCAAATTACCAAAAGATTCTGGAACATCCATTATTTGAAAAGCCGTAAACACGTTACCCTTCCCACTGATTACATCCAAGTTTCTGCCCGACATATAGATTGCAGCACCATCAATTATGTCTTCATGCTTATCAGCATATTTAATATCACCGATTCCTATCGAGAATCGGGCACCATACTTCTGTAACTCCTCATCACAATCCGCGTCGCTGACTTGCATCTTAACGAATAGTTTAATTAAAATGGCAATCCTCAGCGCATATTTGTATTCAGGGACAAAGCACTCTATGCTATCTCCCCTAACGATTCGGGCCCAGAATCCACGATAGTCTTTCTCAAAATCATCAAGCAGCCCTCTCAGCTTCTTGCGCAGGATAATCAAATCACCCGTTGCCAGCGAGGTTGAGCGTACTATATCTGCAGAAATCGTTGCTACCATATGTCGTTGAATTTTTATATCGTCGGCAAATATATCTATTATTTCTTAGATAAGCAAATAATATCTATATTTTTTTAGATATTTTTGTAATATCTAGCATTTTCTTCATCCATCTCTCATCCTGCGTCATACACATCCTACTTATAATTCACCTTCTCGATATCCGCCCATCCTCGATACCCCTGACAGGGTGCAATATTTTTCTGCCGTTTCATCTTTCTTCAAGTCTGCCCCCATGCCATTTTATGAGATTTCTCGACTACGCTCGAAATGACAAGAGGGGATGCTTGGTCGCATGGAGGATTGTCATCCCGAGCGTAGCCGAGGGATCTCTCCATGCGCTGCGCTTAGTCGAGATGACATCAATAGGAACTGTCATGTCGAGCATTGTCGAGACATTTCACTCTTGTTGCTGCCACGTACCCTCAGCTGGATTGGATGTTGATGCCGCGTACCCGTCCCCTGCCAGGATTATCCTGTTTCCATGCGAGAGAAGCTAAGACGTGCACCTTCTTCGGTGGTAGAGGTAAAGCCTGTGTCGTTGTGCCATACGTTCAAGAGTCTGTTTCCAAAGCCTACATTTACGTACTTACATCAGCCTTCAGACCTCTCTCAGGCATCAGCCTTCTAACATCAGATATTAAATAAATAGAAAAATCCGTGCAAAATACAGAAAATTTCAAAAACATTTCGTAAATTTGCACCAAATATTTAAGATATGGACAAGAAGTCAGTATTGAATCGCCTTACGTCACTGAAGGCTCCCCTGATGGCAGTGGGGGTCTCGCAGTTGGGCTTGTTCGGTTCAACAGTACGTGGCGAGAACACCCGTAAGAGTGATATAGACATCCTCATTGACTTCAATGCCGATCAGGAGACATACCTGAATTTCATCGACGCATGTAGCATACTTCAGTCAGCCTTCGGTAAGGCCAAACTGGATGTTGTCACAAAGAAGGGACTAAGCCCTTACATCGGTGAAACAATCCTTAAAGAAGTAGAATATGTATAAGTCTTACGTCCCATATCTTCAGCACATCCTTGACGAATGCCTTTACGTGCGTTCTGTCATAAAGGACGACATGCAGAGAGAAGAGTTCCTGCGTGACGAGACGTTGAAGAGGGCTGTAACCCGTAGTCTCTCTATCATCGGTGAGGCAACAAAGAAGATACCTGCTGATGTGAAGTACGCCTGGCAGAGTATTTCATGGCGTGAGATGGCAGGTATGCGAGATAAACTCGTCCATGACTATATGGGAGTCAACTACTATATCGTCTGGGATGTAGCAAAGAATATTATCCCGACGCTAACAGGGCAGATACAGGATATTATCGATACATATGGTGAACCTGAGTCTCATGGATAATATTTACTCAGACATCATCCTTCAGCCTTCGTTCTGCCATCAGCCTTTAGCCATCAGACATCTATTCATACTGATTCTTTCTCCTATACAGTTCCGTCATTTCTAGAAGTTTCTTAAACTTTCGGAACAGCGAGCACAATGCCGAGTTCACTCGAACTTTGTCGAGTCGTGACGAAAGTCGACAATTGTCAACTTCTCCACCCTCTCTGCTTTCATCTTCCTAGCATTTAAGGCTTTACGGTTAGCCTTCAGCCAATTAAGCATATCATGCTCCTCGATTCGGTGCTTAGACGGATTTCTGTGATTCTCATCCAGAAACCCCATCACATCCAGATACCTCACTATCCATTTCTCATCTTGCGTCATATTCTAATTCACATCGTATAAAAAGAAAACACTTTCTTAATATATCTTCTACAGGCAAGCTTGTATATATACAATAGAACCCTCCTCACCAAATGTGAGAAGGGTAATTATATAAAGTTGAAGAATATTTGGCGGGGGAATATACTAACACCTCGTTACTTGGCAGTGGGTACACAATAGCCTCCCCCATATTCCCCACTACCAGGAGCATCTCTACTCCTGCTGTCAACTTCTTTTTGATTATATTGCTTAGATTTCTCATTTGCCTTCCTCCTATGATTGTAAAAAGTTTGTAAATATTTCCTATCACTCTCATTACTGCACTTGCTAACGAAAGTACAGTTATCACAGGGTCATCATATACCGCTGGCAATGCAACGAAGCCAGATAGCCAAAGAACAAAGAATACACAATGCATTCACGGTTGCAAAGATATAAAAAATATTTGAATCTACAAAATAAATTTGAGAATTTAATATTTTACGCATCCAAATAGTCCTGTACGCTGTCAAACATATCAGCATCAAGTTTCATGTCATCACGATAGTTAATGACGAAATTGATTTCAGTTTTGAACAGGGAGTTGTTCACAGAGAAGAGATATTCCTTCAGAGCGCCCAACTCCTTTACCAACCAATCATGCTTACGCATCATCCAGCAGCATAACACCATACACTGATTTTCATCACACACCATTGTGCGGTTATCACCACCATGTATTCTGATGACAAGGCTATTCTCGCCCTTTTCCATCTGACATCCCTGGCACTTCATCGTCTTTCTTGCCACGGTCAGTTGTTTGAAATTCAAGTATAGTTTCAAATTGATGATTTCAGTGATCGGTTTGTCGCCCATCGCCACTTTTTCATCAGTGACGTAATCTGTATCAAGTTCTATCTTGTCCGTTACCAAATGGGAAATCCAATGGAACTTGGATGTTTGAGACAGGTTCTTCAAATTTTGCCGCAGCAAGTGATAGTTTACCCGGTCATTGGCTACATCCAGCAAGTCTGCCATCCTAATAAGAATCATCAGGTACTTTATACTGATGGTGTCATCCTTGGCCCTTGACTTCAGCCCATATACATCCATCGCATCATAGCCATGACTTTCTGAAACCTTGGCAACAAACGACAGCAATGTCGTTTCTAAGTAGTTTAGAAGCGAATTAGAACGATCTCGTATAAACTTTGCACTATCTTTGGCGTGATTGTCTCTTACCAATGTTTCAAAGTAGCCATACACCTGATTGAACACTTCTACCAAGAATCGTCCTGCATTCTTATATCTGGAATTCTTCTTATCCTTAAGATCGATTTTACCAAACTCGCTTACTGCATCCTCCATCTGATTCATCAACTCAGAAATCAGCACCAGATTCTTTCCGTTCTCAGAACTCAACCTGCCCAAGTCAGGATGAATTACCATGCTAATATCATGCAGATAACAGGCCAAGAACAGAATATAGAAATCGATATCTTTCAACACGAAGTAATCAATCCTATTCGTCAACTCCAGCGATTTAGTAATAAGAGTGACTGCGTGTTCTTCATTATGCAGCGTATAGGAATTTAGGAACTTGGAGCCGTTATACCAAAGCCCTTTTGTCAGCCTGTGGGTCTTTATCAGTGTATCTACCCATTCTGGCTTGCGTACATTCCTGATAAAGATGTTCAGCACCTCCAAAATACCCATGTCTATTCCCATCTGATTCGAGACATCCTTCTCCTTGATGTGCTCTATGAACTCTTCAAAAACCTCCAAATCGAATTTCTGGTTTCTCAAATATGCCAGTATCCGCAACTCCGAATATCGTAGTCTTCTGGCATTCATCTTCGTAAAGGCAAGAGCATCCGACGGTGCAACATCCATAATCTCTGAAAAATAAACATTCAATATCCTCCGCTGGTACTCTGCCGAAGCCTTCATCACAAAGCGAGTGAATTTCTTTCCCTCAAACCCATCTACTTGCATTCCAAAGATTCGTTGCAGGTTTATATCATTGCCCTCTGCCTCCGCAGGCAGGAGGAATTCCCTGAACTTGGACATCTGCTTGCCAGGATCCATGCTTTTCAAACCACTGAAGTTCTCTTTTGCCCATTTTACCAGTGAAGCATAGCTGTCTTGTGTCAACGATTTCATCATACAGGCGGTTCGAGCATCTTTGGCATAGAACAGATATTGCTGCCGTCCTTCTAATTGCTCTTGGCAGGACAGCATTAGTCCGGTTTCAAAGTCCGCAATCTCCTGTCCGAAGTTCTCTGCACCTTTTTTAGGCAATTTCTGTATCAGCAGACGGTACTCTGACAAGAAAATATCTTCATCAAATTGTTCAAAGAACGATGCCGCATCATTCGACTTTGCCAAAAAGCGTGTTCTGAACTCATCCTGAATATCATCATTGGGACCTCCGGCCTCTCTGATTTTTAGGAGTCGGTTCCTGTATAGGAAGAACTTCTTGAAACGTCTGAGCAACTTCAGTCTGGAATCGACCGCATTACCCTTTTTCCCATTTTCTTCGCCTTCCTTCTGCTTCTTCGTCAGTTCCTTTATCTCCTTCGATATAACTTTATCGAGAGCTTCCAGCTTCTGAAGAGACACGTGATCATCCACTTCATCCAGATTGTAGGCCAAATTTGGGCGCAGATGAAAACTTCCGTGGGAGCCTGATGCATGCTTAGCCGAAGATGGTGCATATACGATACATGAAGAAAGGTATGTCTGCAATGCCATGCAATTGTGCTCTGAATCCCTTCATCTTAGAGT
>Ga0310694_10004070_pt1 | contig 14214 bp, 12 predicted proteins | sample 174DNAGHGhighgp2_FD_203884 | JGI IMG/M metagenome (GOLD analysis project Ga0310694, IMG submission 203884) | Sheep rumen microbial communities from Palmerston North, Manawatu-Wanganui, New Zealand - 1742 DNA GHGhigh gp2 (v2) (version 2) | ecosystem: Host-associated > Mammals > Digestive system... | reverse complement strand
TATAGTAGATGTTTTATATAAAATTAATGATTATAATTTAATAATTAATTGTTTTGATATTAATCAAAATAAATTATTAAAATCATATAATTATTCATTAAAATATAATGAAAAATATGAAATTATAACTCCAGTAATTGACAATTATTATACTAACGAAGCCTTAGTTAAGGGATGTATGATAAATGGTAATGTAATAGTCAATATTTATTATCATAGAGTTGAAACTCCTATTGATGGTAATAAAGTTTTAATTGAATTATCAGTTAAGGTATCTAGTAGTATAATCCTATTATATTTCTCATTTGAGATTATTAGAAAGTATTTAATAAAATAGGTGTATTATGAAATTATTTGTTGTTGAACCAATATCAGATTATTTAAAGAATAAGCTTGAAACTAAATTTGAATTAACTACTGATATTAAAGAGGCTCTTGTAGCAATTATAAGAAATAAAGAAATTAATAAGGAAATATTAGATAGTGCCAAAAATTTAAAATTAATTGCAGTATATGGTACTGGATATAATATGATCGATATTGATTATGCTAAAAAATTAGGTATTAAGGTATTTAATACACCAGGATTAAATAAGAATGCTGTATCTGAATTAACTATCGCCTTAATGCTAGATATATCTAGAAACATTATTAAATCATTAGATGTTAAGGAATTAGGCTCTAATAAATTATTAGGCTTTGAATTGAAAAACAAAACCTGTGGCTTTATTGGATTAGGTAATATTTCTATTAATACTGCTAAAATATTACATTATGGATTTGATATGAATATTTTAGGATATAATAGGCATAAGAAAAATATATCTTATATTAAAGAGGTTGATTTAGATTATTTATTAAAAAATAGTGATTATATTGTTATAGGCCTAGCTTTAAATGATGAAACAGCTAATTTTATAAATATTGATTTATTTAATAAAATGGAGAAGAAGCCTTATTTAATTAATCCATCTCGTGGCTTAATTGTTAATAATGATGATTTATTATATGCATTAAAAAATAAATTAATTAAGGGATATGCATCAGATGTATATTATCCTGAGCCTATTGATGATAATAATCCTATTTTAAAGGAAAATGTAATTATATTACCTCATATAGGTGCGCAAACGAAGGAAGCAAATGATTTAGTATCTGATGCTATATTTGATAATTTAATTAGATTTATTAATAATGAGGAATTAAATAATTTAATTTAAAAAAACATCCAGTAGTGAATATAATCATTACTGGATATTTTAATTATTATTTTATAGAATCGAATGCTTGCTTCAAATCATTGATTAAATCTTCTTTATCCTCTAGACCGCAAGATATTCTAATTAAGCCTGCAGGAATTCCTGCTTCCTCTAATTGCTTATCTGTTAATTGTCTATGAGTAGAAGTAGCTGGGTTTAAGCAGCAGCTTCTAGCATCAGCTACGTGTGTTTCAATTGCGATTAGCTTTAATGCCTTCATGAATTTTTCAGCTTGGCTTCTACCACCCTTTAAGCAGAATGATACAACACCACATCCACCATTAGGTAAATATTTTTCAGCTAGCTTATGATATTTATCATTCTTTAAGCCAGGATAATTTACAAATTCAACATTAGGATTTGCTTCTAAAAATTCAGCAACAGCTTGACCATTTTCTACATGCTTAGGCATACGAACATGTAATGATTCTAAGCCTAGATTTAGAATAAATGCATTTTGAGGAGATTGGATGGAACCAAAGTCTCTCATTAATTGGGCAGTACATTTAGTAATGAAGGCCCCCTCCTTACCAAATTTTTCTGCATATGTAATTCCATGATAAGAATCATCTGGTGTACAAAGACCAGGGAATTTATCCTTATGGGCCATCCAGTCGAATTTACCTGAATCTACAATAGCACCACCAACAGCGGCACCATGACCATCCATATACTTAGTAGTAGAATGAGTTACAATATCAGCACCCCATTCAATAGGACGGCAATTTACTGGTGTTGGGAATGTATTATCAATAATTAGAGGTACACCATGGCTATGAGCAGCCTTAGCGAACTTTTCAATATCTAATACTGTTAGGGCTGGGTTAGCGATAGTCTCACCAAATACAGCCTTTGTATTTTCCTTAAATGCGGCATTTAATTCAGCCTCTGTACAATCAGGTGAAATGAATGTTGTTTCAATTCCCATCTTAGCCATTGTTACTGCGATTAAATTAAATGTACCACCATAAATAGATGATGAACATACAATATGAGAGCCACATTCACAAATATTAAATAATGCAAAGAAGTTAGCTGCTTGTCCTGATGATGTAAGCATAGCGGCTGTACCACCTTCTAAAGCGGCAATCTTAGCTGCTACATAATCATTTGTAGGATTTTGTAATCTTGTATAGAAATATCCTGAAGCCTCTAAATCAAAAAGCTTACCCATATCCTCACTTGTATCATATTTGAATGTTGTTGATTGAATAACAGGAACCTGTCTTGGCTCACCGTTTTTAGGTCTATAGCCTGCTTGAACACATTTTGTATTTATTTTATAGTTATCCATAAATAATCTCCTTTATAAAAAACTATCATTAGTATATCACATATTTCATACTTTTTTCTAGGAAAATAGGAAATGATTTATAGAAAAAATTTATTGTGATAACATTATAAAAATTATGATGGCTTATTTTAATAACATATGCTATAAAATAAATAAAGATACGGTGATCAATATGATAAAAAATAAAGATGATTTAAAATATTATTTAAAGCAGGATATGCTAAATTTAAAAAAAAGCGGAAAGCCTAAAAAAACTGATATTATATGGAAATATGAAATAATATTAAGGTATCATGAATATTATCATAATAAGGAAAAAAAGAATTTAATTGATAAAATTAAATTAAGATATTATTCTAATAAGCATAGAAAGCTAACTGTTTTGTATACTACATCAATTCCTATTAATGTTTGTGGACCAGGCCTATCTATAGCTCATATAGGAACAATCTATGTTAATTCTAAATCTAAGGTTGGAAGTAATTTAAGAATTCAATCAGGTGTAACTATAGGAGGAGCCGCAGGTAAGAATGGCCTTCCTATATTAGGTGATAATGTCTATATAGGAAGTGGAGCTAAAATTATAGGTCCTGTTAAAATAGCTGATAATGTCGCAATTGGAGCTAACGCAGTTATAGTAAAGGATATAGTAGAAGAGGGAACTACCTGGGGTGGTATTCCTGGTAAAAAGATATCTAATAATAATTCATGGGCTTATATTGCAGATAGTGTATTAGATGAATATAAAAAGAAAATGGGCAATTAATTGCCCATTTTTGAATCCTCTAAATCATATAAATAATCAAATAAATCATCCTCATATATTTTAAGTAAAAGCATATCATCCTTTATTTCAAAATAATTTTCTAATATTTGATTACCACCTAATTTGTTTACTAAATTATTAATTTCATCAACAGTATCATCATCTGATACCTCATCAATTTTATAGAATGATTTAAACCATTCCTTATTTTCTGCCTTATTTAATGCTTCATTATATTTTAAAATCATTTTTATCACCATCTCTATTTTACCATAAAATAATAACAATTGTTGTTTTAAATGTGACATTTAGATTTTATAATTAAATTGAAGGTGATACTATTGTTTAATAAATCTAATTATAAAAAGAATGGCTATATGCTAAATGGCAGATTTAAAAAAAGAGGCTACGATTGGTGGTGGCATTCATTTACAGGAATTGATATGGAAACAAATGAAGAAAAAGCTTTTTTTATAGAATTCTTCATAATTAATCCTAGTGTTTCACCAAATGAGGTTAAATATGGAAGATTAGGAGATATTCCATCCTATTTAATGATTAAATGTGGAGCTTGGGGCGAAAACCATGCCCAGCTACATAAATTCATTCCTCTAAAGGATGTAAAAATTGCTAAGGCTCCAATTAAAATTGAAACAGAAGATTTTTATTTAGATGAATTTACATTAAGGGGAAATATAGAGGTAATTGATAGCCAAAATCATCCTGAATATATGTCAGATAATGGTTCTATGTCATTTGATTTAAAAATAAAAAAATTAATAGCATTTAATGTTGGATATGGAACAAGTGGCCTTTTTAGGTTTTTAAAGGCATTTGAAATGTATTGGCACGCAGAGGGAATGAAATCAGAATATGAGGGCTTAGTTACTTTTAATGGAAGAAAATATATAATTAAGCCTGAAAAATCATATGGCTATGCTGATAAGAATTGGGGCTCTAATTTTACATCTCCTTGGATATGGCTATCCTCAAATTGCTTATATAGTAAAATAAAGAATAAGAAATTAGAAAATTCAGTATTTGATATTGGAGGTGGAAGACCTAAAGCCTTTGGCATTCCATTTAAATCAAAATTATTAGGTGCATTTTATTATGAAGGAAAGGAATATGAATATAATTTTTCTAAATTTTATCATCCATCAAAAACATTTTTTGATTGTAGAATTTTAGATGATATTGTTGTTTGGGATATTAAGCAAAGAGATAGTAAATCATTAATGGAAACTCATATTGAATGTAAAAAGAAGGAAATGCTGCTAGTAAATTATGAGGATCCTAAGGGATTAAAACTTCATAATAATTTATATAATGGTGGTAATGGCTATGGTTATATTAAGATATACGAAAAGAAAAACGGTAAATTTGAGCTTATAGATGATATTGAAGTATCACATGTTGGATGTGAATATGGAGAATTCGATAAAAAGTAAATTGTAAAATATCTATTTTTAATTTATAATTAAAGCATATTTTGATTGAGGTGCTGATTATGTTAAAAATGGCTGTAATTGGAAAGGATGTATCTGAATCTTTATCACCAAAGATGCATACATTCATTATGAATAAATTAGGAGTAGATATTAAATATGATAAGGTATCAATTCCTTTAGAGAATTTTAAGGATGAATTTCCTAAAATTTTAAAGGAATATGATACATTAAATGTAACTATTCCTTATAAGCTAGATGTTATTCCTTATTTAGATGAATTAAAGGAAGATGGATTAATTTTTAAATCAATTAATACAATTGATTGTAGAACTAAATATGGCTATAACACTGATGGTGTAGGCTTTATGCTTATGATAGAAAATGCTAATATTAGCGCAAACGGTAAAACTTGCCTAGTATTAGGTAGTGGTGGTGTTGGAAGAACTGTAATTAAAAAGCTAGTTACTAGTGGCGCATCTGTTTCTGCCTTTGATTTAAATCAGGATGGATTAAAGGAATTATATGATGAATTCCCTAAATTTGAAGCCTTGGAAAGATTAGAAAATAAGCCATATGATATTATTATTAATTGTACTGGCGTTGGTATGCATAAGAGTGTAGGTAAATCACCTGTTGGTGAGGATTTAATTAAATTGTGTGAATCTGCAGTAGATTTAATTTATGTTCCTGAGGTTAGTGAATTTTTAAGATTAGCTAAAATTAATGGTAAAAAGATTTGTAATGGTGAGGCAATGCTATTTTACCAAGCATATTATGCTGATTGTATTTTCTTAAATAGGAAATGTGATAATGAGGAAGCTAAAAAATTATTTTTAGAATATAGAAATATGTAAGACCACAATGTGGTCTTTTTCCGGTTATATTGATATAATTTTGAATGAAAGATATAATAATATTAGGGTGTGATTTGAATTGGTTAGAATTGGTCAAATTGATGACTTAAATGATATCATGGAAATGCTTAATTTATGTAAGGCTGATATGAAAAAGAGAAAATTAAATATTTGGAATGAAGATTATCCTAACCAAAAAATCATAGAAGATGATTTAAAATCTAATGGAGCGGTAGTATGCGAGGTAGATGGTAAGGTAGTAGCTTTTTTAGTTATGTATCCTAATCATCCTGACCCATGCGAGGAAATATATAAATGCCATGAAAATTATTGCCTAATTCAAAGAGTAATGGTTCATCCCTTATATAGGCGTCATGGCTATGCCCAAGAGATTTTAGCCTTTGTTGAGAAAAGAGGATATTCTAGTATTAGATTATTAACTAGAAATACAAATACATATTCAGTTAATTTATATACAAAATTAGGATATAAGGTTGTTAAATCTCAAAGAAAAGGTGATGAGATTATGCAAACCTGTGAAAAAATATTAAAAGGGTGATTAGATGAAAAAGGTAATATCTATATTATCCGTTATAGCTTTTTTATTTGTTTTAAGCTCATGCTGGCTTATGGAAAAAACTATAACTGGAGAAGGAGAAGTAATTTCATTTGAAATGGAATTAGAAGATGCTTCTAGCTTAGAAATTAATAATATTAATTTAGTAGATCATGGTAATACTATATATTCTCATCTATTTACCTATGAGGCTAAAAATAAAGGTGAACATATTGTAAAGCTTGAGGGTCAAAAGAAGATTATTGAATCTATTAATGTTAAATCTAAATCAAATAAATTAACAATAAGTGGTAATAGATATGAAACATATGAAACACCATTATTTTCAATAAAGATTTATGGATATGAATTTTCTAATATCGATGTTAAGGATGTTAGAGGAAGTTTTGAAAATAAAATGAATGGTGATGATGTTTCAATTAAGATGTCAGGTGCATCATCTATTAAAGCATTAGAATTTAATGCTAAAAAGCTAAATGTTAATCTAACTGATGGTGCTAATTTAGATATTGATAAGGTTAGCGCTAAGGAATCAAATGTTTATTTAACTAAGGCATCAAGCCTAATTGTTAATAACTTTATTTCAGATGATTGCAGTATTATAATTGATAATTCGGCAAGCTTAACTTCAAATTTAAATGTAGAAAATTTAAAGCTTGATTTATCAGGTAACTCAAGTGGTTCTATTAAAGGTACAGCATTTATTACTAAATTAGAGGTATCAGGCTCATCAAAGCTTATTGGTATTAATTTGACTACTAATAAGGCTGATGCTAATATTTTAGGTGCATCATTCCTATCGCTTACTGTTGATTTAGAATTAAAGGCATATATTAATGGTGATAGTACATTAAATTATGGTGGTAATTGTAAAACTAAGATTGACGCTTCAGGCGAGGCAATTGTTAATCATATTGAAGGAGATATTAAATAATGATTAAATTTACTTTAAAATCATTTATTTTATCATTAAAATATTTTTTCATCCCGCTTTTAATAATGGCTATTGCGTTAGTACCAGCAGTTATTTATTTTTATTTCTTTGTTCAAAGCCAAATGAATGAATTAACTACATCATTATCTACTGAATTAAATTCTTTATCATATGATTTAAATGGATTAATAGAATATGTTTTTGATGAGGCTAAGGCATTGCCTTGGACAACACCATTTAAAACAATTAAAATGATGTTTGATGAGGGCTGGCTTGGTGAGACTATAAAGACATATTTAGAGAATTCTAATGCGAGTATTTATACAGCTGCGATGACAGGAAATGTTAAAGAAACTGCTAATAATATATCAAGTGGATTAGGTGTATTTCCGATAGCAATTATTGCAGGATTAATAGTTTCTTATTTTGTAACAGCGTCAGTTTTAAGAAAAAAATTATGTCCAAGAAGCTTTTGGAAGATGTTATTAAATATTGTTATTGATTTTATTATTACAACTACACTTGTAGCATTTATTACAGCTTTACTTGGTCTTTGGGTTCATAGTGTATTTATTACAACATTCCTTACAGCCTTATTATATGGCTTCATTTCTGTAAGTGAGGCATATATCATTCATAGAGATGAAAAGATGAGATATAGAGATGTTGTTAATGCTAAAACATTATTTTCGTTAATATTTTCTTATTTATTGATATTGGTTATTGCCGTAATAATAATTGTTTTATTATTCTTGCTTCCATGGAAGCTATTAAGCTTAGCTTTAGCTTTACCGGTTATTATAATTGCGTTTATTAATTATAATTTAGCTGCTGAGGGATATGTTAGAAGCAAGCGTAAGGATTATGGAAAGATAGAAGAACATTTTTTTGCTAGCGAAGGCTAGCTTTTTCGTTTTTGAAAATGTTTTAATTATGATAATTATAAAATAATTATGGTTAAAATTTTTAAAATGTATTATAATTCATTAGGTGAGGTAATAAAATATGAAGAAAAGACCAGTTATGTTAATTATTATGGATGGATATGGCTTAGCTCCTGCTTCAAGCACAAATGCTGTAAGCTTAGCTAAAAAGCCAAATCTTGATCGTATTTTTAAGGAATTCGATACAAAACAATTAAATGCATCAGGTGATGCAGTAGGCTTACCAGAGGGCCAAATGGGTAATTCTGAAGTAGGTCATATGAATCTAGGTGCAGGACGTGTTGTAAGACAGTCATTATCTAGAATTAATTATGCAATTAAAACAGGTGAATTTTTTAAGAATGAGGCTATTTTAGATGCAGTTAAGAATGCAAAGGAAAATAATAAGAAATTCCATATTTTTGCATTATGCTCTGATGGTGGTATTCACTGTCATACATCTCATGTAATAGCTATTGCTAAGCTTGCTCATGAAAATGGAATTAAAGATGTATATTTACATGCATTTATGGATGGTAGAGATACAGCACCTACATCAGGTAAGGATTTCTTAGCTAAGGTTATTAAGGAAGGCGATATTAAGGTAGCTACAGTTGGTGGTAGATACTATGGTATGGATAGAGATAAGAACTTTGATCGTATCCAGGTTGCTTATGATGCTATGACTTTAGGTGATGCTGAATATTTTGAGGATCCAATCCAAGGTATGCAAACATCATATGATAGAGGCAAAACTGATGAATTCGTTGTTCCATTTGTTTCAAATAAGAATGGTATGATTGAAGAAGGAGACTCTATTGTATTTTCTAACTTTAGACCAGATAGAGCAATTCAAATTGCAACTGCATTCTCTAATCCAGAAGGAATTGTTTATAATCCAGAGAAGCCTTATAAGCTAAATACTTCAAAGGGACCTAAGTCAACATTCTTTGTTTCTATGATGAAGTATGCTGATCAGGTAAAGGGTGAGGTTGCATTTGGCTTACAATCATTTGATAATTTATATGGTGATGTTATTGCTAAAAATAACATGACTCAATTAAGAATAGCAGAAACAGAAAAGTATGCCCATGTTACATTCTTCTTTGATGGTGGTGCTGATAGAGATATCAAGGGTGCTGATAGAATTTTAGTAAATTCACCTAAGGTAGCAACTTATGACTTAAAGCCTGAAATGAGCGCATTTGAGGTTTGTGATAAGGTAGTAGCCGCAATTGAGGCTAAAAAATATGACACAATCATTTTAAATTTTGCTAACTGCGATATGGTTGGTCATACAGGTGTAATTGAGGCAGCTGTTAAGGCTGTTGAGGCAGTAGATACATGCATTGGTAAGGTTATTGATGCTTTAGATAAGGTTGGTGGTGTTGCAATCATCACAGCTGACCATGGTAATGCTGAAAAGATGGCTGATGAAAATGGTAATGTTTATACAGCCCATACAACAAACCCTGTACCAGTAGTTATTACTGATAAGAATATTAAGATTAGAGATGGTATTTTATCTGATATCACTCCAACTATGCTAGAGCTTTTAGGAATTGAAATTCCTAGTGAAATGACTTCAAAGTCATTAATTGTATCTAAGTAATAAAATGCCACCCAATGGGTGGCTTTTAATTTCAGGAGGTCATATGGTCAAAATAGATTTAATAACAGGCTTTTTAGGTGCTGGTAAGACTACATTTTTAAAGAATTATGTAAAGTACCTAAAGGATAAGGGCGAAAATATTTGTATTTTAGAAAATGATTATGGCGCTATTAATATTGATATGATGCTTATAAATAATTTAGGCGTTGATTCTGAAATGGTTTCAGGTGGTGCTGATTTAGATTGCCATAAAAGAAGATTTAAAACAAAGCTTATATCAATGGCTATGAGAGGCTATAGTAGAGTAATTGTTGAGCCTTCTGGTATTTATGATACTGATGAATTTTTTGATACATTATATGAAGAACCAATTGATTCAATGTATGAAATAGGAAATGTAATATGTGTATTTGATTCAACTATAAATAGTATATCAGATGAATCTAAATATTTTATTACAAGCCAAGCGGCAGTTTCTGGCGCTATTGTATTAAGTAAATGTGATTTAGAGGAATCTAATAAGCCTCTAGCAATTTCTATATTAAAGGATTCATTAAAGGAAAATAAATGCGATAGAAATATCGATAATATTATTTTTGAGGCAAAGGATATTGAAAAATATATTGGATGTGGATATACTAATTTTCCTTATCAAAAGAAAAATATTATTGATAACAATAATTATGATTCCTTATATTTTATGAATAAATCATTCAAAAAGAAAGAAATATTAAATATTATCAATGAATTATTTAATAATGATTCATATGGACATGTAATAAGAATTAAAGGTTATTTTAAAGAAAATGATACATGGTATAATGTAAATGCATTTAATTTATTAACTGAAATAAATCCAATTAGCGATGGACAGGATGTAATCATAGTAATTGGAGAAAATATGAATAATGATAAAATTAATGAATTAATAGAAAGGAAGTAATTTTATGCTTGAGGTAAAGGATTTATACCGTGAATATAGGCCCAAAAAGGGGAATCCAGTAGTAGCATTAGATCATGTAAGCATTAAATTTCCAGATACAGGATTAGTTTTTATTTTAGGTAAATCAGGTTCAGGTAAATCTACATTATTAAATGTAATGGGTGGACTAGATAAGGCTGATGGTGGAGATATTATTATAAAAGGAAAATCTTCACAAAATTTTAAACAGGGTGATTTCGATTCTTATAGAAATACTTATCTAGGATTTATATTCCAAGAATATAATATTTTAGATGAATTTAATGTTGGTCAAAATATCGCACTAGCAATAGAATTGCAGGGAAGAAAGGCAACAAGCGATGAAATCAATAAAATATTAGATGAAGTAGATTTAAAGGGCTACGGAAATAGAAAAACTAATGAATTATCTGGTGGTCAGAAGCAGCGTGTTGCTATAGCGCGTGCTTTAGTTAAGGATCCTGATATCATTTTTGGTGATGAACCCACTGGTGCCCTAGATTCAAAAACAGGCTTAGCTGTTTTTGATACATTAAAGAAGCTTGCTGAAAAGAAGCTTGTTATTGTTGTATCACATGATAGAGAATTTGCAGAATTATACGGTGATAGAGTAATTGAGCTTAAGGATGGTAAAATCATTTCTGATATTGAAAAAGTAAAGGTTAGAGGCGATAAAAAAAGTGATGGCGTAACATTAATAGATCAATCAGTATTAAGAATTGATAAGGATTATGAATTAACTGATTCAGATATGCAAATTATCAAAAAATATCTAAACGAAAAGAAGAATCAGGAAAGATTAATCTCATTAGATGATTCTGTTAATGGAGCATTTAAGCGTATTACAAGAATTGATGATTTTGGAAATAAGGAATCATTTAAGGAAACTGATGAATCTAAAATCATCAATAAAAAAGAAGATTTTAAAGCAATTAAATCTAGATTATCATTAAGAAAATGCTTTAAGATTGGTGGGTCAAGCCTAAAGACAAAACCATTTAGATTAATTATTACTATATTACTTGCTATAACAGCATTTGGTATGTTTGGTCTTGCAGATACAATGGGTAGCTATAATAAGGTTACATCTACAACTAAATCTATTATGGATTTAACAAAAGATACAGTAGCCTTAGAGAAGTATAGATATTATAAGTATGAAGAAAAAGATGACTATATTTCATCAACAAAATTAAATGCTAATAATGATGATATAAAAGCATTAAATGAAAAATATAATTTAGAATTTAGTGGTGTTTATAGATTAAGTGAAAACTCTGAAAACATGTTTAGTAACAATTTAAAAACAGACGATTCAGATTATTATTCACCTTATGTTAAATATTTTACAGGATTATATTTATCAAATGAAAACGAAATAAAAAATAAAAATTTATCTATTATAGGTACATATCCAAAGAATGAAAATGAGGTTGCCATTACAAAGGTAATGTATGAAACATTTAAAAAATATGGTTATAAGGATAATAGTGGTAAATCAATAGATGCTAGCGATATAAATGAGAATTCATTAATTGGTAAGACAATAACTACATATACTACTAATGGTGAAAAGACATTTACAATAACAGGTATTATAGATACTAATTTTGATAGAGAAAGATATAAAGCAATAGATAATGCTATGGATGATAATTTGATGCAAAATGTTGGTATGTATATGCTATTTAATCAGTTCCAATCAGAATATAAATATAGCTTAAGCTCAGTATTATTTACTAATCAGGCAACTATTGATAATATAGGCTTAGTAACGAGAATAAATCTAGGTAGTAATTGTAGCTATACACTTGATGGATATACTAATAATTTTTATAGTATGCAAGCATTACCAAATAATAGCTATATTATTGGAAATAAGGATTTAAAAGAAAATGAAATAGCTTTAAATATTAATATGCTAATTAATAATTATGATTTAAATTTTGAAATAGACCCATTTGAAATATTTTATATTGATTATGATCCAGATACTAATAATCCAAAATTATTAGACCCATCCACTGTAGAATTTTTCTATGATGCATTCAATTATTTGAAAAATGTTGATAATCTAAAAATTATTTATTCATTATTGAAGAATAGAAATGATACAAGAGTTAAGGATTATAATTCATTTGATGAATACCATAAATCATTATTGGATTTATTATTTAATGACTCAGTTAAAAATTATATTTTGACTCCATTATTAAATTCAAATGTATCTTTAGATGCTAAATATTTTGATTATAGATGGCAGGAAAAGATTTTATTTGATAATCAAAGTGTAAAAATTAGAGCTTTAGTAGTTGATAATTCAAATAATGATACTATTTATGTTTCTGATAATGTTTTAAAGAATACTGATGTAGATATGGGTGAATATGCATTCTTAATTGCAAATATGCCTAATGATGAGGCTTTAATTAAGCAAATGGTTGTTGATACATATGCTGATAAAGAGGATGGTAAAACAATATTTAGAATCCAAAATGGTGTAATGCCAGCCTATGAAAGCATCAATGAATTAATTGAGACATTATCTAAGGTATTCCTATATGTTGGTATAGGATTTGCAGTATTTGCATCACTTATGCTATTTAATTTTATAACTATTTCAATTTCATATAAGAAGAGAGAAATAGGTATTTTAAGAGCTGTTGGTGCTAGAAGTAGAGATGTATTTAATATATTCTTTGCAGAATCATTTATTATTGCGATGATTTCATTTACATTTGCAATAATATCAACATTCGTTATATCTATGATAATTAATAGAGCATTAGTTAATGAATATAATTTATTATTTACATTATTAACTCCGGGCGTAAGACAGGTAATATTAGTTTTAGCAGTAAGTGTTGGTGTTGCCTTCATTTCTACATTTATTCCTGTTTATAATATAGCTAAGAAACGTCCTATAGATGCAATTAGAGATAGATAATTTAATATAAATCTTATTAAAGAAGAGTAAGATATTAATCATCAATAGATTAATAGTATTAAAATGTAAAATATACTTGACTTTTTGATTGATGATTAATATAATAATAATTGTAAAAACTAATTTTTCTTTTTTTGATTTTTTATTAATATAGCTTTAGGAATTATTTACCATAGCTTAGGCTGTGGTAATTTTTCTATGTATAAGATGAAAGAGGTGTTTAAAATGGCTTGTACAACAATATTAGTAGGTAAGAAGGCTAGCTATAATAATTCAACTATGATAGCTAGAAATGATGATGGATATTTTGATATCAAAAAATTAGTAGTGGTTAATCCTAAGGATCAGCCAAGAAAATATAAAAGTAAGATTTCTCATTTAGAGATTGATTTACCTGATAATCCTGTATCTTATACATCAACTCCATCAGTTGATGATAAAAACGGTATTTGGGCCGCAAATGGAATTAATGCCTATAATGTAGGTATGACAGCAACTGAAACTATTACATCAAATCCTAGAGTTTTAGGTGCTGACCCATTAGTTAAATATATTAAGGCAGCAAATAAAAAGGAAAAGGATATTCCTGGTGGAATCGGAGAAGAGGATTTAGTTGTTTTAGTTTTACCTTATATT
>Ga0310694_10004069_pt1 | contig 14214 bp, 16 predicted proteins | sample 174DNAGHGhighgp2_FD_203884 | JGI IMG/M metagenome (GOLD analysis project Ga0310694, IMG submission 203884) | Sheep rumen microbial communities from Palmerston North, Manawatu-Wanganui, New Zealand - 1742 DNA GHGhigh gp2 (v2) (version 2) | ecosystem: Host-associated > Mammals > Digestive system... | reverse complement strand
CTACAATCTGGCCTCCGTCCACGGGATCCCCAGCGTGCTCATTGAGCGCGGACAGCTCTCGCTTTTCAGCCGGGAGGAGATCGAGGCGGACAAGGCCGACGTGCGGAACATCCTCCGCTGCCTAGGCGTGCTGGGCGGAGGCTGGACGGCGTACCCCAAGCAGGAGCTTTCGGAGTATAACGACGACGCCCCCTGCACCGGCTGTTGGTATCCGGAGAAAAAGCCGGGGGACTGGTTTCAAAAGGGTGAGAAGCTGGGCGAGATCCGGGACTACTTCGGCCGCAGCCTCTTTACGGAAGTCGCGCCCACCGACGGCGTGCTGCTGTACCAGTGCGCGTCGCTGAATATCATTGAGAAAGGCCCGATGGTGAGCTATGGGGTGCCGAGACACGATCCTTGAAGAAAACAGACAATACTGGACAGGCCGCGCCTCCGGTTACTCGGAGGTCAATCAGCTGGAACTGTCCACGGCCCAGCGGCAGAAATGGAGCGACTGTCTCCATACCGAGATCGCGCGGCAGTTTCCGGAGCGCGCGCCAGGCTCCCTGCGCGTGCTGGAGGTCGGTACCGGCCCAGGCTTTTTTGCCATCCTCCTGCGAGAGCTGGGCTATGACGTGACCGCCATCGACCTGACGCCCGCCATGCTGGAGGAAGCGAAGAAAAATGCCGGCGAGCTTGCCGACAAGATCTGCTGGATGGAAATGAACGCGGAGGCGCTGGATTTCGCGGACGGGAGCTTCGACGTGGTGCTCAGCCGCAATCTGACCTGGAACCTGCCACATCCCGACAAAGCTTATTCTGAGTGGTCGAGGGTGCTCAAACCGGGCGGGCTGCTGCTGAACTTTGACGCCAACTGGTACGCCTATCTCTTTGACGACGAGGCCCAGGCCGCCTATGACCGGGACCGCGTCAACAGCGCCGAGCAGGGCGTGTGGGATCAGAACGTGGGAGAGAACTTCGACGTGATGGAGGACATCGCCCGCCGCGTGCCGCTGTCGAACATCCGCCGCCCCGCCTGGGATCTCGCGCTGCTGCAGGGCTTCGGTCTGCGAGCGGAAGCGGACGAGCAGATCTGGCAGCGCCTCTGGTCAGAGGAGGAAAAGCTGAATTTCTCCTCCACCCCGCTGTTCCTGGTAAGGGCGGTAGAATAGCAGCCTCTCAAACATGAAAAAACGGCCATCCCAAAAGGGATGGCCGTTTGCTTATACCTGACGTGCGGTTTATGACTTTTGACCGACCACCTGGTACATCCGGTCGTCGGAGAGTACTTTGGTCACGGCCAGATGCTTTGCAAAGATCGCGGCCAGGTCCTCCGCGGGCATGAGGCCATTGGAGACGTGGTGCGCCGCACCGTGGTGATGGGCGTCAATCCTCTCCCGGCTCATACCGTGGGCAACCGTCAGTGTGCCGCCCGGCTTGAGCAATTCGGAGAGCGTTTGAATCAGCCGATCGGGATCCGGGAAATGCGGGAAAGCGTTATAGACCACGATGCAGTCAAACTGTTTTCCGAAATCCGTGGTCTCCACGTCCCCGCAGAGGATCGTGACTTCCGGCTGGGGAAACTTCGCTTTTGCAATCTCCGCCATCTTCGGGGAGATGTCGATGCCGGTGACAGAGGCGACCTTGCGCTTGAGATAATCCGGGATCAGCACGCCCGTCCCGCAGGCCACGTCCAGCACATCCCTGCCATCGGTGACCCCGGCGTTATCCAGAATCGTGTTGATGATTTCGTCATTGCGCACCATCTCCGCGTCCCAGCCCGGGGCCAGACGGTCAAAGAATTCGATGACCTCTCTCGTCTCGATCATGGCTTATCCGAAGAAGCTCGCGGTGTCGATCTGCTGATAACCGCCGAAGCTGGAGGGGGCCGCCGCGATCTGCTCGGCCAGATCCATGCCATAGAAAGCCTGGGTGATCTCGTTGGTCTTGGCGGTCATGTCGATATCAGCAAAGAGCTCGGGGTAGACGGTCTTGGCGATGAACCAGGTGTTGGCCAGGGCGATCTCATAGTTGGTGTAGTAGGCGTTGTAGGCCATTTCCAGATACACCTCGCCGTTCTGCCACGCCTTGCAGGTGTCGAACATGGCGGGATTCTCGGCATAGAGGGGCTTGATATTCTTCACCGCCGCGGCGTCCATGATGATGATATCCATGTCCTCGCCCAGGGCGACGAACTTTTCCTCTTCAATGGCCTGAATGCCAGGAGCCTCCAGATCGGTGACAACATTCTTGACATTAGCCACGTTAAAGGAGATGTAATTCTGGGCCGTCATCAGGTGGTTGGTGGTGCCCCAGTTGCCGAGACCGCAGATGTACACGGCGGGCTTCTCTTCCTCGGGGATGTCTGCGGTGCGCTTCTGGATCTCCTCGCGCTCGGCCAGGATGAAGCTGCAGAGAGCCTCGGCCTTCTCCTCATTCTGGAAGATCACGCCCAGCATGCGCATGGTACCGAAGAAGTTGTCGTCAAACACACCGCCGGGGCCGGCCTTCAGCGTGATCACGGGCACGCCCAGCTGCTCCTGCAGAGCGTCCTCCTTCTCCACGTCCTCATACTCGGAGATGACGATATCGGGGTTGCAGGAGAGGATCTTTTCCGCCTCGGCGGTCTGGGCCTGGGGGCCGCCCACGCCGCAGGAGGGCAGAGCGGTGAAGCTCTCGCCGTAGGCCAGCATGTACGGGCGGGCCACAGAGTCGAACATCTTGGGCCGCTCGGCAAGGGAAGTGTTGTCAATATCCTCTACGCCGCACAGCAGGCCCACATCGCCGATATAGCTGTACATTCGCAGGGCGCCGGCTCCGATGCAGACGACGCGCTGGTAACTGCCCGGGGTGACGGTCACCTCGCGGCCGATCATGTCCGTGATGGTGACTTCCGCCGGAGCGGGTTCTTCGGCGGGTGCGGGTTCCTCCGCAGGTGCCGGTTCCTCGGCCGCGGGGGCCGGGGCTTCTGTTGCCGCGGGCGCGGCGGGAGCTGCCGTCTTTCCGCAGGCGCACAGGGCCAGCAGCATCAGCACAGCCAACAGCAATGCAATCCATTTCTTCATGATTTTTGACCTCCGTTGATGATGATTTTTTTGCCTTCTATTTTCACGATGCGGACCTCCGCATCAAAGGTCTCAAAGATGACGGCCTCGGTCACGATCTCTTTTCCGCCCGCATGGCGGATCTGTCCGTCCTTCATGAAGAAGAAGCGGTCGCCCAGCTCCAGCGCCTGATTGAGATCGTGCAGAGAGGTCAGAATGCCGATGCCCTTCTCCCGGGCGACCCGGCGGGCCTCCGAAAGGATGAGCTGCTCATTGGCGATATCCAGGTTCCCCGTGGGCTCGTCGAACACCAGCAGGCGCGGCTCCTGGGCCAGAGCGCGGGCGATGGCGATCTTCTGCCGCTCGCCGCCGGAGAGTTCCTCCACATTCCGGGCGGCGTAGTCCTCCAGCTTCATATCCCGGAGGATGGTCTCCACCGCCGCCTCGTCCTCACGCCCGGCCTTGTAGCCGAAGTAGGAGACCCTGCCCATCAGCACGGTGTCATAGACGCTCAGCGCCCCGAAGTGGATGCTCTGCGGCACATAAGCGATGCGCCGCGCCCGTTCGCGCCGGTTCATCCTCAGCAAATCTTCTCCGTCAAAGCGGATCGCGCCGCTCTCCGGCTTCTCAATGCCAAGGATGGTTTTGAAGAGCGTGGTCTTGCCGGAGCCGTTCTTGCCGAGCAGGATGCCGATCTCGCCGTCCTTGAGCTCCAGATACACCCCGTCCAGCACCAGCGGGCCGCGTCGGGAATAGCGAAAGCACAGGTTTTCGATCTCCAGCATTATCTGTGCTCCCCCTTCCTGGAAAAGATGATCGCAAGAAAGAAGGGTGCGCCGAGCAGCGACGTGATGGCGCCCACCGGCAGGGCCGAGCCGTTGCCGAGACTGCGGGAGGCGGTGTCCGCCAGCAGCAGGAGGATGCTCCCGCTCAGGGCCGAGGCCGGGATGGAGACCCGGTGATCCTGCCCCAGGATGCGCTTGGTCACATGGGGGCAGATGATGCCCACAAAGCCAATGATGCCGAGGAAGGACACGCACACCGCCGTGATGACGGAAGCCAGCAGCATGGAGGCAAAGCGCAGGCGATCCACCGCCACGCCCATGCTCTTGGCCGCGGCGTCCCCGCTCAGAAGGGCGTTGAACTGCCAGCTCATGAACGAGAAGAACACAAGGCCTGCCAGCACAACCACGGCCATGATGAGATCCGTGCGGTAGGTGGCCCGGCCCAGGTCGCCAAAGGTCCAGATCACCGCGGCGGAGAGACCCACGTCGGTGGCGTAAAACTGCAGGATGGTGGTAGCCGCCGTCCATACCGAGCCGATGGCGATGCCCGCCAGCACCACCACGCCCGGCTGAAAGGCCCGCAGACGGCAGAGGCCCAGGATCAGCAGGATGGAGGCGGTGGAGAACAGGAAGGCGATCAGGGACGTGGCGTAGGGATTGGCCCCCACGGTGTAGCTAGAGAGATGGTTGCCCGTGTCCAGAAAACCCCCGGCAAAGGCGATAATGGAGAGGTTGGCGCCGAAGACCGCCGCATTGGACACGCCCAGGGTGGAGGGCGAGGCCATGGGGTTGTTCAGATCGGTCTGCATGATGAGACCGGAAACCGACAGCCCCGCGCCTGCGACGATGGCCGCCAGCACCCGGGGAATGCGGATGTTCCAGATGATGCGCACCTGGGCGGCGCTGCCTCTTTTGGCCAGGGCGTCGACGCACTCGGCAATCGTCATATGAGAAGAGCCCACGAACATGCACACAAAAGCCAGCACGATCACGGCCGCGGTCAGCAGCGCGAGCGCCAGGCGGTTCTTTCTTCTGTTTTTTTCAAGATCAGATCGTATCCTCATGGGAAAAGTTTAATCCCCCCGGCGGCGGCTCACAAGCCCCCCGGGGGGATTTTTTCGCGCAAAAATGCCGGCGCGGCACGCATTTTCACCTGCGTATCTTTCGCAGACACCGGACTCACCTTTTTATGTAGGTAAAGGTAGAGGCGATCTCCTTGCTGTCGTAGATCCCTTCGATCCCTTCCGCCAGCGGCTTTCGCGTCACGGCAAGGTACACGCCCTTTTTCCCGACGCTGAAGAAGATCCTGCCGTCGGCGTCCGTATGGAGGATGCGCTCGAAGTACTCCTTCCCGTCATAATGGATCACGGTGACCGCCGCGTCCTTCACCGGGAAGCGGTCGTGGATCAGCGTCAGATGAAGCAGATCCGCGTCCGGTTCCCAGGGTTCCGGCACGAAGCTCACTCGGGATTCATGGATGAAGTTCGCCCTGCCCTCCGCCTTGCCGACGGCGATGCAGGTCTCGTAGATCTGCGGATAGTTTTTGGCGTCCAGGATATCCGGATAGGTCCGTCTGTCGCCCTCCAGATATTCGTCCTTTTCGTTCCGGACATAGTTGTTGTCATAGATCGCCATGATCGTGTGAATGCCGCGGGAGAGCGGCGTGAAGTTCAGCTCATAATAGTCGCCCCAGGCGTCTCCCGGGCCTTTTACCGGCGCGAGCGCGATCCGGTTCCCGGCCTCGTCACAGACAAAGGCCCGAAATTCGTCCAGCCGGAAGAATCCGTCGGGCCGCATATAGTGACCCCAGCGCAGGATGGCGTGGACTTCCTCTCCCGGTTCGTAGACGGATTTGTCCGTCACAATCCAGGCCTCGTGTCCGTAAACCAGACAATCGGTGGTGTCGATTCCTCTTCTCATGTTTTCCCTCCTGCTGTGATTTGTATCGGATGCAGGTGAAATGCGCTAAAAGATAAACTGCTGAAACACATATTGGATCAGCACTGGAAGGGCACGGCGAAGCGGTTGACGGAGCTGCGCTTTTCCACGATGGCTTTCAGCATGGCGTCCTTTTCCGTGATGACGCGGCCGCTGAGTCTCTGGATGCCGAGTTCGAGCAGCGCCGGGCAGCAGCTCACCGTCGGTCCGGTGAGGACGACCTCGGCGTTCCGGCTCAGCTCCAGCAGGCGGGGCATGGTCTTGTTGATGGCGGCGCTGCCCGTGATGATCACCAGATCGCAGAGGGGCAGGCAAAACTCACAGGCGCTGTCCGGCAGGGCGCCGGCTTTCTCTTCCCGGTCCACGATATACAGCTTTTTGGCGGGAACGAAATCTTCCTGCGTCATGTTGCTGTGGCCGATCATCATCCCCACCATGCCCACAGTGCGTCCGCGCATCTCGATGCCGTCCAGCGTCCGGGCCTCCGGCTTTACAAAGCCGCAGCCGGGGTGGTTGTAGAAGGCGTTGACCGCGGCGAAGGCCTCGCTGGCCTCCTCCATGTTCCAGGAAAGCATGGCCTGCCCCGCCTGATTCAGCGGGAGCCCGATGAGGCTGCCGAACATGCGCGGCACAGTCTCGCCTGTCGTGTGCATGGCGACGCCGCAGCGCCCGTCACTGAGCACGGCCGCCGTCCAGGAGACGCCGTGGATCAGTTCTGCTACGGTCAAATCCTGTGGCAGGCCAGCCTGGAGAATGTCGTAATACGCGATGCTGGCCATCTTATCCGATCCAGGCCCGGGTCTGCTCGCGCAGCCAGTCGATCCATTCCCCCATCCCCTCGCCGGTGCGGGCGCAGATGGGGATGATCTTCATGTTGGGGTTGCGGCGCCAGGCATACTCCTTGCACTTTTCCAGATCGAAGTCGAAAACGGGCATGACGTCGATCTTGTTGATGAGCAGCACGTCGCAGATCGTGAACATCAGCGGGTATTTGAGGGGCTTGTCGTGTCCCTCGGGGACGGAGAGGATCATGGCGTTTTTGACCGCGCCGGTGTCAAACTCCGCGGGGCAAACGAGGTTTCCGATGTTCTCCAGAATGGCCAGGTCTACGTCCTCGGTGCCGAGATTCTCCAGCCCCTGCCGCGTCATGTGCGCATCCAGGTGGCACATGCCGCCGGTGTGGAGCTGGATGACCTTGGCTCCGGTCTTCTCGATGGTGGCTGCGTCCACATCGGAGTCAATGTCCGCCTCCATGACGCCGATATGAAACTCGTCCTTCAGCGCCTCAATGGTGCGGCGCAGGGTGGTGGTTTTACCGGAGCCGGGAGAGGACATGAGATTGAGCAGAAAGGTCCTGTTCTCCTTCAGCTCACCTCTGAGCTCGTCGGCCCGCCGGTCGTTATCTTCAAGCACGCTCTGCTTGACCTCGATGATTTTGAAATCTGACATAGTATTACCTCTTTTCCTGGGGCGAAGCCCCATGGATTTGAAAAGCGCACGTCCGGTGAAAAGACGGGACGTGCTTAAAAGGAAGGATGAACAGGCTGAAGCCCCCTCAGCCGGCCCAAAACAGCGCGCCCGTCCTCAGAGATTCGGCGTCCCCCGAAGCTCCATCACCTGATGGCGCGGCGCGGTTGCAAACCCATAGACGCTCCCGATAGAATGACCCTCCGTGTGACCGGCACGGAGGGTCTTAGCAAGAGAGATCTGCGACCGCCTTTTCGTGCAGAGAGGTGTGGAGCACGTCAGACTGAGGGAAGTCTTTGGCAATCGCTCAAGCATCTGATCTGAGCTGAGTATACCAGAGGGATTCAAAAAGCGGAAGCCCCCCGGGGGGATGATTTTTCCGGAGTATCGGGTGGCTCATTGATCCCCCCTCCCGGGTTTTCGCCGGCCTTGCACCCGTAAAGAAGCTTCTTTTTGGAAAGCGTCCCACTGCTTTTTGGAGTAATGATACAATCGATGGGGCGCAATTTCGTCAGGATGCACAGAAAAAACCTCCTGTCGGGAGCGTATCCCCCCTGTGCCCTTATCCTTTTTCCGCGCAGTCGAGGCAGACGATCTCTCCGTCCACCACACGCAGGTAGGGCTCGCGGCACTCCTCCCCGCAGCGAGAGCATATGCGGGTCTTATAGCGCTTAAAGGCGTCGGGCGGGGCATCAAAATGAACCTCTGTCTGATCAAAGATCTGCTCGAGCGGCGCTGTGAGGAGATACTCGATCACCTCCACTTTGCTCATCCCCTCGGGCCACTGCTTCAGCAGCAGGCGCACGTTTTTGTCATTGGCCCGGTCGTAGAAGTTGAAGGCCGTCTTTCCGCGGTCCCGCAGTTCCAGATTGCCGTTGCCCAGCGTTGTGCCGAACACCACCTGGATCCCGTCCTGGAAGCAGGCGCGGCTCTCCGCGATGCAGTAGAGCGAATGGCTGTGGATGTTGTCAACCTCTAGGATCCGCAGCGCCTCGAATGCGGCGCGAACCCCGATGGCAAGGCCCGGGCAGTAGTGCCCGTGAAGCTCGCCGGCTTTTTGATAGAGCTCTTGTATCATGTGTGTTCCTCCGTTTTCCACCAGATCCAGGCGACCTTGGTGTTGACCTTGTCGATGACTTTTCCTTCCGCGTTTGCGTGTTGCCTTGCCAGGCGCAGGGTCTCGCGTGTAAGCGCGTCCCGGTTTTCATCCTCTGCAAAATAGGTTCGGCCCATGTAGTCCGCCATCTGCTCCGATGTCCGGGGATCGGCCCAATTGTAATCCACGTAGCGGACCTGCGGCACAAAGCCAGCTTCCCGTACCGCCTCGATCATGGCCTCACAGTCGCCCTGCAGATCATCGAAAACCCGCCGCGGTGTCAAACCAAGCTCCCGCATCAGCTGATCCCGCCAGGGCTGCTCCCAGTCATAAAAGCGGGCCAGGAAGCACCAGCCCCGGGTCATGGCGCTCATCTTCTTCACCGTCGCCGCGTCGTGGATGGCGGGCGACATGGTGGAGATGGCAAGGTCAAAGCCCTTTTCAAAGACCGACTCCCTGCCGGTGGCTTCGTTGAAGTCGCAGCGGTACACCGCCCAGGGCGTCTTGTACTTTGCCATGTTTTCTTCCGCGTGGCGCAGCATCTCGCCGGAGATGTCCGTGAGCGTCACGTCATAGCCCAGCTCCGCCAGATAGGTGCCGTATTTTCCGACTCCGCAGCCAATATCCAGTACCCGTGCGCCGGGGAACAGCATGCCCTCCTCCTGCCAGAAGCGCAGCAGGGAGGCGTTATATTCGTTGAGGCCCAGGCGGAACACATCCTGATACCGTCCTGCCGCCTTGTCCCAATTCTCTCGTGTGTTCTCCATACATTCCTCTACGTTACAATGACAAATTTACTTCCGTGCACTTCGGTGACCTCCGCCTCCACACCGTAGACCGTGCGGATGGTCTCGGGGGTGATGACGCTGCTGTCTCCGTAGCAGAAGGCCTCACCCTCGTGGATCAGCAGGAAGCGGTCACAGTACTTGAGCGCCAGGTTCAGATCATGGATGACCACCACGACGGTGATGCCGTCGTCCTTTGCGATCTGCGATACAATGCGCATGACCTCATGCTGGTTGCGCAGGTCGAGACTGGCGGTCGGCTCGTCCAGCAGCAGGACCTTGGGCTGCTGCGCGATGGCCCGGGCCAGCACCACCTTTTGCAGCTCGCCGCCGGAGAGCTCGTCGATGTAGCGCAGCTTCAGACTGTCCAGTTGCATCCGGGCGATGGCGGCGTCCACGATGGCGTAATCCTCCGCCGAGGGGCCGAGGCGCATGTGAGGCTTGCGCCCCAATAAGACTGTATCATATACGGTCAAGCGGCTGACATCGGTGTGCTGCTCCACGTAGGCAAGCTTTCGGGCGATCTGGGCGCGCGGGGTGTTCCGGATCTCCATCCCGTCCACGACCACCAGGCCGTCCTGGGGTTCCAGAATACGGTTGAGGCATTTGAGGAAGGTGCTCTTGCCCGCGCCGTTGTTGCCGAGAAAGGCAAGGCAGCGGCCGGTCTCCTCTGTGAGATTCAGGTCCCGCAGCACAGGCTCCATGCCACGGTAGGCAAAGCGGACATGTTCAGCCTGTATCATGACTTCCACCTGCCTTTGAAGATGATCCACAGAAACAGCGGCGCACCCAGCACCGAGGTGATGGCGCCGATGGGCAGCACGATGGGCGCCACCACGAGGCGGGCCACCGTGTCGCTCAAGAGCAGCAGGATCGCCCCGGCCAGGCCCGAGGCGGGCAGCAGATAGCGGTAATCCGTGCCCACAAATTTCCGCACCATGTGCGGCGCGATGAGGCCCACAAAGTTGATGATGCCGATGTAAGAGACGATCACGGAGGCGGTAAAGGAGCCCACCACCATGCCGAGGATCAGGATCTGATGGGTGTTGACGCCGAGTCCCTTGGCCGTGTCCTCGCCGCCCTGCATGGCGTTGTAGTTCCAGCAGTTGCAGGCAAAGTAGACGCTGGCCAGCAGCACCGCCGCTGCCATGAAGGCGATATCCTTCCAGAAGGTGCTGCCGAGATCGCCGAAGGTCCAGTAGACCACCGCCGCCACGTGTACGTCGTCGGCAAAATACTCCAGCAGCGTGGTGCCCGCCGAAAACAGAGAGCTGAGTGCCACACCCGCCAGGATCAGCGTACCGGCGTTGGCACTGCGAAAACGGGACAGGCCCACAATAAAAAGCGTAGACAGCATGGAGCCGACGAAGGCGCAGAGCGTGGTTACAGCAGGGCTCGTGACCGAGAGCTGTGCCCCGGCGGTGCTGCCGGACATGAGTCCGCCGCCCAGGGCGATGATGGCAAAAGCCGCGCCGAACGCAGCCCCCTGGGACACGCCGATGGTGGAGGCGGAGGCCAGAGGATTACGCAGGATGCCCTGCATGACGCAACCCACAATGCCGAGTCCGAAGCCCGCCACAATGGCGGTCACGGCCCGGGGCAGGCGCAGATTCAAAACAATGATGTTCTCCTTCTGTACCCCGTGGCCGAAGAGCGTCGCGAGCACGCGGTTAAGGGGTACGGTGGAGGAACCGAAAGCGATGGCAAACAGGAACACCAGCACGGTAAATACCAGAAGGGCGAAAACGAAAAGTCGTTTTCGCCCGATGAAGGAGCGGTATTCCTGGCCGTTTTTCTCTATGGCGCGCTCCATGGTTTACGCGCCGATGGTGATGGGGCCGAAGCCGTAGCCGTTTTCATCCAGGACGCTGAGGTAATCCATGCCGATCATGGTGTTGAAGATCTCCTCCGCCTTGGCGTTGAAGTCCACATCGGCAAAGGCCTCGGGGTAGATGATGGTACCGGCGTAGTAGGAGTCGGCGATGGCCAGCTCCATGTTGCACCAGTAGTAGTTGAAGTTGACCTGGGCGTAGACCTTGCCCTCCTTCACGGCGCGCAGGCTGTCGATGGCGGCGCCGTTGGCGGCGTAGTCCTCATTGACCAGCTTCATGTTGCCGGGGTTGAGGAAGATGATGTCGGGATCCCACTCGAGGATCTGCTCCATGCTGACCTCCACGCCGTCGGTGGCGTCCAGAGAGTCGGCCAGGTTGATGGCGTTGATGGCCTGCAGCGGGGCGTAGCCCACATAGGTGCCGGTGAAGCCATGACCGCCGCTCCAGCTGACGGCGCCGGGATAGACGGTGGGCTTGTCCGCTTCGGGGATGTCCTTCGTGCGGTCATTCAGATCCTTGACCCAGCCGTTGATGGCGTCGGCCACAGCGTTTGCGTGTTCCGAGGTGCCAAGGACGTCGCCGATGAGGGTGATGGACTGGATGAGGTAGGGGGAGTTGAAGGCGTCGCCGTAGACGCCGATCACGGGAAGGCCGGTCTTCTGGGCAAGATCCTCCATAGCCACCGTGTCGGAATCCTGGTAGAACACCACGTCGGGGGCAAGCTCCACCAGCGCCTCGGCGTAGTCCGCGTTGCCGCTGCCGCCGGATGCCACGGCTCCGCAGGCAGCGAAGTGCTCACGGTTGGCATAGGCGTAGGGCATACCCGGGTCGCCGCGCAGCTCCATCTCGGTGGCGCCCACGATGCTGTCCACGCCGCCGGCGTAGACGATCAGACGGGCGGCGCTGCCCAGGGCGGCGCAGGTCTTGACCTCGGCGGGGATCTCCACCTCACGGCCGAAGACGTCGGTGACGGTGCGGGTCGCGGCTTCCGAGGCCGGGGCTTCCGCAGGAGCGGGCTCCTCGGCGGCAGGAGCCTGGGCGGGTGCTTCGGTGGCGGCGGGGGCCGCCTGCTGCGCAGGGGCTGCGCTGCCGCCGCAGCCGGTCAGAAGGGAGACCGTCATCAAAACGGCCAGGACCAGAGCCAGCAAAGTTCTCTGTTTTTTCATGTTCGTTTCCTCCTCTTTTTCTTACAAACTTCCTAAGAAGTGTTGTACAGGTTTATCGGTCAAACAGCGTGTGCGCCTTGATGGCCATGCGCTCCCCGAATACGCGGCAATGCTCCTCCCGCAGCTCCATCTGATCCCGCACCACGGCGGGGCCGATGTGGATGAAGGGCCGGTTGAACTCGCTGCCGCTGGAATAGACCAGCATGCCCTTGACCAGCATGTGGCTGATCATCGCCGTCATGGCAAGCTCCGCGCCCCCGCCGTTGGGGGAGTTTTCGGTGGCGAATACCCCGCCCAGCTTGCCGCCGAGCCTGACCGTCCAGTTGGTGTCAAACCACTTCTTCATCTGCCAGCACATGTTGGCCACATAGGTGGGGGTACCGAAGATCACGGCGGCGCTGTCGTTGATGTACGCCTCGTCCACGTTCTCCGGCTTTGCCAGGTTGAACAGCCGCACCTCGGTATCAGGCACGCGCTCCGCGCCCGCGCGGATAAAGCCCGCGACCTTTTCGGTGTTGCCGCTCTCGCTCACATAGACAATGCTGATCTTCACCGCTTCACGCTCCAGTACATGTTGACCAGGGTGGTGTCGATGCACTCCCTGACGACGCCATCCACGCTGATCTCTCGCAGGAAGTCACGGACCTTTCGCTCCGTCCCCGGGCTCAGCGCGTTCCGGCCGCGGAGCCTCCCGAGAAACCAGCGCTCCGCCTCCTCCAGGCTCCGCTCCGGCAGCCACCGGGTCATGTCGTAGCTGACCTCCGGGTCATAGCCCAGACCCCACAGGGTGTCGAAAGCATAGGCGACGGAGTCGTCAAAGTCCTGCCTGCCGGAAAGGCCCGCAATTCGCTTGACCTCGTCAAAGACCTGATCCGTCCGCCGGGCGGGCTTGCAGAGAAAGCAGGCGTCCCGGGACGCCTCGCAGAGCTTTACCAGCGTGGTGTAGTCCGCAATGGCGGGGGTGGTGTGGGCAAAGACCAGATCGTACCTGCCGCGCAGGGGCGCGATGTCGCAGTCGTGCCAGTTTTCGACCCAGAGGCGCAGATTGTCGACGCCGTGCGCCCTGGCCCAGGCATTGCCCACCGCCACCATGCGGGGGGAGAGATCCACGCCGTCGGCCTGCCCGACGCACCGCGCCATGGCGACGGAGTAGGCCCCCGCGCCGCAGCCCACATCCAGCGTGCGCATGTCCTTTGTCAGCGCTGTTTTTTCCGCCACGAAGCGCAGGAAGGGATCGTCTTCAAAGTTGTTCTTCTCCTCAAAAACGTACTCCTCCGCCTCGCTGTCCCAGGCGGCCGTCTCGGCGGCCACATCCCCCGGGGTCAGCGTCCAGAGCCTGCGGATGGTTTCCAGATCCATAACAAATCCTCACAAAAAAACTACCATTCAATACGGATGGTTGAATGGTAGCAGACAGACATTTTTTCTTTAAGCCCCCAGGGGGGATAGGATTCTGAACACTTTCCGGCTTGCAAAGACGTTTCTGAACAGATATTTGATATTTGATTGTTTATAGACAATTTGTTCACAAATTGGCTAAGCCGTTTTTCAAAAAGCGATCCACCTGGCACTGGATCTCCGCCCAGTTTTCGTCGGGGATGTCAATGTTGCGCTTGCTGATGGCAAGGCAGCCGTTGAGCTGAAAGAAGAAAATCGCTCTCAGCGTCTCCTCTTCAAGGCCGCTCTGTGTCCTCATTCTGGCGGAAAAGTTGTCCCAGCCGGAGGCGGCGATGCGCTCGATCACATGGCTGTGCAGGGAGTCAGAAAAAAACAGCGGCTGGTACTTTTTGTTCTCCCGCAGAAAGCGACAGAGCGGGACGCCGCACTTCTTCTCCTCCGGGGCGCAGCCGATCTGCACCAGTACGCCGTTCATGTTTTGCAGCGCATCGTCAAACAGCTCGTCCATCACCTCGCGGAGGTTATCGTAGTGGAGATAAAAGGTGCCGCGGTTGATCTCTGCTTCCCTGCAGAGATCCGCGATCGTCACATCCGCATACTCCTTCTCTGCCAGCAGATGCAGCAGGGCGTCCTTGATCACCATGCGGGTGTAGAGCGTGCGGCGGTCGGTTTTTCTGGTTTTCTTTTCAGCCATAGGGGAATCTCCTTTTTCTGAACAGCTTGA
>Ga0310694_10004068_pt1 | contig 14214 bp, 25 predicted proteins | sample 174DNAGHGhighgp2_FD_203884 | JGI IMG/M metagenome (GOLD analysis project Ga0310694, IMG submission 203884) | Sheep rumen microbial communities from Palmerston North, Manawatu-Wanganui, New Zealand - 1742 DNA GHGhigh gp2 (v2) (version 2) | ecosystem: Host-associated > Mammals > Digestive system... | reverse complement strand
CATAATGAAACTGCCAAACTGATTGATAGTGTCATTGGCAAATTTCAGCAGAAATTCAGCCATTTTTTCTTCATCGAGGTTGATGATTTTTTCGTAAACTGTCATTTCCATCGCTCCTTTAACGAATTACCACTTCAGCGGTATCTTATTGCCCCCCGGCAGTTGGATTCTTCGGCTGTTCGATTTCTCTCTGTTGGTCATAATGTTTTCGGATTTCGTCTTGCATGGCATCTGCGATTTTCTTACCGCACTCATAACAGTAATCTAACCTTTGCTTTGCTTTTCCAGAAATTACGGTAAGGAACAGGCTTTCGTTCAGCTTCACACCGCCTTTGAGTTCGTTTCCGCAACAATCGCAGACGATTTTTGAAATTCTGCTCACTCCCCGTCACCGTCCTGTACCATTTTTGCCCCACAGTTTGGACAGTATTTCGTGCTTACCGTGTCCCATTCAGAACCGCTGATAAAACTCGGTCTGTCGCATCCGCAGTTTGAACAATACCACGTGCCTTCCGGTTCTACCCAATATGCCGTTGGTTGTACTCCTGCCGTTGCCCTCTCTACGGCATCCTCGGTTTTCTCTTTCAGCAATTCGCTCGCTCTGTCGATCAAGTCCGTCCATTCATCGGACAATACCCGGCGGTTCATCAACTCTTCAAGGTATTTCAAAACCTCACCAACAGGCATCGGATTAAATACAATTGGCAATTTCATTGGTGCGTTATCCTCCTACTTAATCCACCTTCGGCGGTTCCGGCAACGGCATCCAATGGGTGATATTCTTGAACACCATCACCGTGTTGAATACGCAATCGAACCACACGCCATTGTCATAGTTGCAAGCCACAATCCGTGATTCTTCTCCATCATCGCAATACACAAGGATGTCACTTCCATCTTCTGGTGTACGTTCGCTCACCGGAATCCATATGCGTTCCTGCTCAACGGTTGGCATCATGCGTAGATTTTCACGAACATTTGACAGTACGCCGAATCTGAAATTGCCACCGTTTCTTTTGCACTCTGCCTGTGCATCTGAAAGCGTTTTGTCGAAAGCATCCGCATCAATCAACCGCATCCCCGTCACCTTCCTTACGTTCAGCATCAGCGCAGTACCAATTCGGTGATGTGTGTTGTGTGGCGAAAGGTGCAGACCATCTTGTGCAGAACTGCGTATTGGTTCGCCAATACTCGCAATCCTTGCACCTCACGATTTCCCCGTCCCTTTTGGAATACCCATCACGATACCCTTCCGCATATCCCTCTTCCCTGATTGTCATTCCCCGTCACCTTTCTCGATCTGCCATTCGATGTTTTTTTCAAGACATTCGGAACATGAATCCGCATTTTTGCAACGGACCATGTCTCGTGGTAAAAAGCAATTGTATGAACTCGCCAACGCTTCAACGATGAGCTGTTTTTGATCTTCGGTGCAAATAATCTTCATTCGCTATCCTCCTATTTAGTCCCATTTGATCGGCTTACCGCACCCGGAGCAGTATTTCTGCTCAAATACGATCTCTTCGCCGCACTCCCGGCACTCGTAGTAATGATTTTCCTTGTTCCGTCCAGGCAACTTGATCACCGGCACCACGTATTCCTTGTTTCCCAGGTCCTTCACCAGTGCGTCGTGCAGGATCGTCTCGCGCAGCACTCTGCACTCCTGCTCATGCTCACACCCGATGATCAGCTCAATGCCTGCCACTTCTTCCCCGCTGTACCAAATGTTCTCATTTGTGTACGGCCGGATGCTCTTGCACTTCTCGCACGCTACAAACGGAAACTGTTGTCTTACTTCCATTCGTTCCTCCTATATTGTGACTTTTCCCAGTTCCACCTCCCGCTGGCACTTCCAGCTGCAGAAGTAGATCGTCTTCTGTTTTCTCACCCGCTTATACAGCCATCCGGCCCCGCGGTAGAAGATGAACTCCTTCCCGCACACCGCGCAGGTCCGGGTCGTCCTTAACGGTTCGTTCATTGTTCCATCTCCTTCAACTGTCCTACGATCGGATTGAACAGCCACAGATCCCCGCCGACCACGTGGGCCACCGCCTGGGCGGTTTCCTTCTTCCTGGTCCTCCAGGCGTCGTACGGGCTCCGGCTCCATCTCAGCTCCGTGCTGTACGGGATGCGGCCCACCAGGAACTCCGCACCCCGTTTGATGATCAGCACCGTGCACTTCCGGACGTTCATTTTCAATCACCCAGGACCTTCATCAGTTCCGGAAGCAACTCTGCCAGCTTCATCCACCGCTCAGTCGTCAGCCGCACAAAACCTCCGCCGTTCCCTACCTGTTCCTCTGAGTCCCACATGATCTCGTTATCAGATCCTTCCACCTTGAGGAACTGGCCGAACTCCGTCTCCACTGCGATCACGGAAAACAGCTTTTTCGGTTTCTTCATGTCTTCGTCGATCTTCAGCTGGTAGTTGACCCCACCCTGGAGGATCAGATCCGCCACCTCCTGCTCTGCTTCTTCAATGTCCGCCGGCGTCACGTGCGCGATGCACTGGACCGGCTGCAGATCCGGCTCCACCGGCGGCACCTGGTCCACCGTTTCGACCTCCACCGGGCGCTTCCGCGGCCGTCCGGTCTTCTTCTGCGGTCCCTTCGGCAGCTCCCTCAGCGGCTTCAGCACCTCCGCCAGCTCCGGCGCTTTCGTTTCGCAGTAGTGCCTCACCGCGTTGTACGCCTCGTACGGATTCTTGTACCCCTCCGCCGTCAGGTAGGCAATCACGCTGCCGCCGTTTTTGATTTCCTTCGCCAGGGCCCGCGCCAGCACTGCCCGGCTGACCGGTTCCTTCTGTGCCGGCGCGTCCAGATCCGCCGGCAGTCCCGCCGGCCTTGTTTCCTTCTGTCCGTTCTTCCCGTCAAATTCCCGCATGCACTTGTATGAGCAGAACCACTTCGTGCGCTCCCCGCCGGTCCTGCGCTTATATGCCCAGTCTTCGCCGGCGTACAGGTCTTTCCCGCAAATCGCGCACTTCTTTTCTTTCGGGTCTTTTCTCTGCTTTTCCATCCTTAAACCTCCAGCCGGTACCGGCTATAGCTGACTTTTTCGCCCATGCGGTTCGTGCTGTTTTCCCGCTCGTGGACAATCCGGATGCCTTCCTGCTCCAGGTCGTAGATCCGGGCGCCCAGGCGCATCACGCCCAGGTCGCGGAACGCTTCCACCGGCGTGATGCTGCCGTAATCCTGCATATATTTGAGGATCTTCATCCCCTGGGTCACCTTTTCCGGCTTCGCCGGGATATCGAAAATGCTCAGCTGCCGGCCTTTCATTCCTCCGCCTCCTTCCGGAAGATCGGGTGCGTCCCGCTCATCATCTGGATCTCTTCATCGCTCATCTGGTAGCCGAACTCTGTCAGCCACTCATAGCACAGCTCCAGCTTCACCCTCCGGTCGTACTTCGGGAAATCTCCCCGCGAGCCGCAGGTGAAGGTGAGGGCCGTCGGGTCCTTCTCGCCTTCGAACATCATCAGGATCATCCCCGGCCACTGCTTCTGCGGCATGTCCAGGATGATCCGGCTCATCTTTTCAATCCGTTCCGGGATGCTCATGCCGTTCAGCCCGTGCTTCTTCTGCAGCGCAATCGTCGGCGTGTCGTAGGACATCATTGCGCCGGTCGCCGCGATCAGCGTCCACTGCATCATCCGCATCGCGGTCTTCGGGCTCACCGTCAGCCCATCCACAAAGCTCCGGCGCAGTTCCGCGGAAGCCTCCGCCACCCGCTCCGCCGTCTTCCAGGCCAGGTCAATCTGCTTTTCCTTTTCCAGTTCCTCCGGCGTTTTCTTCGGTGCCTCAGTCTTCTGCCTCTTCGCCTTCTGGAAGAATATAATGTCCGTATCGTCCTCGTCGTAGAACAGCTCCCCGTCCACTTTCGGAATGAATGGCTTTTTGCCGTCCCACTTGTCCAGCTCCAGACTGGCGTTCCAGATCTGGTCATATTTGCCGCTGTACCGCTCGTTCTGCGGCAGCTTCTTCAGCTTCGCCTCCTGGATCGCTTTGTGCGCCGCCGGTTTCATCTTCGCGGCCTGTTGCACCTTCAGCGCCCGCTTCAGTCTCCATTCGAAATTGCTTTCCCCGATGCCCTTCAGCAGGTCGTTGCGTTCCTTCACGCTCTCCACCTGGGCCAGCCGGTCGAAGTCAAACAGCGTGATCTGCCGGTCCGCGTCCTGCGCCTCGCAGGCCTTCTTCAGCAGCTTCGGGTCCATCTCCGCCATCTTGATCCGCCTGCGCACGGTGGTTTCCCCGAAGCCGGTCTTCTCGCTGATGTCCTTCGCGCTGTAGCCCAGGTCCATCATCATCTGGAACCCCTGGGCTTGTTCAAACACTGTCAGGTCAGCCCGCTGCATGTTCTCTTCCAGCATCGTTGCGATCTGCGTTTTGTGGTCCATCTCGCTGATCACGCAGGGCAGTTCCTCCAGCCCGGCCATCCTGGCCGCCTCCATCCGGCGGTTGCCGATCACCACGTAATATGTGACCCTCATCGGATCATGCTTCACCACCGTCAGGTTCTGCATAATGCCGTTGGCCTTGATGGATGCTGCCAGCTCCGTCAGATCTCCCAGGTCCTTCCGCGGGTTCTCCGGGTGATGCTCCAGCTGCTTAATCGGAATCATCACGATCTCGTTCATTACTTCGCACCTCCCCGGAATCCGTCATACCCGGCGCCCTCCCAGGTAATCCGCTGGTTCACCATCGGATAGATGGCATCCGGCGCGGCGTGCCGTTCCACCGGCGCAAAAAAGGCGAACCACGCCGCCAGAACGATCATGATCAGCCCTACAACTCCGGCAAATATTGCCTTTTCCCTGCTCTTCGTGCTATAATATTTCATGACATATTCCTTTCTGCGCTTTTAGCGCTGGCCGTTGATGTTCGCTGCATCAGCGGCCCTTTTTCTTTTTCCTTTCCATCCGGTCATCCAGCCGCCCGCTCAGGATCGCCATTTCGACGATCCCCGCCGCGTTCCCGATCAGGTAGGCCAGGATCATCGCCGCGAAGGTGCTCACGCGCTTTCACTCTCCCTCCGGCTCTTCTTCCATTCCTGGAAGGCCTTCTCGTTCTCCGGGTTCCGGTAGAACGTCCGGCACGCTTCCAGCAAAGTAGCCGCCGTTTTCCCGTAATCGGGGGCCGTCGTAGCCCTCGTGGCGGTAATGGTTGTTTCGCTCATGGTATTTCCCCCGCTCCTGTCTGCACTCGTGCTCGTCCGGCAGGATCATGCCGTACCACCGGCAGAACGTGCACCCCTCCGCAAACCTCCGCCCTTCCGGGCACCGCTTGCATTTCATTTCGGGCACCTGTGCGGCTTGTAGGCCGGCTCCGTGCCTTCCTTCTCAAATGGCATTTCCTTTGCCTGGATCTTCGTCCCGTCAATCCGCAGGAACTGCTCGCCCTCCGGATCTGGCGCCACGTAGTACGGCACCGCGTCCACCACGGTCTTCCGGTAGATCCCCGTCGTGATGATGTCGATCATCATCCCGCACTTCCGGCATACCTTCACGGCTTCCGCCACCTCCGTTTCTTCGGTTCCTCCGGCATGATGCCGGTATTCCATTTCCGGATGATCTCGATGCTTTTGATGGTCATCGGGTGCGGCTGGTCCCTGCGGATCTCGTACACCGCCGTGCTGCCGTCCTCGAAGCTCACGCGCAGCGCGTCCGGGTGGCCGTCATGCTCATGCTCGTAGATCGGCACCATCTCCGGCAGCGGAGCCAGCCGCTCCGGCTTTTCCATGCGCTTCCGCCCGGTCCATTTCAGCGGCGTCACGTACTGCAGACCCACTGCCTGCGCTTCGCGGATCTCTTTTTCTGTCATGTTCCCCTCCTTTGTGTCTGTTTACGACACAAGTTCTTCAAAAAAAATCTCGTCAACTTCCGCGCTTGTCAGATTGTACCGATGCTTGATGAAATTGATCTCGTTCCGCCTGAACTCGATATGCCCGTTAATCCGCAGATTCAGAGCAGACACGGCCAGTCCCATCGCCTCCGCCAGCTTTTCCTGGGTGTCGCCATGCTTGACGATCACCGACTTCAGAAGATTGCTATTCACCCTTACGCCCCCTTTCGTGTAGATCTGTGGAACTCCGGTGCTTTTCAGTTGTGTCTTAAACCGACACTAATATACCGCTGCCCTGTGTGTCTTGTCAAGAACTTTTTTTCTTTACATTAAATTTATTTATTGCTACAATAGAAAACGGAGAAAGGAGGACTTTCTGTTATGACCATCGGAGAAAAAATCCATGATCTCAGATTGCGGAACAATATGACAATGGAGGACCTGGCGCGCCAGATCGGCGTCCAGAGGTCCGCAATCAACAAGTACGAAAAAGGCCTTGTCGTCAACCTTAAAAGATCTACTATTGTCTCTCTATGTCGTTTCTTCGGGGTGCCATCTTCCTATCTGCTCGATGACGATAATGAACTCACCGCCGATGAGCACCGCCTGGTCCAGGCCTACCGTGCAGCGGATGACCGGGCGCGGGAGGATGCCCTGAAGACACTTCTCGACCACCCAAAAAAAGAACTACTCACAAAGGTAAAATAATCTACATCAAAAAGGAGGGCTCCCTATGAGTGATTACCAGTATTTCTTTTTCCTTCTCGGTGCTATCCTGGGTGTGCTCATTATCATCGGTTGGCAGCTTCACCGCATCGTGAACATCCTCATTATGAAGAATAAGGGCGAACCATCTGAATCTGATATAACAAAGTTGTATCTTGAGCAGATGGGCACAAAGAAAAAGAAGTGATGTCTATGAAAAAGACGAACGTTCCCACCTGCCCGCCGCGCACGGCGGTTGCCTATGCCCGGTACTCATCCGCCGGCCAGCGTGATGTTTCGATAGAGCAGCAGCTGGCGGATATCCGGGCCTACGCGGACCGGGAAGGCTATACCCTCGTGCATGAGTACGCGGATCACGCGAAGTCCGGCTTCAAGGATACCTCCGCCCGCACTCAGTTTCAGTCCATGATGGCTGCCGCCGATTCCGGAACCTTCGATACCATCCTGGTCTGGAAGGTGGACCGTTTCGGGCGCAATCGGGAAGAGTCCGCCCTGTTCAAAGGCCGCCTCCGCCGTCACGGTGTCAAGGTCGTGTACGTAATGGAGCCGATCCCGGAAGGCTCCGCCGGTGTCCTCCTGGAAGGTATGCTGGAGGCCACCGCTGAATGGTACAGCCGCCAGCTGTCGGAAAACGTGACCCGCGGTATGACGGACAACGCCATGAAATGCCTCTACAACGGCTGCCGCATCCTGGGCTATAAGCGCGGGCCGGACGGCCGCTATGCTATTGTGCCGGAGGAAGCGGACCTGGTGCGGAATATCTTTTCCCTGTACTGCTCCGGCTTCTCCGCAGAGCGGATCTGCGCGAAGCTGAACGCCCAGGGCCTCCGCACCTCCCGCGGTCTTCCCTTCCAATCGGAAGGACTTTTCCGCATCATCGGGAATGAGAGGTACACCGGCGTATATATCTGGGGCTCCATCAAGGTCCCGGACGGCATGCCCGCCATCATTGAGCGGTCCACCTGGGAGGAGGCGCAGCGTATGCGAAAAAAAACAGCCCGCCATATTGAGCAGGGCGCCGTGGATTACCTGCTCACCGGCAAGGCCTTCTGCGGCCTGTGCGGTGCCGCCATGATCGGAGACTCCGGCACCAGCAAAACCGGTGCCCGTCATTACTATTATACCTGCCAGTCCCACAAGGCCCGGAAGGGCTGCGACAAAAAAGCCGTCCACAAGGCAGACCTGGAGGCCGCCGTGGTCGACTTCGTCCTGGATCACGTTCTCTCTGATGAACAGATCGAAAAAACCGCGGACGCGGTGATGAAGCTCCAGGCGGAAGAGCTCCGTCACTCTCCCATCGCTGCGATGGAAGCGGAACGGAAAGAGATCGTCACCCAGATCGACAACATTAACAACGCCATAGCGGCCGGCGTCTGGTCCTCCACCACCGTGATCAAGCTCCGGGAACTGGAAGCCTCCGCCGAAACCCTCCGGGTATCCATTGATACCCTTCGCTTTTCCCAGTCCCAGCTGATCGACCGGGACCGGGTGCTTTTCTTCCTCCACCGGTTCACAAAGGGCAACCGGAACGATCCGCTGCTCCGCCGGCACATCATCGAAACGTTCGTGAATTCGGTCTACGTGTTCGATAATCACCTGAAGCTGGTGATCAATAACGTGGAAGGAAACCAGCGCATCCCCCTGGAAGCCCTACCCCCGGATAGTTCGGATATATCTAACACCGGCGTACCAACCGTGATACATCCGAACTCACGGATTACGATCTATCGGGTCGCCGTGTGACGGAACGAAAAAAAAGACCGCCGAAATGGCGGTCTTTTCGTTTATTCTACCGGATAATCTGCGGGCGGTTTCTGTTCAACCTCCGCCTGCTCCTTGTTGTAGTTCGCCGTGCTGATGCCCAGCAGGGCGCCCAGGAATGCATCCACCGCTGAGATGGTACCGACGATCTCCGCAGCGTACGGAAAGCCCCAGATCTTCGCCAGGGCGAAGTACAGGGTCCCCAGTGCCGGCAGCATGATCTGCGCGATGAACTTCAGCACGTCATAGGCCTTGTTTGTGAGCTTCATAGTTCCTTCTCCTTTCTGATGGTCAGATGATAGGCATCTCCATGATTTCGTTATGGATCTGTGTGATTGTCCCGTTCCCGCCCAGGGCGTGATAACTCTTGTAGGCGCTGTCTATCGCGTCCTTCCGGCTGACGGATATCTTCCCGGCCGTCTTGCATCGCTCGTAATTGTCGAGGATGGTCAGCCGGAGCATGTCCCGGACGCCGTTCTCAATCGCCTGGTTCCGGTTCTTTTCGTCCTTCATGCGCTTGCTCAGCTTCCGCTGGGCAATACCGATCCCCGTCAGCACCAACCCGAAAAGGGCCTCAAGCCAATACTTACAGATCCATTCCCACATTTGAAATCACTCCTCCATCATTTTGCTTTCCTTGTAGTTCTTCACCAGCGCCTCCGCCTCGTGCTTCGGCAGGTGCGGGATGGTGACGGTGTACAGCTGCATCGGTTTGGCGTCTTCCAGCTTCTCCCAGGTCTTCTGGCCGCATACGCCGTCATCGTTCAGCCCGTTGTCCTGCTGGAAGGCCTTCAGCGCGGCCAGGGTCTCGTTTCCGAAGTCTCCGTCCGCGCCGTACTTCGGCAGCGGATAGCCCAGGCGGATCAATGCCTCCTGCAGGATCTTCACAGTCTCGCCTTTGCTCCCCTTCCGGATGGTCGGCCTGGCCGGTTCCGGGTCTTCCGGTGCCTCCGGGGCAGGATCAGCTGACCCGGTATAGTCCACCGCCTTCAGCTCGCCCCAGAATGTCCACTTGCTGGCGGTCACCTTGCTTTTGATAACCCCCTGCTGCGTGCCGGCGGCCTCGATCACGAAGCCATCGCCGATATACAGGCCGATGTGCCCATGGTCTCCTTCTGTGCCGGTAAACACCGCCGTGCCCGGCTTCAGCTCCTGGCCGTCCGTCCGCTTCCCGCCGGAGAGCTTCCCCTTGCTCCGGCAGTGTCCGGTGTAGATCAGGTTGCTGCCGTGGGAGATCTCCCCGCCCAGCTGCTTATAGGCCCACCGGAAAAGCCCGCTGCAGTCTGCCACGATATGGCCGATCCACCGGCTGCCGTACTTCACCGTCATTTCGCGGCTGGCGGCGTTCTGGTCCTTCTGCGTCCACATCTGGCCGCTTTTCCCCCAGATATACCCCCATTTGTTGTCCAGTGCGTACTGGAATTTGCTGATCAGGTCCTCCGCCTTAATCATGCGGATCACTCCTTCCATTTGCGACCACCAGCGCCATCAGCATCATGCCCAGGAAGGCAGACCCGGCGCAAAGCAGTAAACATACCCACCACGGGATCATCTTTTCGCCTCCCTGTCTGCTTCGCTATTTGAATCATTATCGCATTATGGTGTTGCAAAAGTAGCGGTGACATACAATCTGCCAGTTACGGAACCAGAAAGCAACCATATTGTTACTCGCCCATCAGTACCAAAGCGAACAATACACGGAGTTGTGCCAACTGAACCCACTGTATTTATAGTGGCATTAGGGCGGTAGCCGGTTTCAATAGTTGCAATTTGATCATTTTCATTGTGTGCATGGCTTGCGGTAACAATGGAAATAGTTACTATGTTTCCGGATTTGCTGAAAACCGCAGCAGCACCTGAGCTATCCTGCTCGGCAGATGCCAACCAATCCGTTGTTTTTGTACCCCAATCCGATGCTAATTGGCTGTTTAGCGCATTAACCTGCGCCTGGAGGCTGGTGTTTCCGACGGGCCCCATCTTGGTGTCAATGATGTCCAGGTTCCCGCCGGAGCCGTTGTTCGCGTTGCTCCACTGTCCGATCGTTTCGGAATTTGTCATTTTCGTCAGTCCCAGGTTCGTCGTCGTGCTGCTCATTTCTGCTCACCCTCCTCTTCAAATTCCACGAATCCGTCCAGATCGATCAGCTCGTTGCCCGTCAGGATCTTGTTCAGGACCTTCTCCAGCTTCTGCGTTACCCTGATCCGGATCGGCTGGATCTCGATGTCCACGTCCGTGCCCGCCAGCTCGTTCAGCCGGGCGCTGAGTTCCGCCTGCAACTGGCTGACCTCCGCCTCGCTCAGCGTCTCGCCGGCTTTTTTCTTATACTTCGCCTGCAGGGCTTCGATGGTCGCCTGTTCGGATTCCGCCTGGAAGTCCCAGGTGGGCTGGAGCTGGCGGCGGAATTCCGCCAGCTTCCGCTTCAGGTCCCACGGGATCTCAAGCTCCCCGCCGATCTTCCGGATGATCTTATACACCTTTATGATGCTCCCCTGTTTCTGCATTTTAGCGCCCTCCTTAACTCATATACGGTACAAGTGAATAGCCCGTGCCGATTTCCTGTACTTTTACCCATTCGCCGCTATGTGCGGTAATTCTGTAGCAAGTACCGACAACACTTTGCCCATCTCGTGCATTGTTGTTACCTTCTTTGACAGCGGCATTATGCACAGCGTTATATAACTCAGTAGCATCATACGTTTCTGTCAGTACGGTATTTCCACGGTTGGAATCCCTCACAGCCATTGTTGCGGTATGGCTACCCGTGAACAGGCTTGCCGCTATGTTTGACAAGGCGTTGACGAACACTACCGTTGCCGATGAAGTCATATCGTTTCCGCTGTTCGTCACCGTGAACGTGTTGCCGCCGCTCCAAGCCCCGGTGAGAGTAACCGAAGCGGCTGAATTAAAATTTACGGTAGCACCGTTTGACAGCGTGATCGAGTTCGTTCCGTAGCTCTTGACCGTGTGGTAGTTTAGTTTCCACAGCCCGGCAGTCCGGAGGTTGATCGTCGTTTCTGTTCCGTTCTCTCCCACCATCACCAGGCTTGTCATGTACACCGTGCCGTCCCGTTTCACCCGGTATGGTGCGGAAGTCACCGTCTCAGCCCCGGCCCAGATGGCATACACGTTGTCCGCCACGCTGGAGAGGCCGACATAGTTCGTGCCGCTTCCGCTGTACAGCCGGCTGGAAATCGCGTTCCATCCGCCGAAGTCGCCGGCGGTGGCGTGGATCGTGCCGGTGATCACCACGTTTCCGGCACTGTCAATATTAAAGTTTCCGCTGGCCACCGTGAAGGTCGCGCCGCTGCGGATCTCAATGCTTCCGCCGGAGTATACCTTGATTCCGGTCCGCAGCAGGTCCAGGAGGCTCGCGCCGCCGTCGCTGGCGGTCGCCTTCAGCCGCACGCCGTCCGGATCAATCAGGATTCCGGCGCGGCGCACGTAGGCGTTGTTCGCCGTGGCCTGTGCCGCAGATACCTCCGCCCGGATCTGCGAGTCCGTCAGCTCCAGTGCGCTCACCCGCTGCTCCACGCCCAGGAAGGACGTCTCCACCGTGCTCACCCGTGCCAGGATGCCGTCCGTAGTCCGGCTCAGTTCGGTGGTCTTGGTGACGGTCTTGCCGTAATCCTCCACCAGCCGCCACTGATTCGGGTCGTAGGTTCCGGATGTGCCGGTATACATATACAGCCGGCCGCCTTCAAACGATTCGATCGGCCAGTCGTAGGCCGTGCTGATCGTCACGTTCGCCGCGTCTCCGATCGTGCGGTAACCGTGGTCCTTCAGCCACAGCGTGCCGAAGCGGATCGTGACGTCGCTGCTTTCCTGCGGCGTGGCCCACTGAACAAACGCGGCCCGGCTGGCCAGGATCTCGTCGATTGCCGCCCCGGCGGCTCCGTCGATGATGTCCTGCCGGACGTCTTCGGTCATCTCCTGGACGATCAGGTCCCGGATGCCGTCCTCGCTGATGATCGTTTCCACGCTGGTCATCCGGTCGCCCAGGCTGATGATGCTCGCCCGGATCTCGCCGTCCGCGATCTGCAGCTCCGTGATCTTGTCCGTGGTCTGCGCGTTGTCCTGGATGATCTGCCACTGTGTTCCGTCCCAGGCGTACTGCCGTCCGTAAAGGAAGGCCCACAGCGGGAAATCCTCCAGGTCCTCGATCGGGATGTTGTAGTTTTCCGCGATGCTCCGCCCGTCATCCGGAATCTGTGCCCAGATGTCCCCCACGTGCAGCTCGTTGGTGCCGTTGTTCGGGTCTTCCCACTGGACATAGTTCGCGCTTTTCTGGTTGATGTGCAGCAGGATGCTCTGGTTGTTGCTGATGTCCGCGGTGTTCAGCGCGGTGATCACCGCGCTCCGGGCGAAGAGCTCATCCACGTCGATCCGCTGCGCTGTGATCTTGTCAATCAGGGCGTTGATGCCCTTCATGTTGCTGGCGCTCAGTTCCGCCACAGTCAGGTCGGTCTCAATGATCGCGCCGCGCCCGTCGCTGGTCACGCCCGCATTGATTTCTTCCTGGGTCACCGTCACCTGCACCGGCGTCAGCTCGCCCTCCGCCGTCACATTCAGCCGGTAGTAGTTATTGTCCTCCGCCTTGATCACCAGGTCGCCGACGGTCGCGTGGACCATCTGCGCGTTCTCCACCGCCAGCTTGGCGATGTAATAGCGGTCCGTCACCGCGTCCCGGGCGATCAGGCTTTCCGTTGTCAGTGCCTTGATCTGCGCGAATCCGATGTTCGCGCTGCCGATCTCCGCTTTTGCGATCCGGGCGATCTCCGCGCTCACCGTGACGGTGTCCAGCCGATCCGCCGTGATGGTTCCTGCCGCGATCTTTGCTGCCGTTACCGCTCCCGCGTCCAACTTGTCCGTGGTGATGGCTCCGGCCGCGATGGCCGCCGAAGTTACCGCGCCCGCGTCAATCTTTCCGGCCGTCACTGCCCCGGCCGCCAGCTTTTCGGTCGTGATGGCCAGCGCCGCGATCTCGTCCGCGGTCACTGCCCCGGCCGCCAGCAGTTCTGTCGTGATGATCTTGCTGGCAATCTGGTCCGCCGTAATGCTTCCGGCTTCGATCTCCCGGGCGGTGATCGCCCCGGCCTGGATATTCTGGCTGCCGACCGCTCCCGCCGCCAGGGCCCTGCCGCCTACCGCGCCGGTTTTGATGTCATACCCGGCCACGGAAGGCTGCTGCTTTTTGTCTCCGAATGATGTCCGCTTGTAGCGGAGCAGGATCGGGTCGAACGTGTACCCCGTCATCTGCACCACGGTGTCCACGCCCATCGGGCCCTCACTCACGTGCACCCATTCGGACGGTGCCGCGTTCCGCAGGTTGATGTACTGCCGGTATTCTTCCGTATCCGGCATGTGCACCCAGTCCAGCTCCAGGGTGACCTCCGCCCGGTCGCAGTGGTCCACGTCGAACCGGTCCTGTGCCGCCTGGCGCATCCGGGCGAGCACTTCGTCTTCCGTCAGTTCCACCTCGGTGCCGTCGCTGTTGGTGATCTTCTCGCCCACCTTCAGTCCCGTGTTGAGCGGTTCCGGCCGGATGTACGGCACCTGCAGTGTGCTGTCAATGTACTTTTCCGGCAGGGTGAGCCGGCTTCCGTCCTCCCGCTGCGCGTATGGATAGATCCGCGTGACAATCCCGGTCACGTCCCCATTCCAGTGCACGTTTTCCAGGTTCACGCCGTATCGTACATCGTACGCCGCCGGGCCTTCCGGGTTTGGTACTACGTAGATGTCCCGGTTGTTCCGGATGATCCGCGCCTCCAGGAACTGGAGCAGCCCGCTCTTCGGGTCCAGGATGGCCTTCTGCGCGTTTTCCCAGCTCCAGTCCGCGGTGATCTCGCCCTCGCTGATCCCCGTGTAGAGCCCGCCCGGATATTCTTCAT
>Ga0310694_10004066_pt1 | contig 14217 bp, 9 predicted proteins | sample 174DNAGHGhighgp2_FD_203884 | JGI IMG/M metagenome (GOLD analysis project Ga0310694, IMG submission 203884) | Sheep rumen microbial communities from Palmerston North, Manawatu-Wanganui, New Zealand - 1742 DNA GHGhigh gp2 (v2) (version 2) | ecosystem: Host-associated > Mammals > Digestive system >... | reverse complement strand
TGCAATGATATAGCCGTCAAGGCCCTGTATAATCACCTTACGCTCCTGTGTGGCGTGTACGATGCAATTGTGACTCTCGATAAGATTGATATCCTGTCCTATGCAAGCATTGCCATAGAGATCTTTCTTGCTCTGGCCATAAAGAGAACTCCAAGTACCGAGATCGCTCCATCCGAAGTCTGCAGGACAGACAAAAATCTCCTCCGCTTTCTCCATTATGGCATAGTCCACGGAGATGCTCTCACACTCCGGGAAAAGGCGATCAATCTCTTCCTGCTCTTTCTCTGTACCGTAGATGGGAAGCATCGACTCAAAAATCTTCGCCATTGACGGCTGATAGATACGGAAAGCATTGACAATGGTATTTATGTTCCAGATGAAAATGCCAGCATTCCAAAAGTAGTTGTTCTTCTGCATATAACTGATGGCCGTCTGGATGTTGGGTTTCTCCTTGAAAGAGTCCACACGGTATATCTCCTTGTTGCGTAGCGAAGGTGTGCTGAGGTCTGCCTGAATATAGCCGTAGCCCGTCTCCGGGCGTACAGCCTTCATGCCCAAGGTGAGTATCGCGTCCGTCTCACTCGTAAAGGTCATACACTCTTTGATTACGCGCTGGAACTCTATCATATCAGTCACAATATGGTCGCTGGGACTCACAATGACGTTAGCCTTAGGATCGATAGACTTTATGCGCCAACTGACGTAGGCAATGCAGGGTGCCGTATTACGACGACAGGGTTCACAGAGGATATGCCCTTCAGGGATGTCAGGCAACTGAGCCTTGACTTTATCTACATATTTTTGATTGGTGACCACCCAGATATTGTCGCGAGAGACCAAGTCTCCGAATCTTTCGACTGTCATTTGCAGTAAACTCTTGCCTACGCCAAGCACATCAATGAATTGCTTGGGATTCTCGGAGGTACTCATGGGCCAAAAACGGCTTCCAACGCCGCCTGCCATGATAACCAAATGATTGTTCATTTTTGCCATATCTCTGCTTATTTTGTTCAGAACGCAAAATTACGCAAAATTTTCCACATCAACAAATTTATTTTCGGAAAACTTACGTCCAACCCTGTTTTCTTTGCTTTTTCATGTACGACTTGACACAGAAGTAGGCAACGGTTAGTAGCAGGAGTACTACAATCACAATCTTGATATACTCGGCGTATTCTGTAATTTTGTCGTTCAACTGGTCTTCGGGAACAATGGCATGCAGATACCAGCCCAGCAATGCCAGCACAGTATGCCAGCCACCGGCACCGATGGTGGTAAACAGGATAAACTTGCCATAGTTCATACGGGCAAGGCCTGCAGGGATGGAAATCAAGTGTCGGATAACAGGCACGAATCTTCCCGTGAGTGTAGCAGCGACACCATGCTCATCGAAATATTTTTCACTCTTTTCCACTTTCTCCTGGTTGAGCAGACACAGGTGACCTATCCTACTGTTGGCAAACTTATATACCACCGGGCGACCAACATAGAGTGCCACGAAGTAGTTGATCGAAGCACCGACATCTGCTCCCAGCGTGGCAGCAAGAATGACGAGAAACACATTAAGAGACCCACTGGCAGCGTGATAAGCTGCCGGCGTCACCACAAATTCAGAGGGCACCGGTACCACTGTGCTCTCTAGGAGCATCAAGAAAAAGATAGTGGGATAATTCAGATTTCCAAGTAATGATGATATAAAATTCATGATGTTTTATTGATTCTATTACGGGCGTATTCAACGTAGTCTGCCGGTTGCATGTCTTCCGGGAACAGATGGCTGAGTACTATCTTTGCCTCCCTGGGATTCCTTTCGACAGCGGTCTCCAAATATTTAATGAACTCATTTGCCTTATGAAGATCCCAACAGCAGAGCGCAATATAGGCGTAGCCAACATAACACTCCGGACCAACCATCTCAAAGTATTTCTGGAACATGAAGTAGGCTGCACTGACATAGCCGTTGTCGTAAAGCGACACCAGCATGCGCAGCATGATCTTCTCTTTGTCCTCCGCCTTCAGCACAGCATCCCTAAAGGTTTCCTCAGCCTCTTCCACATGGCCATTTGCCAACAGCACATGTCCTCTGATAACTTCTATCTCGGCATGGTCACAATCCAATGTCTTAGTGAGGTCAATATAGTGGAGTGCCTTCTCCAGCATTTTCTTCTCGCTGTAGACAAAGGCGAGCTCTTGGTAGATGTCGGGCAGATATGGCGAGTCCTCTCCTGCCAATTCTTCAGCATGCTCTAAACTGCTGATGGCTTCGTCATTGCGGTTGAGGCCTACCAGACATGTGGCCTGGTGCAGATACCCAAACTCGTCGTCCTCCACCAGAGCATTATACCTCTTGAAGTATTCCAATGCCTCCTCGAAATTCTCCAAGCGGTAGAGTCCTACGGCTTTCGAGAGGATGCTCTCCGGGTCGTCGGGGTCGATGGCTATAGCGTATTCGCTACTGTCTACCGAGGCACTGTAGTCCTCGCTCATAAACTGGGCATTGGCCAGTGCATTCCAGTATCTCTTCGAATAGGGGTTGTGGTCTATGAGTTCGTTAAACAGACGCTCGCTGTCTTTATACTTTCCGAGTCCATAGAGCGTACGTGCCGACAGTTCCTTGAAATCATCGGAGTCGTCGCCCCGTATAAGCGACATCCATGCCATCGACTTGTCATAATAGTAGTAGTCGGCAAAAATACTAGCCACATCGAAGGCATAGTCAGTCTGTTCGGAAGAATCAATCTCATCGTAACGCTCCTTGTAGAATGCGTCTGCTTCATCCGCTCTGTCCTTGGAGAGCATCAGTTCTCCCTTCAAATAGACATATTCCACAGGGTCTTTCAGTTTGACAAGCTCTGCGTACGACTCAGCTGTTTCCATATCGTTGTTCTCCATGGCCTCCCGTGCTTTGTACAGTAATGGAGCCACGGCATCGGGAGTGAGTTGCAAAGCCAGATTAATGGCATCGCCGGCCTCGTCAAGTCTCCCTTCCATGTGGTAGTAGTCGGCAATGTCGGTCAAGTCGTCGGCATCTATGAAGATAGATTGCCCCGACTTGACCGACTCTTCATATTTGTTGAGGATTTCCTGAAAATCCTTGCTCTCGAAATATTCTGTGTCGCCTATCATTTACTTGTTTGTCTTTGCCCAGGAGTCCTTCAGTCCTACCGTCTTGTTGAACACGGGATGCGACTCTGTCGTATCTGTATCTGGAGTGAAATAGCCTATGCGCTGGAACTGCAGATAAGTCAGTGGTTTCATGCCGGCAGCGTACGGTTCGACATAGCAGTTTTTAATGATACACAGTGAGTCTGGGTTGATAATCTGTTTCATGGCCGTCACCGCATCACAGTTTTGGCTGTCGCGTATAGCTGCCATATCGTCGCGGGGATTCTCCACCTTCCACAGACGGTCGTATAGACGAACCTCAGCCTTGACGGCATGCTGGCAACTGACCCAGTGGAGCGTCTTACCCTTGATTTTACGGTTGGCACCGGGCAACCCACTGCGTGTCTCCGGATCGTAGGTGCAGTAGATGGTGGTCACATTACCGTTCTCGTCTTCGTCGCAAGGATGCGTCTCATCGCATTTGATGATATAGGCGTTCTTCAGCCTTACCTCCTTGCCGGGGGCCAAGCGCATGAACTTCTTCTCAGCCACCTTCATAAAGTCGTCGCGCTCTATCCACAGTTCACGACTGAACTCAATGGTATGTGTGCCGTCGGCTTCATTCTCCGGATTATTGACGGCAGTCAATTGCTCTATCTGCCCCTCAGGGTAGTTGGTGATAACCACTTTCACTGGGTCGAGTACGGCACTTACACGGATGGCACGACTGTTCAGGTCGTCTCTGACGGCACTCTCCAACAGAGCCATGTCGTTGAGGGCATCTATCTTGGTATAGCCAATCTTGTCTATAAACTTCACGATGCTCTCCGGAGAATAGCCGCGGCGACGGAAGCCGCAAAGCGTCGGCATGCGGGGATCGTCCCAGCCGCTGACCAATTTCTCATTGACCAGTGCCAGCAGATTGCGCTTCGACATCAGCGTATAGTTCAGGTTCAACTTATTGAACTCTGTCTGACGTGGCCCCTGATAAGTGGAAAGTGAAGTATATAGCGCAGACAACTTGCTGCCGCTTTCAGCCTCAGCCCCGCAGTCAGCAACCCACTCACGCATCCATCCTACGAAAAGGTCGTAGAGGGGACGATGCTCCACAAACTCCAGCGTACACCATGAGTGGGTAACACCTTCCAGATAATCGCTCTGTCCGTGGGTGAAGTCGTACATAGGATAGGCATTCCACTTGTTGCCAGTACGGATATGGGGGATATTCAGCACGCGGTAAATCAGCGGGTCACGGAAGAGCATGTTGGGATGGGCCATGTCTATCTTGGCACGCAGCACGAGTGTGCCCGGTTCGCAATTACCGCTGTTCATATATTCAAACAGCCGCAAATTCTCTTCTACCGGACGGTCGCGGAAGGGGCTGTTGGTGCCCGCACTGGTCGTAGTACCCTTCTGTTGGGCAATAACCTCCGCGCTCTGCTCGTCGACGTAAGCCCTACCCTGCTTAATCAGCCAGACAGCAAAGTCCCAGAGCTCCTGGAAGTAGTCACTGGCATAGTAGACATTGGCCCACTCAAAGCCAAGCCACTTGATGTCGCGCTCTATACTCTCTATGTATTCCGTATCTTCCTTGATAGGATTCGTGTCGTCGAAACGCAGGTTGCAGATACCGCCATACTTCTTTGCCAGACCGAAATCGATGGCGATGGCCTTGGCGTGACCAATATGCAGATAGCCGTTGGGCTCTGGCGGGAAACGGGTCTGAATCCTACCGCCGTTTTTGCCATCGGCCAGATCGTCTTTCACTTTCTGTTCAATGAAACTTACAGACTTTCTCTCCTCACTCTCATTGATGATTTTCTCTTCCATAAATATAAATAGGTGTTTGTATTCGGGTGCAAAGTTACAAAATTATCGTCAAATTCCAAGCAATGGCTGTCTATTATTTGATTCCCCGCTGGTTGAGGGCTCTCGAATAGCGGGCCGCATTGTCCAGATGTTCCTTATAGGTACGGGCAAAATTGTGCGTGCCCGAAAAGTCTTCTTTGGCACACATATACAAATAGTCGTGGGCGGTACGGTTTAGTACTGCATCAATGCCCTTCACCGATGCTATCTTGATTGGGCCGGGAGGCAGGCCCGTGTTCCGATAGGTGTTATAGGGGCTGTCGAAGAAAAGCATATCGTGGTAGATGCGTCGTATCTCAAACTGTTTCATGGCAAACTTCACCGTGGGGTCTGCCTGTAGCGGCATACCTGCCTCTAAACGGTTCAGATACATGCCTGCTATCATGGGCTTCTCGCTATTGTTGGCCGTCTCCTCGTCAATAATACTGGCCACCGTGCACACCTCGTTCTCAGTCAGTCCCAACGCCTCAGCCTTCGCCGTGCGACCGTTCTCCCAGAAACGCTTGTGTTCCTTCTGCATACGGGTCATCAGCCCCTCAAGCGAAATATTCCAGTACACCTCGTAGGTGTCGGGCACAAACAGACAAGCTATCGTTGCCGTGTCGTAGCCGTACTGTTGACAGAAGTCCTCGCTCTGTAGTGACTGTGCAAGCAACGTACTGTCGAGCATCAGTTTCCGTGAGAGCACCCCAGCCAGCCTGTCCATCGTGCGCGACTCGGGAATGGTCAGCCGCAGCGCACTCTGCTGGCCGTTCTTCAACACTCTGAACACATTGTAAGTCCTCTCACCGGGGGCTATAGCGTAACGTCCGCTACGGATGTGGTCCCCATAACCAGTGTAACGGGCAAGACAGTTGAAGCCAGACAGGCTGTGACTCTCAGCTATAGGCGCCAACTTCGCCGTCACGGAGTCGAGGTTATCGTCACTGTCTATATAGACATAGACTGTCGCCTCCTGACTCGAAAACGAAGAGGCGAGATAATAATAGCCCATAAGAGTGCAGGCGAGGAGACAAACCGCCGCTGGGACGGTATAATACCATGATCTTTTTGCTTTCATGCAACGCTTCCTTTAGAAAATTGCTGCAAAGTTACAAAAAACTCCCAACTCTTCTTCCTCATCTCTCAACTTTTTTGTATCTTTGCGGAAATTTTACGGATATGAAACTTAAATTCTCCATACAATACGGCACACAATGGGGCGAAAGCCTCCACATCGTCATTGCCTACAACAGCCTCGACGGCACTGTCCGCACCTCAAATCTGCCCATGACGACCACCGATGGTTTCTTCTGGCAGGTAGAGACGGCCGTGGTTGCCTCGCGCCACCATCCCGTGTCTTCCTTCACCTACTATTATCAGGTGGAAGATGCCGACGGTCGCGTACTCCGCAAGGAGTGGACCGTCGTGCCGCGTACCTATACCTTCGACGCTTCCAAGAATTACGTCATGCCTGACCTATGGCGTGATATTCCTCTGCAGCACCACCTCTACTCCAGTGCCTTCGCCACCAGTGCCGGCCTGCTGCGCGACGAGGAGGTCAAAGCCCTCCGTCTGCCACTCTACCGCAAGACCATCGTCTTCCGCGTTTCAGCGCCTCAGTTGACCAAGGGACAGTCGCTCGCACTTCTGGGTAGCCACCCCGCCCTGGGTGACTGGAACCCCGCCCGCTTTCTTCGCATGGACTATGCCGGGCGATGCGAATGGATGCTTTCCGTCAACGTCGATGCTATCCTGTTGCCCATAGCGTACAAGTATGTCATCATCAACGATGCAACCAACGCCCTGCTCTCTTGGGAAGAGGGCGACAACCGTACCACCGACGGAATACTGCCACCCGACATGACATCAGTGCCCGATGGCACCGTACTCACTATCTATGGTGAGAGCCTGCGCATACGCGAAACTACCTGGCGCGTGGCAGGTGTGGCCGTACCCGTATTCTCCCTCCGCAGCGAACACTCATGGGGCGTGGGCGATTTCGGAGACCTGCGACGCCTCGTCGACTGGGCTGTCATCACAGGCATGAAATGCATACAACTGCTGCCCGTCAACGACACCACGCTCTCTCACACCTGGAGCGACTCCTATCCCTACAACATCGTCTCGGCATTCGCCCTCCATCCTCACTACCTCGATCTGGAACAATTGGGACGCCTCAAGTCCAAGAGCCGTATGACGGCCTTCCTCCGCCAACGACAGGAACTCAATGCACTGCCCTACAGTGACTACGTGGCCGTAGACCGGGTAAAGACCGACTATATAGAGGCAATCTTTGCCGAGCACGGGCGCCACACCCTTGAGTCCAAGGAGTTTAAACAGTGGTTCCTCGACAACCGCGACTGGCTCGAACCCTACGCTCAGTGGCGAGGGGGCGACCACCTTATTATATATTATACCCAGTACCATCTCCACCTGCAGCTGCTCGCCGCAGCCAATTATGCGCGCCAGAAGGGTGTCTTTATCAAGGGTGACATCCCCATCGGTGTCAACCGCGACAGTGTAGAGACTGCAACGCATCCCGAACTTTTCAACCTCGATTCACAGACAGGTGCACCACCCGACGCCTTCTCGCTAAACGGCCAGAATTGGGGATTCCCGACCTACAATTGGGAGACACCGGAAGAGCAGAAACCTACCGACATCACCCTCGTAGAGTGGCTACGACGGCGACTGACATGGATGTCACAGTATTTCGATGCCTTCCGCATAGACCACGTGCTGGGCTTCTTCCGTATTTGGGAGATACCTACCGACGCACTGTTCGGACTCCTGGGACACTTCTCCCCTGCCCTTCCCCTCACCGTCAGTGAGATAGAGTACTTCGGACTGTCATTCCGTAAGTCGTTCATGACGCGCCCCCTCATCAACGACCGCATCATTGACCGTCTCTTCGGCATCCATGCCCACTACGTGCGCGACAACTTCCTTACGCCACGTGGCTACGGGCTATACGACCTGCTGCCATCGTACGACACACAGAAGAAAATACGCGATGCCTTCGAGGGACGTACCGACGAGAATAGTCTCTGGATTCGCGACGGACTCTACCGGCTCATCAGCAACGTGCTCTTCGTTGAAGACCCTCGGCAGCCCAACATGTACCATCCCCGCATCGGCATCTGTCAGGAACCCGCTTTCGATGCACTTTCAACCGAAGAACGCGAGGCATTCATGAGGCTTTACAACAACTACTTCTACCAGCGCCACAACTTCTTCTGGGGACAGAAGGCCATCGAACGTCTCTCTGCCGTCTTTGGCACCACCCGTATGCTCTGCTGTGCCGAAGACCTGGGCATGCTGCCCGACTGCGTAGCCCCCGTACTCGACCAACTGCGCATACTCACCCTCGAAGTGCAGTCCATGCCCAAACAGACGGGCTTTGAATTTGCACACCTCGAAGGCTATCCCTATCGTTCAGTAGCAACCATTTCCACCCACGATATGCCGCCACTCAGACTCTGGTGGAGCGAGCGCCCCGAACGCACACAACGCTACTATGTCACCATGCTTCAGAAGCAAGGCAGGGCTCCAGAACAGTTACCTGCCCACCTGGCAGAAGAGATTATCGCCCGCCACCTCTACTGCCCCTCCATGCTCTGCGTGCTCTCCCTGCAAGACTGGCTGTCCATGGATACCGAACTACGTTCTAAGACTCCCCGCGAAGAACGTATCAATGTGCCCAGCGACTGTTACAACCAATGGAAGTACCGCATGCACATCACCATTGAGGAACTTCTCAAGGCAGACAAATATAACAACAAACTCCGTACAATGATAACGCGCAGTAAACGATGACACCCTACCAAACCTATATCTTCGACCTTGACGGCACACTACTTGACACCCTTCGCGACCTTGCCGCCTCGGTCAACTTTGCCCTGCGCAGCCACGGCATGCCGGAACACAGCATCGACGACGTTCGCCACTTTGTAGGCAACGGCGTACGCCTACTCATGGAACGTGCCGTGCCACAAGGGACTAAAAATCCGCTGTTCGATGCCGCCTTCAACACATTCCGCCAGCACTATATGCAACACAGCCTTGACACCACGCAACCATACCCCGGCATCGTGGACACCCTGCACACCCTGCGCTCAAGAGGCTGCCGTATTGCCGTGGTCAGCAACAAGATGATGGCTGCCACCCAAGCGCTCTGCCGGCACTTCTTCCCTGATACTGTAGAGGTAGCCATCGGAGAGCACGAAGCAGAGGGCATACGCAAGAAGCCAGCCCCCGACACCGTCTTTGCCGCCCTCCGTGAACTGGGAACAGGACCGGAGGGAGCTGTATATGTTGGCGACAGCGACGTAGACATCCTTACAGCCCACAACAGCCAAATGCCCTGCATCAGTGTACTCTGGGGATTCCGCGACCGGGACTTCCTGATACAAAACGGAGCAGAGACTCTTATCTCTGCTCCGTCGGAACTTATCTGATAGCACTTTACGCTCAAAACTGTTGCAAACGGGCGATGTACTTGCCCAAGATGTCAAACTCCAGATTGACAACACTGCCAACTCGGATGTCGCAGAAGTTGGTGTGCTCGAAAGTGTAAGGGATTATTGCGACCTTGAACGAGTTACTCGTTGGCTCGCATACCGTCAGTGAGACGCCGTTGACCGTTACAGAACCCTTGTCCACCGTAAAATAGCCCTTCTTGGCCATCTCGCGGTTCTCGGCATAAGTGAAAGTGAAATAGGTCGAGCCGTCGGCATCTTCCATGGCCGTACACTGCGCCGTCTCGTCCACGTGCCCCTGCACGATGTGGCCGTCCAACCTACCGTTCATCAACATAGACCGCTCTACGTTAACCTTGTCGCCAACCTTCAGCAGCCCCAGATTAGTGCGGTCGAGCGTCTCTTTCATCGCCGTCACCACATAGGTATCGTCTTCTATCTTGACCACAGTCAGGCACACACCATTGTGCGCAACACTCTGGTCAATCTTCAGTTCATCAACAAACGAACACTTCAGGGTGAAATCTATATTCTCACGATCCTTCTTGATGGCTACAACTGTAGCAAATTCTTCAATAATACCAGAAAACATACTACTCTTCTTTTTATTTCTTCATGCAACAAAAAAGAAAAGGGTACGTGCCGATGATTTGGTGAAAACTCCTGTTTCACACGATATGGGTGCTCTCCGCCGTTGTAATCCACCGGCATTGCTGCTCTCTCCCTGAGGAGATCATCGTGGCCCGCCATTGGCAAGAGAAACGGTCCCGGTTTTATTAAATTAATGTAGAGTATCCCGATCTATGCGGCACGACCCGTTTTCTGTGTGCAAAGATACGACAAAAAAACGAATTCCAAAACACTCGCTATGAAAAAAACATGCTTACTTGCGTTTTTTAACGATTTTCATGAACCGCAGTTATTAAGCTATTTCTTGAGCTTGAAAGAGTTCTCGATGCTGGAGAGTTCTGCGCTGAAAGCCTTGTCTATCTTCAGACGCTGCTCAACGGTATTGCAGCTATGGATGACAGTAGAGTGGTCGCGGTTGCCAATAAGCTGACCTATACGCGAAGCTGGCATCTTGGTGTATTTCTGCGCAAGATACATAGAAACCTGACGCACCTGCACATAATCGCGCTTGCGACTCTTGCTGAACACATGCTGCTGTGAGACGTTATAATGCCGACAAACCTTATCAAGAATATCGTCGATGGTAAGCGGGTGGTTGTCTATCTTCACGGCACGTTTAATCACACGCTCTGCCAGACGCATGTCAAGCGGGGAGTTGTAGACAATAGAATAAGCCATGAGCGAGTTGACCACGCCCTCAAGATCACGCACACTACCATTGGCAGTCTCTGCGATAAAGCGAATGACATCTTCTGGGATGCGAAGGCCGTCACGGTGACACTTGGCATGGAGGATATCAATGCACAACTGAGTGTTGGGTTTCTCAAGCTCTGCAATGAGTCCGCAGGCAAAACGCGTGAGCAACCGATCCTTCACGCCCTGCAAGTCTACTGGCGGACGGTCGCTGGCAAGTATAATCTGCTTACCCAGCCGGAAGAGGTGGTCGAAGATGTGGAAGAACGTGTTAAGCGTCCCGGGCGACGTAGCCCATTCCTGAATATCATCGACGATGAGCACGTCAAGCGACTGGTAAAAATTGATGAAGTCGTTGGTCGTATTCTGGCGAACGGAGTCAGTGTATTGCACCTGAAAGAGACGAGCCGAGACATAGAGCACACGCTTCTGCGGGAAGGTTTCCTTGGTACGCACACCGATGGCATTAATCAGGTGGGTCTTACCACAACCCGACGGTCCATAGAGGAAGAAGGGATTAAAGGTTGACTTGCCCGGATGCTCTGCTATGGAAAGACCGACGGCACGTGGCAGTTTATTAGAATCGCCCTCGATGAAGTTATCGAATTTCTTCTTGGGGTCAAGCTGAGGGTTAAGTTCCTGTGACGGCACAGCATCAAGCACAGTGGGTGCCTTGTTACCCCGCTGTGTGGGATACGCCTGGGGAATATCTGCCGGACGGTCACCTTCTACCTCATGACCGATGTTATGCTCCTTATCGGTAATGATACGGTAGCGAAGCTCGACATCAGGGCCATAGACACGACGCAGTACGTTGGCAAGCAACCCCACGTAGTGCTGCTCCAAGTACTCGTACACGTACATACTTGGAAGCTGCACCAAAAGCGTATGTTCCTTCTCCGAAAAAGATTCGAAGAGGATAGGTGCGAACCACGTTTTGAACTGCTGCTCTGAGACATTGTTCTTGATGATCTGAAGGCAGTCATCCCAGAGCGCCTTATGACTTTTCGACATCGGCGTTAGCTTGTTTTATTTTTAAACCGTTTACTATTTTTGGATTTTCCGGGTGCAAAGTTCGGTATTTTTTTCGAGACGTGCAAATTCACTTTCCCTTACAGCGTATGTACAAACAGCGTAACTCATTAGACATCGGGAGGTTAAGACGTTTCACGAAATAGCAACAAAAAACAGGGGTTGCAGATTTGCAACCCCCTATAATCTAACAAGTTATATGTCAATTTCAGAATTCTTACCACTCATGTGAAAGAATGCATCCTCCTGCTGTCAAACGCCTATAGCAAAGAGGTTTCACGAATTTTTGGTTTTACTTAACAACAAGCCTGTTTTATTTAGACGAAATCTATATTACTTATCTTTTCTTCCAAAAACCGAGAAGTGGACATAGCGCTTCGGATGTTGTCTGAGATCAATCATCAGCGAGTCGGCATGCATCATCGTAGCGTTGAGATTACGATAGAGCGAGGGGTCACGCATCAGCAAGCCAAGAGTTCCCTCTGTGCTGTTTAGTTTGGCAGTCATCTGTTCCACGTTGTGCAACGTAGCATTAACCTTTTCCATGGTCATGGCAACATCGACATCACTAAGTTTCTTGGTCAGCGTGTTGGTATTGGTCAATACACCGTCAACCTTGCCAAGCATAGATGGCATTTGGCGGTTAAGAGTGGCAGAGAGCGATGAAAGTTCGCGACTGGTGGCATTGAGATTGGCCGTAATCTGGTCAACGTTGTGCAGGGCACTGGCGATTGCCGGGTCAGCCAGGAGCATATTTACACTGGCAAGAATAGAGTCGAGCTTTGGCAACATCTTCTCTATCTGAGGAATCATCTCGGCAGCTTTTCCAAGAGCACCACCGGCCACAGTACCTGCAATCGTGTCGCCAGGAGCCAAGACATCAGAAGGATTTGGTCCCAGAAGCAAGTTGAGCTGGATATTGCCCATCAAGTCCTTGGTAATCTCTGCCTTCGAGCCCTTGGGCATGCGCATAGCGTTGTCCAATCCGATAACTGCCACAATATCTTTGCCACTGACATAGTCGTAGATGACCTTCTCGACAACGCCTACGCGATAGCCGTTGGCATAAATGGGACTGGAAGCAGAAAGACCAGCCACCTGACTGAACTTGACGTAGTAATTGTCGTCAGTGGAAAACAAGGTTAGTCCTTTCAGGAATTTCATGCCAAAGAACATCACCATCACACCGGCAATGGCAACCAAGCCGATCTGTACTTCTTTTGTAAAATATTTCATAACGCTATCTGTTTATTTCTTTTTTCATTTCTTCATTCTCCGACTTTTGAACTCGGCAATGGCAGCCTGTACATTCATCTTCTGTCCACCCTTGAAGGCTATGATGAAAGCCTGGGGAAACTTGTCGAGAAGGCTGCGACGAAGGCGGTATATCTCGTTGTAGTTTTCCGATGCACCGACAGTGTATTTCACGATTCCACCCTCCTTATAATAATCAATGTCGGTGAGGCCTTTAAACTGTCGGTCTCCTATTTTAAGAGGGGTAGATGCAATAAGAATCTGCACCTTGAATACAGGTGCTTCGCTGGCAACCGCCGACTCCGCCGGAGCCACCGGCTGGCTGGTCACCACAGAGAGATCAACACCCTCAAGCAACGGTTCTGCACCCTTAGTTTCATCAAGTCTTGCTGCATCCTTGGGCGTGTCTTTGGCTGCGTCCCTTGGCGCATCTTGAGGCACGCTGTCACTTTTTTCAGCAAGTTCCGCCTTGGGAGCAGGAGGCTGAATAGTCTGCTTAGGCTTCGAATCCCTTTCCTGGCGACGCTTTTCACTCTCCGGAACTATAGAGGGGATAGATATCTTTTCATCCTTGGGGGCAGCGATATAGGGCACAGTGGTACTGCCGCCATGCTTGCGCCGATAGGCAGCAAAGGCATTGTAGATACCACGGGCATACTGATCGGTGGCGAGTGAAGAGTTCATATAGCGCTCCTCGTCGCGGCTGGAGATAAAGCCCAGTTCAATAAGGCAACCGGGCATCGACGTGAGTCGCAGCACAGCGAGGTTGTCCTGATGGGCACCCATATCCTGGCGACCTGTAGCCTGACAGACGTAGCGCTGCATGTATTTAGCCAGTTCGACACTGTACTCCATGTTCTTGTCCTGAATAAACTCAAACATGATGTCGCTCTCCGGAGAATTAGGGTCATAACCATGGTAAGTCTGCCGGTAGTTCTTCTCCATAAGAATAACAGCATTTTCACGCTTAGCGACTTCGAGATTCTCCATGACACCGTTTTTCTTGCCTGTACGCCGACTCTTGCCAAGAGTGTAGGTCTGGAAACCCCGCGCATAATGGCCTTTTGGCAGCGCATTGATATGAACAGAGATAAACAGGTCTGCCTTGTTCTGGTTGGCAATCTCGGCACGACGATACAGTTCGATGAAGCGATCCGTCTTACGGGTATATATG
>Ga0310694_10004065_pt1 | contig 14218 bp, 2 predicted proteins | sample 174DNAGHGhighgp2_FD_203884 | JGI IMG/M metagenome (GOLD analysis project Ga0310694, IMG submission 203884) | Sheep rumen microbial communities from Palmerston North, Manawatu-Wanganui, New Zealand - 1742 DNA GHGhigh gp2 (v2) (version 2) | ecosystem: Host-associated > Mammals > Digestive system >... | reverse complement strand
ATTTGGCTTGAATATTTCTTCTAGTATACCTCTATTTAAATTCATTCTAATACTTAAAAATTTATGTGCAAAATTAACTGAGTTATTTTCTTGTTCATCAACATTATTGCGAACCTTTTGTGCAATTTGATGTAATTTGTTTTTGTAATGATTAATATCTAGAGGCTCTTTATTTGTGTTGAGAGATGATGAAATAAAAGAATTTTTTGCATATGTTCCATTTAGTTTAAATAAAGATTTATCATCTAAGACATTCAAATAATTTTTTATAAAATAAGAAATAGGAATTTCATTCTTAATTTTGAATAATGGTTTTATATACTTAATTTCATTTGTTGAATCTTCATTTTTTGGTCTTATTAGATTATGTACGAAAATATCATTTATTTTGGTTTTAAATTCTTCATCTATTCTCAATTCTAAACTTTTTATGAAAACTCATGAACGAGCCTTTGTATCATTTAAAAATGTACTCCAAATTTCATTTAAAAATTCTTTATTTTCCTTTGTTAAAATTGAGGATAATGTAAATATGAATCCAAAAGAGTTATTTTTTTTATTAAAAATATTTGTGTCCCAAGTATTTTTTTGAGTGTAAATAAAGCTTTTATCTAGTCCATTTGTTAAAACAAAAAATGAAGAATACTTAAAGCCAGATTTTGAACTTAATTCTTCCAAATTAATATTTTAAACAAGAGGGAATGTTTGTTCTAAATCTTCTATTCATTAAACTTTCAAAAACTCTCTCTAGTGCTTTTATTGAATGAGGCTCATTGCGATCTTTTAAAGCACATCTAAATTCTTCATCTCCCATTAATACTATTGAATATTTTATTTTTAGGCAATTTAGAGCATTGGTCATTGTACATACAATGAATATATTTATAACCTTTATTTCCTCACTTATATAAACAGAAGGATCTAATAAAATAAAAACCAAAGTATCAAAATAATTCCCTTTTCCACTTCCATTTATATTTACAAACAAAGTATTTGCTAAAGAACTTGATTTATTATATAATTGTTGATTATTCAATTTATCATATTCTCCTATATTAAAAAGAGTCATATTTTTGAATTTATGATGATTTTTTGGATTTCCTAAGTCTAGTTTTTGCACTATATTTAAATCTTTATTTTTTTTCCTTTTCTAAAACTAATAGTGCTCTTTTAATACCATCTTCTTCTTTAAAATTCTTTTCATTTATATTTGCTGGATCTACAACTACTGACATATCATTTATTTTACCTACCTTAATTTCACTTTCAATCTCTTCAGTGCTTTCATCATCTTCAGATTTACTTTCTTTATCATCTTCTTTATAAATATTTTCAAACCCATTTTCATCAATATCCAATATTTTTATTTTTTCTATTTTTACCTCTTCATTAGGAGCACTCTTTGCCTCTTTTTTGTAGGTTTTATTATCTTCTTCTGAATCTGAGTCATTTTCATCTATAAAATATTCCTCATTTTTTAATTTATTTACTTTCATTTTTCCAGTCTGTGCTTGTTCTTGTATAAATTTATTATTTCCTATGTTTTTATCTGTATTCCAATTATCTTTATTTTTAATTATACCTTTCATTTTAGGAAATATTATGTAATTTTCTTTACTATATTTTTTTGTTCTTTTAAATGGATAATTTTTGCCGAATTTAAATCCAATTCGAGTTAATTTCTCATATAAATTTTGAAATCCAGACAAAATATCATTAATATCCAAGGAAAAAAAGGAATAATTTTTCTTATCTTCAAATTGATCAACAATAGAAATTAATTTTTGGAAATAATTCCCTGCTATTTTTTGATTTTCAAAATTATTACTTTTTGAAGCAGAAATAATATAAAAATATAAAATATTTATTATTTTATTGCAAATAGTGTAATATTCTATTATTTCATTTAATGTGAATGATTTAGGAGATTTCAATTCTATTAATGATATATCACTTATATCAAATTTGTCTGATTCTTTTTCTATCATTTCTATTTTTTCCTCTTCTATTATTATTGGATTGATATCCTCTGCATTTTCTGGTTTTTTATTTTCTTGTAAAAGATATTTATTATATCCCTCTATTTTATTTTCGTTTTCAAAATCTTGAATGACATACTCATTTTTTAAATTTATAAAATCGTTTATATCAAACTGAAAATAAGCATTTCTTATCTCTTTCATTTTTTCCTTCATAATTTCCATTGTTTTTGTTGGAATATTTGCAAAATATAGGATATCTTTGTTTTTGTGTATTTCATCATATTTTTCTTTGAATAACTTGTAAAGAATGACTATTAAATTATTTGCCATAATTGTCAAATAGATTTTATTTAAATCTTTTTTTTCTAATATTTCTTTTTCTTTAGATAATTTTTCTTTTATGGAATTTGGTAAGAAATCAATAAATTCTTTCAAATATTTAATAATTATTTTTTGATTTTCTTCTAGATTATAATAATAAACTTTTATTATTATTGGTATTTTCCAATAATCATTATATTCATTTATTTTATATATCATTTCTTTGGCTTTTTCGATGCTGCCTTCTTCTTCATAATTTAAATATTTAAAATTTTCAAAAATATCAATATAATTTTTTTCCATTCTTGGGATAGGATACCAATTTTCATCATTAATTATTCCTAAAATAGAGATATAATTTTTATGCTCATATGTTATTTCAATCGTGTATTTTTGAGGCTTAAAATTTGTGTTAAATCCAATTATATAGAAATTAAAACTAGGCTCAATTAATGGCCCACTATTGTTTCTATTGAGATATAAATTAGTTGCAAAGGGAATATATATATTAAATGGAGTTATACATATTGAATTTTTTTCTATTTCATGTTCAATCTCAATAAGTTTATTATTTTCCTGAGAATATTTATATTTTGGCAAATCCATTAAATCTTTCAATAAATTAGTTTTATTTCTAATATTTTTTGGATTAATTTTAATCCTTTTTTGAACTTGATTCCCAATCACTTCAATATAATATTCTTTATATTGAGAATAATTTACTTTTTCATTTATTGAAAAAGTGATATAAAAAATATACTCACTTTTTCCTTCCTTTCCGTTAAAATTACTCTCTTTTATTTGAATTTCTTCTGGTTTTTTGCAATATAATTTATATTCAGTCTTACAATTAATTTTTTTTTCCAATTTAAAGTACAATTTATAATCATATGGGACTTTTTCTTTATCAACATAAATTATTATTTCATCTGAAATAAATTTTTTTTTATCATAGGAATACCATTTTAAATTAAAATCGAATAAATGAATTTTGGAATTAAATATAATATTGATATAGAAAGTGGATGAAAAATATATTTTTAAAATAAAATTGATAATATTATTTTCATCATCTTCACATTTAGGTATCTTTATTATTAAATTATTATCTTCAGCATTTAATATTGGTTTCTGTGAATTATTATTTTCTAATGATTCAAGAGAACTCTCAAAATCAACTATATTATTATTTAATTGATTTTCATTTTTTGAATTATATAAATAATCAAAAGAAAATTTAATATCAGAATTAGCGTATACTATATCAGAATTAAACATAAATACATTTTTTTCAGAATTATAAATCAATTTATAATCTAGAGAAGAAAATATTATTGATAAAGGTACAACATTTAAACTTAGTTCAAAAGGTATTATTGCTTCTTTATAACCTTCTGAATTAATTTCTAACTGAAATTGAATATTTTGAGTATATAATGTTTTTTCTGATTTTATATTTTGTATATCTATATATATTTTTAGTGTATTTTCATTATCAATTTCATCCACTGTTATACCATTCATATTACAATTTCTAATAAATCCTTTTATTTTATTTTCTTTAAGGTTTAATAATTTTATAACAAAAGGCGTTGAAAGAAGAGATGGAATATAAGAGCCCAGAAACATTTTGAATGATTTAGATGAAAATGTAATTATCTTACCATTATCACTTATCATTGGATATTTAAGATAAGAAGTATCAGAAATGTAAATAGATTGAATATTACTTGGTTCTTTAAATATTGCAATAAGATTATTGTGATTTTCTATAAAGATTCTATCTCCTTCAATTTTTTCATTTAGATACATTATTTTTTTGATATCTTTTAAATTTAAAGACAATTTGTCTTTGCAGTTTACAATAAATTGGTTTAAAACTCTAACATAGTTTTCTAAATTAATATCATTTTCTTTTCCATTAGATGTTTTCAAATTTTGTTTATCAATAGAATCTAGTATACTTTTTATTTTAATTTGAAGATCTTTGTCATATTTATTTGTTTTTCTTAACAATTCTACATCAAACTTTTTAACTAAATTAAAAAAATTATCTAAATTATCACGCTTAAATTCTTTTCCATTAAATGTTATTTTTGGTTCAAAAATTTTAATAGAATTTTCAGCATCTCTAATCATCATTGCTTTTACTTCTTGATTAAAGCTTATAGATTTATCAAAAGAATTTATAGATAATTCCTCTATTTTAATTTTTCCTTTCAGATTTATTTTTCTTTGTTCATTTTTTAGTTTTGTAAAAGTTGAAAAATCCTCTACATCTTCTTTATTAAATATTGATGCTTGTAGATATATATCTCTGCAATTACCATCAAATTCTATTTTTTCATTTTTGTTATAAAATTTATTTTTTATTTTAATAAAAAATTTATAATTTCTATTCAAATTAGCATTAATAGTTAATTTGTAATAAAGAATTTCAATTTTTGAAGAAAAATTGAAAAAATTTTTATTAGTTATTATTTTTTTAAATTCACTTATTTTATTTTTAAGAATATCTTGTCCTTGAAGTTCTGTGCTTTTAATAATATCTAAACATTCTAGTAAATCTTTTTTTACTTTTTCAAAATTTTGTTCAATATTATTAATTTCAAATCTCAATTTTCTATCTCTTTCCTGAATATAATTATTATGATATTCTTTAGTCTTTTCTTTTACTCTTTTTTCAATATTATCTATAATTTTAGGGACTAAACTTTTAATTTCACTGAATAACCTAATTGTTTCTTCAATATTTACTTTTATTTCAGTTTCCAATAAATTATATTGACTTTTTTCTTTAATTCTTTTTAAAATTTCATTCTCAGGAGTTTTTATAAACATTATCAAATCATCTTTTGTATTGTTAATATTTTTATTAAAAAATTCTTCTATTTCATTTTTAAATATTAAATCGAATAATTTTATAATATATTCTATTATTATTTCATTTTTAAATTCTTTTTTATTTCCATTTGAATCAGCTAAAAGTATACCAAAAAATTCATAGAAATGCCTTATATTTTTATTAGTTATCTTTAGTTCTGGAGGAATATCATTCAAAACTAGATTTATCCAATATATATTTACTGGCATATTTTTTTTTGTTAAAGTAGTAATTTTGCCTTTAATATATTGTTCTACTTTATTTTGCAGATCATCAGCTTCCAATTCCTTTCCCACATTTATAAATTTATTATTTATTTCTATGTTTTTATGTCTATAGCAATTATATTCAAAAGTTTGAATATTACTAATTACTCTTATTTGAAAATACCAAAAAGATATTTTATTATCTTCATATATAAAACTATTTCTTTCATTTTTTTTCCCTATTAAATCCAAATAAAATGTAGAATAATATTTGGATAACCAAAATGCCATTCCTGGATACATAGACATTAATTTATTATTCCAAGATTTATTATTAAAAAAGTCAATATCTTCATAAGTAAGTTTAATATTAGATTCAGAATAATTCTGTTCATATGCAGTTGCTAATGTAAAACAATTTAAAATTTGCTTTATGATATCATAATGAATTTCTTCAATTTCATAAGATTGATTTTTTTTTTTTAATTCCAGAATGTTTTTTTTTATACTTTCTTTTTCTAGTTCTAATATTTTTGTCAATTCCATATAAGATAGCTTATCAAAATTTTCGTCACATTTATCGGGTGAAATGATTTTAAATAAAGAGCGACCAATTTTTTCAATATAATTTTGAAATAGATTTTTTTCTGAATCATTAATTTCTTGTTGTTCATACATATGTAAAGCTTGATATAAAACTGATTCTATTTCTTTATTCAAAGAATTTTTAAATAAAAATCCTTTTGAAGGGATAATACTAATATTTTTATTTTCATTTTCTTCAGTATATGTTATTAAAAATAAATATAGAAAATCTTTAGGCTCAAATTTTGGAATTATTAGATAATCTTCTAAATTTGTTGTGGCAGTTTTTGTCCATTTTAAAATATCATCATTATAAAATTTATTTCCTCTTCCTCCAATTTGGTCATTTATTACCTCTGCAACTTTTATAAATTTGCAAAACAAATCTTCGATTTTTTCCTTCTTTTTACCAATATTAATTATTTTATATAAAATTAATGCCCTTATTATTCCCATTACTTTTTTTTTGTACATATGTATAAATTCTCCTTTTTCTAGAGCATATTTTCCCAAAATATCAGTAATAATTTCAATTTCTTTATCTAATTGAAATATATCAGATAAAATATTTTTAGTTTTCTTGAAAATTTCAGATAGTTTTTTATGCTGTAAAGAATATGTTTTTAAAATATCTAAGCATATCACATGTATATCTTTATTATTAAAATCATTTAAATTATTTGATTCATTAAAAGGAAAAATAATTTTATTTCCTGGAAGTTTAACTTTTAAATTTTTAAGATAATTATCAATATTTACTTTGCAATTTTCATAAACTTCTTTAGTAGGATTATTTAATTTACTTTGCAACAAATGAATTAATTTTTCTTTATACTTTTCATTGTCTTCAAAATGATAATTGTTTACAGTAGCAATGAGTTCATTTATACAATTTTTATATTTTTCTGTTTGATCATTCCTTTCTACATCTTCCTTTAAATAGATATACTGACTCTTGAGACTTTTAATAGATAATTCATTTGACCAAAATTTTTCAAAAGGGGAAATTAATTTATTATACCATTTTATTTCTTCATTTATTTGGGTAAAATAATCTTTTTTATCTTTATCTTCAATAAATGTATAATTAAAAAAGCCTGCTTGAATTTTATACAAAAATGAATTTGAATCCCCATAGATTAAGCTTTTATTTCCAATTTTGATTTCTGAGAGATTTTTAGTAAAAGATATTATTTTAGAAACACTTCTTATATCTATATTATTATATATGTTTTTAATCGCCTCTAATAATTCTTTTTCAAAAGGTAAACAAAAATGAGGAGTAATAGATTCAAGTTTATCATTGTCATAAAATAAAACTAAATACCATATTTTCATAATTAATTTTTCTTCTTTTTTGATATATAAATCATCTTTAGATTTACTGGGTAATTTTTCAATTCCATATGCTCTTTTATTCTCTTTAATTTCATTTTCAAATTCAGGATTCATTTCATCAATTATTTTAATATTTTCTTCTGTAACTTTAACCATGATATCAAGAAATTTGTTTTTATCTTGTAACTGAATTTCATTATTTAAAATTTTTGAACATATTATATAAAACCAATTTGTTACAGAAATTTTTTCTTCTTCTTCAGTATTTTCTTCTGTGTTTAATAAAATTTTTTCTTCTTTTTCTGTTTTAATTATCATTTTACTTCTTTCAAAATAAAAATCTTTGCTTAAATTTATGATTATAAATAAATTTTTGAAATATTCTTTATCTTCCTTTACAAAATTAAATGAAATGCTTTTAGAATCATATCCAAATTGAAAATCAACTTTATTTTCAATAATTTTATATATTAAAAAGAGCATTTTAAACATTCTTATTCTCTTGCAATTTTCTTTTTTTTTATCTAACATTATTTGATTAAATGGAAATATATGGGTGGCATTTATATCTAGATTTATGCATTTTTTTAAAATATTCAAATTATCATATAAACAAGCAATATCATTAGTATCCAATAATTTTTTGATTGAATTAATATATTCTATAAGCTCATTTGGTAAATAAATAAAATTATCTATTAATTTATCATTTTTCATTTCTAATTCTAATCTTGAAACCAAATTAATTTTTGAAATTTCTTTTATTAAAAATGATTTACTAATAAGTTCTTCTTCATCATTAAGAGTAAAATCCATTAAATTATATTTAGTGTTCTTATCTGCATAATCTAGAACATTTCTAATTAAATTTTTTATAATTTTTAAATTATAATAATAAAAATATCTTATTTTATTTTTCCCAGAATTTCCAACAAATTCATCAAGCATTTCCAAAGTCTCATCTATATAATATACAATTAAATATAAATCATTTATTTCAACTTTCCTCAACAATTGTAAAAAACTAATAAAATCGAAATCATACTCTTTTAATATTTTTTTTGCTACTTTTTGAATGTTTCTTAAAATTTTGAAAATTTCTGAATATTTTAAATATATATCTTTATCTCCTGTATCAAATTCACATGATTTTTTTAAATTACTTTTTATTATATTTTTTACTTCATTAATATTATTAATATCATTTTTATTATTTATAGAATTTATATAATTTAAATAAAAAGCATTTACTAAATGCTTACATAAATCATTTTCATTTTCACTTTTAGATATTTCTTCACTTATATATTTTATTATCCTTCCTGTAAATTCAACTCCTCCAGAGAAAAATTCTTGATTTTCCAAAATTTTTTTATTCATTTCTTGATGTATTATTGCAATTTTTGAAGAAATTTCTTGACATAATATTTCACCAATTTTATTATTATTTTTCATATATCCATATATTATCTGTGAAGAACTTTCAATATCAACATCCATTGGAGCCAATGTAAATGTAATGCACTTATTTAAAAACATTTCATTTAATTGATTATTATTAGATTTATTCAAAGGATTATAAGTAATAAATAAATGGAAATTATTATGTATTTTTTTGTGCAATTGATTTTTCGAGAAAATAATATCTTCCCCAGTTTCGGTCAAATCCAATTCTGGATTTTCGTCACACAATCTAATTAATTTATCAGATATAACTGGATTGGCAGATTCTATTCCGTCTATCAAAACCCAGTATCCATTTTCCAAAGCTTTAATAAACATGGATTCATTTTTTTTAAATCTTTTGTAAGGCTTAATTAAATCTTCTAAATCATTAGCAATTTTTTTAAATTCTTTGTATTGCTCTTCTTCTATATTTCCACTATTCAATTTTATGTATTCTTTTATTATATTAATCAATTCATTAAATTGTTTCACAGACCACTTTTTTTCGATTATTTCATTATTATAATTATCATAAGTAAAATGATCAGTTATATAACTTTGAAATTCTTCTATTTTAGATAAAGATTCAAAATATTTAACAATCATTGAAATTTCTTCTTTTTCTAAATGATCTAACAAAGTTGATTGTCCTGTAAATATTGAAAGGCCAGTTTCTTTGTTTATTTGATAAATAATTATTTTTTGCCCTAGCATTTCTGCAAATAATCTTATTAAATGAGTTTTTCCAGCAGCAGTATCTCCCTGGATGATACATGCTCTTTTACATAAAATGGACAAAACTAAGAAAAGTATACATTGCTTTTGTTTAATATTTAGAGTATTAATTTTATCTAATATTTCTTTTTGTTTTTCTTTAATTTTATCATAATATGGTATTTTAATTTGCTTTTTAATATCATTTTTAAAACTTATTGATAAATAATCATTATTTATTCTAATAATAGGATTTACTTTCATAGATAAAAATCCTAACTCATTCATTATATCTTTAATAAAATCATTCTGAATAAATCTATAAGCAAATAATATTTGTAATATAATTGATTTATCTAAAGAATCTTTAGTATATTTTCTGAATAGAATATATTTAGTTATATCATTTAAGCTAAAATATGAAATATTCCCTTTAATATAAGAAAATTCTCTTGATTTATTAAAGCATTCTGCAAAATCTTGAGCTTCCTCAATCAGCTCAAAAGCTTTAAATTTTTTAAAAATTATTTCTTTTATTTCATTAGCTGATAATTTAGGAAGAATATAATACAATACACAATTTATTAAGGATAGTGGTAGTTTATCTTTTATTGCAATATTACTTTGACTATTTATCACTCCTATTAAATTAATTTTACTTTTTGCTTCGCTCTTTCCATCAGGTCGTAATATATTAGTCTGCTTTTTATTAAATATTGAACACAAAGATTCCATTAAAGCTGATGATGCTTTATTTAAATTGTGAAATACTATAATTATTTTATCTCCGTTTTTTCCTTCTTTGCCAACTAAAGCTTTCAATATTTTTGTTTCACAAAATTCTATTATGATTTGTCCTTCTTTTCTTTTAATTTGATTTCTTCCAAGTAAATCTTCAACTTTTGTTGATTGAGTTATTATAAAATTTATTATTCTATAATTTAATTTATAAGCAACATAATTAATTGCTGTTTGCTTTCCTAGTCCTGTTCCACCTTCTAAAATAACAGGAGTGTTAGTAGCTATTCCTAAATGAATATAATCGATCATTTCTGTAAATGTTTTTGTGAAAGCTAGATTATTCATATCTTCGTTTTTTATTTCTTCTCCAATTCCACATTCTATTTGAAGTTTATTATATTTACTTTCAATTATTTTATTTCCACCTATTTTTTTGGAAATCAAAGGCTCTTCATTAATATCCTCACCAGATATTATTTGTCCATTAAATCGAGGTAAATTAGCTTTAAGCTTTTCTTCAATGCTATAAAATTGACTTTCAGGTGTAAGTCTAAATTTATAAGATAATCCATAAGTAATTCTATATAAAATAAATGATAAAATATTAACTCTAGAAGTATTTTCATTTTCTTTGAATATTTCTTGTTGATTAGATAATGATAAAGCATTTATCATTTGAGATAAGGAATTATTCTTTATATTTTTGTAGAATTGTATTACTTCATCGATACATGCTTGATTAAAATCAAGTTTATTGTCCAATAAAAAACTTTTCAAAACATCTTTTTGTTCATCCATAGTATATTTATCAGAACATATTATGGTAAATCTTGATAAAATAGCTTCAGATAATTTATTTTGTTCTCCCAAAGAACATGTTGCGAATATTCTAAAATTTTCTCCTAAATTTGAAAATTCTCTGTCACCTTCCTTTGTAAAGGTATCGTGAATATCTTCATTTAAAGTTAAATTATGCTTTCCTGAAAATAATTCGTTGAAACGCTCTAATACAACAGTAGGTAAATTAGATAAATATTTTAAAATTAAAGATTTACCTGATAAAATAGAATTCAAAATTAATCCAGGTTTAAATTCAAGATTTACATTATTTAAATTTTTTTTCTTATCATTATTATTATTTATTAATTTTTTTTCGAGTATGTCTAATGTTGTTTTAAATTTTTTCTTATTTTTTTTAAAAGATAAATCATCTATTTCTTGCAATAAATTGTCTTGCTCTTTTTTTATTTCTTCATAATTTATTTCATTAATACCAGCCCAATTTTGAACCATTTTTATATCTGTATCTTTTAGAGGAGCATCTAAAATATTATATATTTGCTTCAGATAAAAAGCTTTAACTTCTGAATCTGATAAAAAAATAGTTGAACCTAATAATTGACCTAAAGATGTCTCAGAATTTAATTGAATAGGTTTAATATCAGGCAATAATAATTGTGCTAAATAAGTTTTATATCCAGATTCACCTATAATTAAAATAGGCTCTTCATCATGTGCAAGTAATATCTGAAATAATTCATTATATAAAGAGGGTAAACGAAAAATATATTTATCTTTATTAAAAAAATGGATGTATTTTAATGAAATGCCACATTTTCCTTTTCTTAGGAAATTTTGTTCTTGTCCTTTTACTATTTTTGCTTCTTCATTAAAAATATCTTTAATATTATTAACTTGTTTATCATTTAATTGAAATATTAATTTTAAAATATTAGAAATCTTATTCAATAAATTTTCTTTTATTGATTTATCTTTTAAATCCTTTTTATATATTCCAGACAATGTATAAAAAACAATATTATCTATAAAATCAATATTATTATATTTATAAGCATTCTTTTCTAAAGATTGAAATTGTACTCTCTTTAAGACTTTAGTGATATCTCTTATAGACCAATTTGGAATATATGTTAATTGTAATTTATTAAGTTCTTCCATATATTGAGCTATTTTTTTTCCATTATTTAATAATTGTACTTTTTTATATTCATCTTTTGAATTATATAACTCCAAATTAATACTACCACATATTTTTTCAATATCTTCCATTGGAGGTTCAGGATAGGGGATGCATTTTAGTCTCTTAGCTAATAATTTAGGAAGAGAATTTCTTCCAGTTGTGGTAAAATCATTTTGACAGGCAATGAAAAAAAATTTTTGGTTAAATTGAATTTTTTTTTGAATACCTGGAATGAAGATTTTACAATTAAAATTGAAATCTAAAGCTGGAACTAAAGATTTCATTACTATTTCGGGACTTAAATTCATTTCATCAGCAATAAAAGTTGTACCTTCTTCCATAGCCTTCAATAAAGATCCATTGATAAATTCAATTTCATTATTTTTCATAGTAATATTTCCATAAAAATGATTTGGCTTTGTATTTGCATGGAATGAATGCATATAAAAATCTTTAGATAATTTCATACTTTTTTCTCTGATCCTAGAAAATTCACGTGCGCAAGAAGTCTTACCAACCCCTGTTTTCCCTACTACACAAATATGTAAATTGATCATTGAAGCAAGGAATAACTTAGCCATAAAACCTTTAAGTTTTGGAGATTCTTGAAAAAAATATTTATTATCATTACTTATTCCTGTTTGAAAATTTAGATATTTTTGGTAAATAAAATCTTCTATAATATTATCATCTTCTATTTTTGGAGCAATAGTTAATTGAAAAGCATATCTAACTAGTTTCTCTAATCCTATGCTTTTTTGTGGGTCTAATTCTTGAATAAATATATTTACTGCTCTACAAAATAAACTTAATTTATATACTGATAATTCACCATTATTAATTTCATTTAAAATATTTTTATAAATTAATTTATTTAATGAATCATTTTTTGTATATACAAAATCAAATTTTATTTTCTTATTACCTAAATTTAATTCTTTTTCAATATTATCACCACCTAAAAACCTTTTAAATTTTGCAATATTTTCTTTCTGAATCTTATCTTCTTTATTTTGTTTTATATTTGATTGATAATTGTAACTATGCTGTTTCAATAATATATCAATAAAGTCCAAAAAATATTGTTCAGAATCATGTATTAACCCAAAAGGCTTCATTTGATCTTCTAGAGTTATAATATCAAATCTATTTAAAAAAGCTGGAGACATTTTTGAAATACTATTATAATTGCATATACATAAAAGTCTGAAATTTTTGTTTATTTTTACTTCTTTTTTTTGAGGACATTCTTGAATTTCAAAAAAAAGGTCTTTTTCTACGTCTAATTTTTTATCAAGTAAACCATTTAATCTTTCAGTTATAGTAGCTGGAGCTTCTTCTATATTGTCTAAAATGCAGCATTTACCTTTAATTATCGATAAAGTTAAAAATCCGTCTTCCCATTTCATTAATTGTTGTGGTGAATTATCATTGGATGATTTTAATGATGGATATTGATTCCCTATTAAGTCAGAGCATTTAAGATCTTCAGTACATTCGCAATAATAAATTCCTGAATCATCATTGATCCCATTTAGTTTATCTCTATATTCTGCATAATATTTTGCTATTTGACTTTTTCCTGTTCCTTCATCTCCTGTAATCATTACATGCCTATAATTTTTAAAAGATAATTCAATTGCTTTCAAAACATTTTTTAATTCAGGAGTCATATATAAAAATTCATTTTTAAAATCTAATTCTGATATATTTTTATTTGAATTAAGATGTGGATATTTACCGAGAATGTCTTTTAGTTTTTTATATTGATTTGATTTATATCTTGAACCGTAAATACTCAAAATTGCTTCTTTAATATTTTCTCCATTTGAAATTGCATTAATTGTTGCTTCAATTTCTCTTATAGTAAAGCATAAAATATCATTTTGTATTTCTTCTAAATTAGACCATTCATCATGAAAATTAACTAATTCTCTTAAAACTTCTTCTGAAATATTATTTTTATCACCAAGTCCTTTTGCAATTTGGTATAATTCTTCTTTTTGAAAACTATCAAAAT
>Ga0310694_10004064_pt1 | contig 14218 bp, 14 predicted proteins | sample 174DNAGHGhighgp2_FD_203884 | JGI IMG/M metagenome (GOLD analysis project Ga0310694, IMG submission 203884) | Sheep rumen microbial communities from Palmerston North, Manawatu-Wanganui, New Zealand - 1742 DNA GHGhigh gp2 (v2) (version 2) | ecosystem: Host-associated > Mammals > Digestive system... | reverse complement strand
ATCGACGATGGCGCGCTCCTCGTGCAGCAGCTCGTTGAGGAAGCTGATGAGGATGGGCTTTGAGAACTCCTGTCCGAAGAGCCGCTTGAAGCCCGTGTCGGTGAATGGATTGATGAATCGTCCCATGGCGTGTCGCTTTATGATGATGCCGCAAAGATAGCCCTTATTCACCGAACGAGCAAGTCATTCGGCAAAAAAAGTAATGATTATCCGCAATCACGTCACCGGCATATCACCGACAAGCCCTCAACGTGGTATTCGTCTTCAGCTATAACGACCCGACCTCTTCTGCCGTGAGACCCGTGGCCTCCACGATGCTCGCAGCAGGGATCCCAAGCGACTTGAGGTTGCGGGCAATGGCATACGACGCCTGACGGCTACCTTGCTCAATGCCTTGTTTCATGCCCTGTTTCATGCCCTGCTCAAGTCCCTGCTCAAGTCCCTGCTCGAAACCCTGCTGCTTACCCTTCTCCTCACCCTGCAGGAACTGGCCGTGCATCACCGCCATCGTGTCACGGTAGCTTTTCAGGTCCGCCTCATACTGTATGCGCTCGTCATGGCCGAGCCTGGCCACCTCGGCTATCTCTGCCATGCGCTCGAACACCGAGTTCTTCGCCGCCCACGGCATGCGGTCGAACACGTCCATGTGCTTCAACACATATATCATACGGTCGAAGGTGCTGACGCAAGCCTCCTCATCTTTCGTGAAGAACGGCAGCTGGAGATACACCATCCGCACCTTGTCGGAGAAGAGCGTGTGGCGCTCCATGTCCATCAGCGCCACGTCGATGCGGAAGTCCTTGCTGCCGTCGCTGAGCTGGAAGTCCATGAATGCCACGAGATATACGGCCTTCAGGTCGTACTCCCACTGCCGCCCGTGCTGTCCCTGCTCCACGATGGCGCGCGCGGCGTAGTAGATGCTGCGCTCGCGGAAGAAGGGCTGGTAGCGGTTCTGCATCTCAACGATGATCTTCTCGCCAGTGTCCGTCTCGCACAGCACGTCGTAGATGAGCGAGCGCTCGCCGTCATAGACACCGATCTGCTCCTTGTCGAGGTAGTGCAGATCGACGATGGCGCGCTCATCGTGCAGCAGCTCGTTGAGGAAGCTGATGAGGATGGGCTTTGAGAACTCCTGTCCGAAGAGCCGCTTGAAGCCCGTGTCGGTGAATGGATTGATGAATCGTCCCATGAAGTGTCGCTTTATGATGATGCCGCAAAGATAGCCCTTATTCGCCGAACGAGCAAGTCATTCGGCAAAAAAGTAATGATTATCCGCAATCACGTCACCGGCATATCACCGACAAGCCCTCAACGTGGTCTTCGTCTGCAACTATAACGACCCGACCTCTTCTGCCGTGAAACCCGTGGCCTCCACGATGCTCGCAGCAGGGAGTGCACATGAAACGTACCATCAAGGCGAGGCGCTGCAGCACCATCGTGCTGCCCTTCACGTTGACGAAGACCAAAGCCGAAGACATCTTCGAGACTGACGTTCAGCTGGCCGAGTTCAGCGGCTTCGAGACGGAATATGCCAACGACGAGGACGTGACGCCGGATGCCATCAATATTAATTTCACAGAGTACACAATGACCGCCCGCAAGGGCATGACGGGCGGCAAGCCGTTCCTCATCAAGACATCGAAGGACATCACGGAGTTCGATGCCGACGACTGCACACTGGCCGGCGCCGTGACGGACGTGGAAAAGAGTGACGAATACGGAACTGAGGTGGAAAAGACGGCTGCATTCGGATGGTGACGTCATACCTTTAGCAAGTAGCCTCCATAAGTAGCAGCGGGCGCACCTGCCGGGATGACAGGTGCGCCCGCTGGGCTGGTATAGCACTATGGTGTTATTCCCACTCGAAATCGAAGTTGCTCGCCTTCACGTCGGGATCCTGGGTGCCTTCGGTATCGACACCACCATAGCCGATACCGTTGTCTGAAGTAACGCCGCTGGCGGCCAGTGGCTGCTCGTTGTCCACAATCAGGATGCACGTCTCGGGAATGATATATGCCTGTTTCATTGTCATAAACTTTAGATTTTACATTTTACATTCATCACTTCACGGCCACCTTGCGGCCGCCTACGATATAAACGCCGCGTTGGGCAGGCTTCATTATGCGACGGCCGCTGATGTCATAGACAGACTCATCCATTTTAAATTCTACATTTTCCATACGGGCTATACCCGTCGAGATGCCGTCGAGACTTAGGGCCAGCTTCACACCATAGGTGTCCTCCACATCCGTCAACACATCGTAGAAGTCGAAATAGGCCCGGAAAGCCTTCATCTGCGTCAGCCCCGCAGAGTAGTAGAACTTGTTGCCGCTCAGGAACAACGTCTGCGCCTCAAGCTCCGTGCCGGCGACGTAGGTGCCTATCATCTCGCTCCATTGCTTCTTCGTGCGCTTGACGGCCGCCACAGTGGGTTCCTCCTCGGGGTCGATATCTACGCCACAGACGCTGAACTCCGCCACGGGAGCCGACACCTTTATTATATATGGGTGGTTGGCCTCGATGGCTTTCGGCACGACGGCGTTGAAGTTCACCTGTATGCCAACTATGTTCGCGTCAGCGTCTTCCTCGACTTCATAGCCGGCAAAGTCCGCCAGCTCCACATCGTTGCCGAAGGCCTCGGTCACCTGCACGGCCGTCATGGCAAACGGCAGGCAGATGGTGCTCCACTCACCGGCCTTGATGGTACGCCGCAGCGTCACATCCACGGCTCCGTCGCTGGCCTCGGGAGCCGTGGTGGCATTCTCGTCGAGGACTACGCGTGCGTTGCCTTCATACACCTCAATGGTGAATTCACATGGTGCGGCATCCTCTGTAGTGCCTCCGGCGTATGAGAGCACCACGTTCGTCAGCTGTCCGACATAAGTGCCAGCCGTTACGCTGGCATCGGCGCTCAACACCATGCGTGCCAGTGCGCCCTCGCCAACTGAGAAATTGTGGTCGGCAGCGAAGAGAACCGTCTGCCGCTGAGTCGTTGTTCCTTCAATGGCCACGGCGCTGCCCACCTTCTTGTTGATGCTCACCTCGTCGGTGGCTCCTGTCGTGACGCAGCGTCCCACGTCGTAGATGCCAGCCACGTTGATGCCCGTAGGCAGTACTACGTCAAACTGAAAGCCACGGTAGTTGTCGGCCTCAGTGGCAAAGGCTATCACCACGTTCTCCACGTCACCGGCACGCAGCAATACGTTGGGGCTGCTAATTGTACCCTCGGCATGGGCAGCGAGCGCCGCCATGCCGAGGACTATTGTTGAAATAAGATTCTTTATCATCTGTAACTTGTGTTATTGTTCTGATTCGGTTATCATATCCATAAGCTTCACTATGTCACCCACGTTAACGGCCTCGTTGTCATCGGCCACGTTGGCCACCTCCTCGATGAACACATCCGTCTTGTCGCCCACGATGTGTGACATCAGAGTCACGATGTCGCCCACGTTGAGCGCGTCGTCGCCATTCACGTCGCCATTCTTATACACCGAGATGCGCCCGTTGCGGGTGGAGGCGGTCATGGTGGAGCCGTCGGCCAGCGTCATCGACACCTGGTTGATGCGTATGGGGTACTGCGTGCCGGTGGCGATGTCGTCTGCCACGTGCATGGTGAAGGAGAGCAGCACCGTATTGCCCAAGGGTGTATGTCCGCCGATGAACGATAGCGTATATACCGTGGCTGTCTCATCGACAGCTGATGAGGCTATCTGTTCAGGGTCGGTAATCTCGGCCAAGCTCACCGTGTAGCCCTCGGCTTTCTCCGACACGTCGGGCGTGAGCACCTCCGGCGTCATGTCCTTGGGGAAAGTGAGCTGGAAGGTCATGTCGTAGAGGTCGTCGGTGGTGGTGAGATAGACGGGGAATTTCACCGTGTCGCCGGGGCGGCACACCTTATTATATAGTGTGAAGGTGAACTTCTTCATCGTCGCCGCGCTGGGTTCCACTGGCGAGTCGGGGTCGAAGCGGAACTGAGGTTCAAACACGACATTCTCGTTGCCCATGGTGTATGAGAATGACGGGAGCGTGGTGTAGAGCTCACCATTGAGGAACCATCCCACGAAGCTGTAGCCAGTGTTGGCGTATGCGTAGAGCGTGGTACTCGTGCCTGTGAGGATGCGCGTGTAGGAGATGTTGGCATAACCGCCGTCGGTCTGCGGCACGGTAATGCTATGGCGCACGATGGGTTCGGCCGGCTCACCAGGCGAGTCGGGGTTGAAACGGAAGCGCGCCGTCAGCGTGACATTGTTGGCAGTGGTGGTGTAGGCGAACGAGGACGATGTTGAGAGGCGCTCCCCCTCGGCGTCATACCATCCGTCGAAGAGATAGTTTGTCTCCGTGTAGGCATACACACGGACGCTCGTGCCGGGCTGGTAGCGGCCGCCGCCGCTCACCGAGCCGCCATCGCCGGCGGCTACGCTCAGGCGGTAATACACCTTCTGTGCAATCTCCTCCGGCTCGGCAGGTGCATCGGGGCAGAAGCGGAAGCGGGCCGTGAGCTGCTCGTCGCCCTCGCCCTTGATGTAACTGTAGTTTGACACGGTGGAGAGGACGTCGCCTGCAGCGTTAACCCACGCTTCGAACACGAAGCCCGTGGCGCTGTAGGCACGCAGCGTTACCGATGTGCCAGGCACGTAGCGGCCGTTGCCGCTCACCGAGCCGCCATCGGCCGGTGCCACCGCCAACGCAAGCTTGCGCGGAGGCTGACCCGGCTCGGCGGGACTGGTGGGGTTGAAGTCGCCCTGTGCCCAGGTCGCCAGCGCACCCACCAGCCATGCTATGATGGTTAGATATCTGATTCTGTTCATGGTCTCATCCTCCTCTTTATTTCAGCATCTTCTTGCCGTTGCGAACAACGATGCCCTTTTGTCCCACGGTGGCACGACGACCGCTGAGGTCGTACCAATCGTCATTCCCATTTGTTCCATTATCAGTTTCCAGCACATTGATGTCGGTGCTTACGTCATTGGCCTGTATGTGCAGTCTGAAACGCCGGGTGGCAGTGCCGGCATCGGCGGTGAAGTTATACTCGTCTTGTGTAAGGTCTGTTCGCGAGCCGCTTATCAGGTCTTCCAGTACCACGCTTTCCGCTTGGCAACACACGGCGGCGATGGTGAAGACCCCGCCCTGTGGGGCGTAGAAACCAAGGTCCACGATGCCATCGGCCAGCGGACGCTCGTTGATGGAGAGTTCCATACCGTCGGCCACGGTGAACAATTGAGGCACGGTAGAGTCCATGCTGCGCATCTTCTGGGCGTCGCGTGTCATCTCGAAGCCCAGAGCGGCCTCGGCGTTGACGACGACACGCGTGCGGTCGGTGAAGTCGCCCTGCGCCAGCGTGATGTCTATGAGCTGGCGCGCAGCCGTCTGCGGGTAGCGTGCCTTGATGCCGTTCTGGTCGGTAATCTCGCTGGTGAGCTGGCGGCCGCTGGTGGGGAAGCCGATGCTCGTGACCTCGTCAGGACACTGCACGAAGAAGGCCTGATTCGGAGCCAGAGCGTAGTCGTCATCCTGGATGCTGTATGCCTCGTAGGTGCGGTTGTTGCCGTTCCACACGGTGATAGGTGCCGTGAAGTTCAGTTTGTGGATGTTGTACCACGTCTGCCATGGGTTGCCCACGAGGTTCCAGCCCTTGTTGGCGGCCACCTCGCTGGCGTTGGCTGCCAGTGTCGTCACGAACTCGGCGTTGCTCACGATGTTCTGTTTCGAGGCATTGTCGAGCGAGTTAAACGTGTTCCAGCCCTCGGCGCTCGTCTGGATGATGAAGCCTGTGCCGGCAGGGATGACGTCGTCCTCGCCGTAGTTCTTCCAGCTGGCACCCGTGCCGTTGGCGGCGCGGGCGGCGCCGTCATAGTAGCGCACGGCAGCCTGCTTACCTTGCCAGTCGATGTCGCCCACACGCACGTCGAAGGGAAGGCTCACGAAGTCCCACACCTTGCTCTGTGTGTAGAGGCGGTTCTCCAGCGTACCGGCAACGCTGACGTTGTCGCCGTTGGCAAGCACCATCGTGCGCGGGCCGCTGCTGTTGCGGATATCCCAGCGCGAAGAGAGGTTGTTGATAGGCTGCGCAGCGTCGCCGTTGACCGTCAGCGAACCCACGCTGCTCAACGTCACGTCGGGCGTGCCGGCGAAACGGTCCTGGCCGTTGAGCGTCAGTGGCCTCGTGATGTTCCATGCTGTGATGTCGTCTGTCTCGAAGCCAACGATGTTGTAGTTGTACCAATACTTGTCGAGCATATACGTCGTGCGCACGAAGTTGGGTACGTGGATGGTGATGTCCGACGGACAACCGTTAAGGAAGCTTTTATAATAGTCGCCAGCCAGCATCGTTGGCGATTTGATGTATAAGTCTTTCAGACTGCTGCAGTATCCAATTATGTCACTGTAGTCCACCAATGAGAACGATGTCGGGAATTCGGCGGAAGTCATGGCGGTGCAGCCATAGAAAGTGCTACTACCTACGCTGACGCCCTCAGGCACTACCACGGACTTGATGTTAGTTCCGTAGTATGCCGACGAGCCGATTGATGTGAGAGTCGTTGGGAAACGCAGGTCGATATCGCGGAAACCATAACATTTTTGGAATGCACCGCTGCCGATACTCTTGATGCCCTCATGTAATGGAAAATATTCAAGGACTTCGCAGTTGCTGAAACAAGAGGTTGGCACGGATGTCATAGATGTTGGGTAATGAACCGTCTGCAGCATATGGTTCCAATAAAAGGCACCACTTCCGATTGATGTTACGCCGTTAGGGATGATAGCCTCGGTGAAGCGAGTACCACCGAAAGCATACGCTCCAATCGATGTGAGTCCCTCGGGGAACTCAATCTCATCCAAGTACGTGTCATGGAATGCGTCCTCGCCGATTGTCTGTAGCGTCCGTGGCAGCTTCACTTCGTGCAGGAAGCCGAGCTCACTGCTATGGTGGTAGCGAGATAGTTGTCTCTCTGGGATCTCGGTGATGGTGCAGTCCGTGAGGTCCAGGCTGTAGAGGTTGGTCATCATGAGGATGCGCGCCCAGTCATCGGCGTTGATGTTACCCTGGATTACGAGCTTGCGCACGTCAGCCACATGCGACACCTTGTACAGCACTTCCGTGCCGAGGCTGCCGGGCTGGCTGAGCGAGACAACGATGGTAGGTGTAGCTTGGACGGCAAAGCGGCTGAGATAAAGGTAGTCAGTGCTATTTCGGGTAGCCTTGAAGGTGACGGAATGTCGTCCTGGGGTAAGTTCTACGAAATAACGTCTTTCGTCATTACTCTGGTAGCTGTTCAAGCTCTGATATAGTTCTCCGTCGAGGAGGATATCTAAGGATCCATTGCCACTATAATAATCGAACGTGAAGGTGGCATCCTGATCCACCTCAACAGTTGCCGTTAGCTGTGTACCGTTGACAACACGGTGATACAGACTATAATAATCAATGCTGTTGAGATAATAATTTTCGAATGACCAACTGTCATCAGCTGCATGCTCGAATAGGATGGGGTATTCGTTATAGTTCAGCGTCACGCTGTACTTCGCATTCTGGATATTCAGCGACTTTTGCAACTTAGCAGTTGCAGTGAAGAGGTCGTCGAAGGTGCTGTTGGCATCGGTGTAGATGGCATCATACTTGTCCATATACACACCCAGTCCGCTGGCATCGGCGGCCTCCAGTTGGTTGTAGAGCGCAAGACGTCCAGCCTGGTCGGCCGTCAGCACCAACCACGTGATGTTGCCGCTGTCATAGTTAAAATACAGGTATGAATTACCTGATTCAATGCCAAGATAGCGGCCGTCATCACCAGCGCTGTGTTCTGACTTCACCAAGTAGCCACCTTCCGTCTCCGCAAAGTTTATGCGATAATATGAATATGAAGTATTTGATGAAGAAGGGTCACTTTGGTAAAGTTCAGGAGACCAGTCTTGCCAATAATACCCACTCTTACTCGTGGACTGAAGGAGAAAGGTGTTCTCTGCCTGGGCATCGTCTATTTTTATGAACACGAAGCCTTCAGCCTTAAAAGTCGAGTGATAGGCAAATGATTCGTCGCTGTACGCAAACTCTTTCGTCTCGACGTTGTACAGATAGTACGTCTGTCCGCTGACGATGTCGGTGTGGATAGGAATCTCGGGAGCTGTACGCTCAGCCCACATCCCTTGGATGGAGCACACGCTTGCCAAGATGGCGGCAAGCAGAAGTCTGATCTTTTTCATTTGCTTGATGTTTTGAAGGGTTAATTGATGAGTTCTTACTTGTGATGTCTTTGATAGTATGGGCCGGGTAAGCGCTCATACGGCTCCATGCCGCTAAGTCCGTCTTCCTGCGTAGGACACAGAAAAGCGCAGACCTGCTCCATATTTCCGACAGGCTGAACTCCCCCTGCCATCACATACAATACCATAAGCCTCGACCTACGGCACAGTAAACATCAGAGCACAAGAAAGGCGCAGCCTTCGTCGTAATCCGCTCAGGCCTACCACAGCCCTCATACACTACAGAGAAGTCTGCGCCTAATAGCGCATACTCGTCGTGTATGAGATTGCTCTTCTTTCCTAAGTCGAGGTGGTAGTTCGAGCGGAATTTGAGCAAATGAAAAGTCGTGCCATTACCTCATATATGGGGTAGCACGCCGCAAAAATAGCGTGTTTCGTCGTAACGGCCAAATATTTTACCGTTTTTTTTCGTCTCGCACACAAAAAAACCGCCCCGCTGCGATGCGGGGCGGCTGTGGTGGGGGAGGACTCACCTTATGAAACGGTGGCGAGGTCATTCCATCTTGTAGGCAACTCTCATGTTGCTTCTGCCCAGACTCTCATAGCGAGTGCCTTTGGTGAAGACGTCAGGCAGAAGGGATGCGGCATACTGCATCTTCTGCTCGACGGTACTACAGGCGCTCAATCTCATCGCGTGTTAGGCCTGTGACCTGTGCTATGAACTCCGTGTCAGCGCCGTGGGCTTTCATCTTGCGTGCGTTGTCGAGTTTCTCTTCGGCTCGTCCTTTAGCAAGTCCTTCGGCGAGACCTTCGGCGAGACCTCTTTCACGTCCTTCGGCGAGACCTCTTGCCATTCCCTTCTTGAAACTTCCTTCAATTGATACACGCTCGTTTACGACGGCATCCCAGAACTGCTCATAGGCATAAAGCTGGCCTTCGGTATAGGCCGACTTCTCAAGAATCTGAAGGGCATGGCTGGTGTCGGGGTTCTCCAAGAGTTCGGAATCCACCTTCTCCGTCTTCTCGTCGATTTCAGTGAGGAACCTGAGCCAAAGGACAGCCATACGACGCAAGGCTATTGGCTTGGGCATGCGACGCCCTTGCTTCTTGCTCGTGAAGAACTTGGGCAGCTCTACGAAGACGAATCGAAGCCCGTCTATGATGCGGTCTGTGTGCTCAACGTTGACGATGGCATAATCGTGGTAGAAATCATCCGGTTCGGACTCAAATCCAACATCGTTGATGAGATTGAGGGAATACACGGGCTGCAGAAGAGTGTAGTCCTCGCCTTTGTCCAACTGTTTCACCACGGCCTTTGAGGCATTGAGGATGACGCGATGCTTGAACTCGTCGTTCCAGTTCATCTGCATCTCCACGATGAAATGCCGCCCGCCAGTCTCGTGGCATCGCACATCAACGACACTGTTCTTCTTCGCCGGATTCTCGGGCACCATCTCCGGCGTCAAGTATTCAACACTCTCTATCTGCTTGCCTTCTTCTAAAGGCAGCAGAGCATTGAGCAGGCTCATGACAAGATGAGGGTGCTCGCCGAATATCTTCTTAAAGGTTACATCAGCCTTCGGGTTAAGGTACTTGCCTTTCATAGGTGCAGAAGTATTGTATTACACAGAAGTCTCAGCGCAAAAGTAGCGTGTTTCGTCGTAACGGCCAAAGTTTTTGCGGTCTTTTTTCGTCTCGCGCACAAAAAAACTCATGTGGGCATTCAGACAAGAGGGCGGCCCTCTCGGGTCGCCCTCTTGCAGTTGTATTGCAATTTAGAATTATTCAGCAGTGTCGGTTGCAGCTGCCTCGGCGGCAGGTGCCTCGGTGGCGGGAGCCTCGGCAGCAGGAGCCTCGGCGGCAGCACCCTTGCCGCGTCCGCGGCGTGTGCGTGTTGCCTTCTTGGCTGTCTTTGCCATGTTCTCGTCGTAATCTACAAGCTCGATGAAGCACATCTGAGCCTGGTCGCCCTGACGGAAGCCAGTCTTGATGATACGTGTGTAGCCACCGGGGCGTCCGGCGATTTTCTCACTGATGAGCTTGAGCTCTTTGAGAGCCTCTTTGTTCTGGAGGTGGCTGAATATAACACGACCTGCGTTGACAGCCTCGATGGGCGAGCCAGCAGTGAGCTTCTTAGCTTTTGTGAGGAGGGGCTCGACGAACTTCTTCAGCTCTTTGGCCTTGGGGAGAGTCGTAGTGATTCTTTTGTGCATAATCAGGGAGACTGCCATGTTGCTGAGCATGGCGTCGCGATGAGATGCAGTACGGCTCAGGTGGTTGAATTTCTTACCGTGTCTCATTGTAGGTAGGGATTATTCTTTGTCTAATTTATACTTTGATATGTCAGTTCCAAACGACAGATTCAGACTCTCGAGCAAATCATCAAGCTCAGTGAGCGATTTCTTACCGAAGTTGCGGAACTTGAGGAGGTCAGTCTTGTTGAACTGTACGAGGTCTCCGAGTGTCTCGACATCGGCGGCCTTGAGGCAGTTGAGTGCGCGTACGGAGAGATCCATGTCCACGAGCTTGGTCTTCAGAAGTTGACGCATGTGCAGGACTTCCTCGTCGAACTCCTCGTTGCTGTCGAGGTCGGAGTTCTCGAGAGTGATCTTCTCATCGGAGAAGAGCATGAAGTGGTGGATGAGGATCTTGGCAGCCTCCTTGAGGGCATCCTTCGGGAGTATGGAACCATCGGTAGTCACCTCGAGAACGAGTTTCTCGTAGTCGGTTTTCTGTTCGACACGATAGTTCTCTACGGCGTATTTTACGTTACGGATAGGAGTGTAGATTGAATCGATGGGAATGACATTGACATCGGTGCAGAACTCGCGGTTCTCCTCGGAAGGCACGTATCCACGACCTTTGTTGATGCTGATTTCCATCTGCATCGTTGCTTTGGCATCTAAATGGCAAATAACTAATTCAGGGTTTAACACTTCAAATCCAGTCAGATACTTGTTGAAATCGCCAGCACGGAACTCGGTAGTGTTCTCGACGGTGATGTTAACTTTCTCGTTCTCGAATTCTTCAACGACCTGCTTGAAGCGCACTTGCTTCAAGTTGAGGATGATGTTTGTCACGTCTTCTTTGACACCGGGAACCGATGCGAACTCGTGTTCTACGCCATTGATACGCACGGTATTTATGGCATAACCCTCAAGTGAAGAAAGCAGAATACGGCGAAGAGCATTACCCACGGTAATACCGAAGCCGGGCTCCAACGGACGAAATTCGAACTTGCCGTATTTGTCGTCGGCCTCCACCATTAACACCTTTTCAGGTTTTTGAAATGCTAATATCGCCATGATCAGTTATTATTTAGAGTACAACTCAACGATTAATTGCTCCTTGATGTTCTCAGGAATGTCGGCACGTTCGGGTTTGTGGAGGAACTTGCCGGCCTTCTGAGCTTCGTCCCATTCAATCCAAGGATATTTGCTGTGGTTGAAGCCAGCAAGGGAAGCTGCGATGACTTCGAGAGACTTGCTCTTCTCGCGAACGCCGACAATCTGTCCGGGCTTGACGCTGTAGGACGGTATGCCTGTCACCTTGCCATCGACGACGATGTGACGGTGTGTGACGAGCTGTCGTGCTGCGGCGCGTGTGGGTGCTATGCCGAGGCGGAAGACGACGTTGTCGAGGCGGCTCTCGAGGTTCTGCAGCAGTATCTCACCTGTGATGCCGTTAGTGCGTGCGGCCTTCTCGAACATGTTGCGGAACTGCTTCTCGAGGACACCGTACGTGTACTTGGCTTTCTGCTTCTCAGCAAGCATGACGCCGTACTCAGATGTCTTGCGACGACGGTTGTTGCCATGCTGTCCGGGGGGGAAGTTGCGCTTGGAGAGAACCTTGTCGGGACCGAATATAGCCTCGCCGAAACGGCGAGCAATCTTTGACTTAGGGCCTGTATATCTAGCCATATTGATTTACGATTTGTGGGATTTACGATATGATGACTTCTCGGAGATTATACACGACGGCGCTTCGGCGGGCGGCATCCGTTGTGCGGAAGCGGTGTGACGTCGATGATCTCGACGACTTCGATGCCAGCTCCGTGAATGGTGCGGATGGCGCTCTCACGGCCATTGCCGGGACCCTTGACGTAGGCTTTGACCTTACGGAGTCCGAGGTCATAGGCTATCTTGGCGCAATCCTGAGCTGCCATCTGGGCTGCGTAAGGCGTATTCTTCTTCGAACCGCGGAATCCCATCTTACCTGCGCTGGACCAGGAGATGACCTGCCCCTCGCTGTTTGCGAGCGAAACAATCACGTTGTTGAACGAGCTGTGGACATGAAGCTGTCCGAGAGCGTCCACTTTGACGTTGCGCTTCTTAGCTGCTACTGTTTTCTTTGCCATATATTATCTGTTATTTAGTTGCCTTTTTCTTGTTTGCAACGGTCTTCTTCTTGCCCTTACGTGTGCGGGCATTGTTCTTTGTGCTCTGACCGCGAACGGGCAGTCCGTTGCGGTGGCGCACACCACGGTAGCAGCCGATATCCATCAGGCGCTTGATGTTCATAGCGATTTCAGAGCGGAGGTCGCCCTCTACCTTGTAATCGGCAGCGATGACCTCACGGATCTTTGCTGCCTGCTCGTCAGTCCAGTCCTTGACCTTGATGTCCTTATCGACACCAGCTTTCTCAAGGATCTTGCCGGAGCTACTGCGACCGATGCCGAAGACATAGGTCAAAGCGATTTCGCCTCGCTTGTTCTGAGGCAAATCGACACCAACAATTCTAATTGCCATATATTTATCTTATTCGTTTTGCAATACTGTGTGAAACGTTAACCCTGACGTGTCTTGAATTTAGGGTTCTTCTTGTTAATGACGTAAAGGCGTCCCTTGCGACGTACGATTTTGCAGTCTGGGGTGCGCTTTTTCAAAGATGCTCTTGTTTTCATTGTTTATCTCGTTTTATTTGTATCTGAACACGATGCGGCCCTTCGAGAGGTCGTAGGGACTCATCTCGACCTTCACCTTGTCGCCCGGCAGTATTTTGATGTAGTGCATACGCATCTTGCCGGAGATATGGGCTGTAATCTGGTGGCCGTTCTCCAGCTCCACGCGGAACATGGCGTTGGAGAGGGCTTCCATGATTTGACCGTCTTGCTCTATAGCTGACTGTTTTGCCATTGTGGGATGATGATGTTGTTGTTTCTGATTTGTACTGTCTTGCGGAGATTAGCCGAACTTGGCGGCCTCGATGCGTTCTACCTCCTCGAATGTCGAAAGGATCTCTGCCTTGCCGTGGTGGATGGCCATCGTGTGCTCGAAGTGCGCAGCGGGCTTATGGTCTTGTGTGCGCACCGTCCATTTGTCGGACTCGAGGTAGATGTCTTTCGCACCCATGGCAATCATCGGTTCGATGGCTATGCAGAGGCCATTCTTGATCTGCGGGCCGTTGCCTCGCCGACCGTAGTTTGGCACCTGAGGATCCTCGTGCATGTTACGGCCTATGCCGTGACCTACGAACTCGCGGACGACGCTGTAACCTGCCGCCTCGCAGTGGCTTTGGACGACATAGCTGATGTCACCGATGCGATGGCCGACGGAGGCGGCCTGTATGCCGAGGTAGAGAGCCTCCTTGGTGGTGGTGAGCAGCTGCTGTACTTCGTCAGATACCTGTCCGACCTTGAAGGTGTAGCAGGAATCGCCGTTGAAGCCGTTGAGCAGAGTGCCGCAATCTACCGAGATGATATCGCCCTCGCGGAGGATACAATCCTCGCGCGGTACGCCATGCACGACGACGTCGTTGACACTGGTGCAGATGCTTCCGGTGAATGCCGGGCCGTAGGGATTGGGAAAACCCTTGAAGGTCGGTTCGGCACCATGGTCGCGGATGAACTCCTCGGCTACGCGATCGAGCTGTGCCGTGGAGACACCCGGCTGTATGACCTTGGCGATTTCTGCGAGGGTGGCTCCTACCAGCTGGTTGGCAGCTCGCATGAGCTCAATCTCTTCTTCAGTTTTCAGAATAATCATTCCTGTTGGAGACGTCAGGATTAGTAGGC
>Ga0310694_10004063_pt1 | contig 14220 bp, 12 predicted proteins | sample 174DNAGHGhighgp2_FD_203884 | JGI IMG/M metagenome (GOLD analysis project Ga0310694, IMG submission 203884) | Sheep rumen microbial communities from Palmerston North, Manawatu-Wanganui, New Zealand - 1742 DNA GHGhigh gp2 (v2) (version 2) | ecosystem: Host-associated > Mammals > Digestive system... | reverse complement strand
TGAATGTGCTGCTGATGTGCCAGACTATAGCCAAAGCCTTGATACCGAATGCTGTGATAGCTGTTATGTGGGTGTTCAGGAGCCTGAACTGAACGACCGGCTGCTGGAAGCTGAAGATGATGAGGTCCATGCATTGGAGAGAGAGCGAATCATGGCACTGGAACGCATCAGGCGCCAGATTGTCAACTACATCACTAAGTATCATGATGACCCCAAGGACTTGATGCAGGAACTGCTGCGCGGCAAAGTGGTGATCGGTCACCCGGGCCGCTTGCTAGTGAATGGCAACTTGAGAGTGGTCCTGCCCGATTATGACGAGATGGAAATTGAGATGCCTGCCATGTGCCGCACGCTATATGTCCTGTTCATGAAGCTGCGCAAACAAGGTGATGCCGGCATCGTCTTGAGGAATATTGAAGATTATCGTGACGAGATTATCAGTATTTATGGCCTGGTCAAGCCCGGTGCCAGTGATAAGCGGGTGGAGCGTTCGGTGAAGAACCTGTGCAGCCCCTATGGCGACACGCTCAACCAGATGATTTCAAGAATCAACCGCTGCATCAGGAGCGTCATCACCGACAAGGATCTGTCCCGTGACTATTGTATCACTGGCGAACGTGGACAGCAGTACGGCATCGGTCTGGATCCGCAGTACATAGAATTGCCTCGCGCCATTACCGGCGCATAATGGCAGCGGCTAGTCCATGAAACGGTATTGCACAAAGGCCTCGATGGCCTCGTAGGTGGCAAGTCCCAGTTTCTGATACACCTCGGCGAGTCGCAGGTTGCGTTCGATGGAGCGTTGCCACGGCAGTTTCCCGTCATCGCTGGTGCGGAAAGGCGCATCATGAATCTGGGATTGGAACTTGAGGATGGCGTTGCGCTTGTCGCTGAACTCTTCAGGACTCATGGGAACAGCCATTTCCACTTGGTCAACATTCCATTGCCCCCATTGTCCCCTGTACATCCAGGCGCGGCAGTCTTTCATGAACTCTTCGCCTTTCAGGTTGTCCAAGGCATGCATCACGACTGCTGCAGCACGCACATGGGTGTTGTAGGGGTCCACCAGATCGTTGTCGATGAAAATCTGATGAGGCTTGATGCGGACAATCAGGTCTTGGATCACCGCTACATCATCATCGGTGAGTTTGCCCTGTCCGCGTGGGTCGTTGACATAGAACGGCATTCTCAGGTCGTAGAGGTTGGCCCTGGGGACACCCATCTGGCGACAGGCCATGAACGCTTCGCTCAGCATGATGGAACCCTTGAAGAACCTCATTCCGTGGTCGTCCTCACTGGCTGCATTCTTGGCGAGGAGATGCTCCTTCATCTGCTTGATGAACTGGATCTGGTTTTCAGGCTGGTAGTGGTTCATCACGCGTTCAGCGAGCATCAGGCTGCGCAGCAGGTCCTCATCGTTCACGCTCACGTCACCGTCGGTCAGGAAAGCAACGCTCACGTCATGACCCTGCTGTACCAGCCGGCGCACGGTGCCGCCCATCGACACCACGACATCGTCGGGGTGGGGGCTGAAGACCAGCACCCGCTTGGGGTATGGCTTCTCACGTTCGGGGCGGTGGGTGTCATCGGCATTGGGTTTGCCTCCCGGCCAGCCTGTGATGGTGTGTTGCAGGTCATTGAATATCTTGATGTTGACATTGTAGGCCGACCCGTACAGTGCCAACAGTTCACTCAGGCCGTAGTCGTTATAATCTTTGTTGGTCAGCTTGAGTACCGGTCTTCCCGTCTGTTCACACAACCACACAATGGCTCGGCGGATAAGGTGGTCACTCCACTCACAGGAAGAGACTTTCCACGGATAGCTGAAACGGGTTAACAGGGAGGCGGCATCGAGGTCGGCGACGATTTTCACATCGCTGTGAACCTGCAGGAATGATGCCGGTACTTGGTCGCTCATCCGTCCCTCAATGGTGTTGTACAACGCTTGTGCCAGGTCTTCCTCCCATGCAACGCAGATGACCGAGCGGGCATTCAGGATATTGGCGATGCCCAGGGTGACGGCTGTCTTGGGAGCCGTGTCGCTCTGGAACGCCTCGGCTGTGCGCGCTCTTGAGTCGTTGCCCAGCAGCATCAGGCGGCAGGCGCTGGTGCGGGCCGATCCCGGCTCGTTATAGGCGATGCTGCCGTCGCTGTTCAGGTCACACACCACCAGGTCGAGCCCGCCGCAGTCATTGATTTCTCGTTCATAGGCTTTGCACAGCGCGTGGGCATTCTCGATGGAAGCCAGCCGTTTGAAGGAGTGGATGTTGTCGGGGGCGATATCCACCTTGGAATACAGGTGCTCACTGATGAGGCTGTGCAGGCTGAATTGTGAGTCGTCGCCACGCCCCAGTTCGCTCAGGTTGAAGGCTATGACGTCGGCAAAGGTGACTTTGTCAGCGAAATAGAGTTTGACCAGTTCGTCATACACCTTGAGCACGTATCTGCCCGACCCGAACCCGATGACGCAGCGGCCTTTTTCCTGTACACAGCGTGTAATGATGCCGGCAACATCCAGCGCGGCTTCGCGGGCTCCCTTGTCGGCACTTTCCATGACGATGGTGTGAACTTTCTCGTAGCGTGTGAGCGATGCAAGTTCGATTTCGTTCTCAGGAGAATAATACCTGTAGGGTACCTGATGTAACTTGATATTGGTCTTTAAATCCTTTCTCATCTTTTTTACCTTAGTATCGAATAGACAAAGGTAGTGTTTTTTTTCAGTTTACGTCAGTCCGCAGGCAAAGAATAGCGCTTAAAAGGCATTTTTTTGACAAACAGGGCCATTGTTTTAACTAAAATAGATACCTTTGTAGTTTGAAATTAAACGAAGTTTAATCATTGGTAAAAATAGACTACGATTATGAGATGTCAACATTGCGGACACGAGGTTCCCGAGGGTTCGGTTTACTGCAACCGATGCGGCTACCGCATGAGTAATGACATGGCTTGCCCCCACTGTGGCAAGCAGATTCCTGCCACGTCGGTGTTTTGCCCCGCCTGTGGCAAGGCTGTTAAGAGCGAGGAAAAACCAGTAAAATCGGCCAGCCCTGCTGCTCCCGTGACCGACGGCCCCCGCCGTCAAGGTCCGACCTACAATGAGCAGCGCCGTGCCGCCGCAAGGCAGCCCCAGCGTGTTGCCAACGCTTGGCAACAACCCGAGCCTGATCCTGTGGATGACGACGATGATGACAATAACAACGGCGGTCGTTCCCACTATGACCGCAACCTGATAATCGGCATAGTTCTGGCAGCGCTTGTCATCGGTCTGCTGAGTATGCTGCGCCATTGCAACAGTCAGGAGAATGACCGCTTGGAGGCCCGGGCCGACAGTGCCGCTCTCATTGCCGACAGCAGCCAGGAGCCGGTCCAGATCCTCAGCGCCGAGCTGAGCCGCAACGGGATGGCCGATGACAAGGCATATACGGGCTGTGCCGTGCGTTTTGCCAGCACCGACCCCGACACGCCAGAGCGCATCGTGGGCGTCACCTATAAGGACGATACCGACCGTCCGTTCATCAAAGTCTATACGCTCTCCCGCGACGGTGCACAGTGGAAGACCGAGCTGGGCCAGACCAAGTATTTTGACGGCCGCATCATCAGCATGGACAATTCATCGCTGATTGCCGACGCGATGAATGTGCCGCGTGCCGTGACGGTCGATGGCAAGGAGTGCCTCTACTTCGCTTTCCTCAACCATTTGAAAGGGGCTGGCGAGGGCAATAATGGCCGTGTGACCTTGTGCCTGTATGACCTTGCTGCCAAGAAGCTCACCACGCTGACCTATGACGGTACCATCCGTTCGCGCACCGACGGCCGCCAGTATGTGTACTGCCGCGGACCGCTTGAGAGCACGGGCAGCAGCGAGCGCCGTTTCCTGCAGCAAGAGGCCGCCAGCATCGGTGCCATCCATCTGGCTACCCAGGAAGAGATAGATGCCGAGGAAGAAGCCAAGGCCAAGGAGGAAGAGGAGAAGGCCCTGGCCGGCGAGGAAAATGCTGACGCCAAGTGGGACCATGACAATGCCGAGAACATGGACAAGCTCAAAGGGGGCGAGGAAGTGAAGATGAAGCCCACCCAGTATGACAAGCCCATCATCAACATGAAGGAGATCAAGGAGAAGCTCGAGAATGACCGTTACCTGGTATTCCTGGATTCCAAGGGCTCGGTGGTCGGCTTCAACAAGAACACACGCAAGTACTTTACCATTTATGGTGGTAAGAACGGTTCGGCGTCGGGTATCAGCCTCACAGGCGAGAACAGCGTGGTCATCAAGACCGGCAACGGTTCCATCACCTATGACCTGGTGCATGACCGTGCCAAGAGTTCCAATTAATCGATAACGGTTTATGACTCCCGAGCGACGTTATTACTTCTGGTTTTTCTTGAAACTGACGATCCTCCTGATAGGGCTTCTTGCCCTGTTGTGGTGGTTGAATAACGTCGTCTATGCATGATTACAGGCTATATTTTCCAACTAACAACTGTAAACTAAATACAAATAACTGAATACATGGCTATTGAAATCAGAGAACTCCAACCCACCAAGCACAACCTGCTCAAGTTTGTGCATTTTCCCATCGACGACCTCTACCGTGACAGCGAGTATTACGTGCCGCCACTGGTGACCGACGAGGTGAATAGCCTGCGTCCCGACAAGAACCCGGCATTTGACTTCTGCGAGGCCGTTTATTACATGGCCTATCGCGACGGGAAGCCCGTGGGACGCATCGCCGGCATCATCAATCACGTGGTGAATGAGCGAAGCAACAAGAAGGAAGTCCGATTTGGCTATATCGACTTTATCGACGATGCCGAGGTCGTTGACAGGCTCATCGACGCCGTGACCCGCTGGGGCAAGTCCAAGGGGATGGAGCACTTGACAGGCCCTCTCAGTTTCACCGACATGGATCCCGAGGGCATGCTCGTCGAGGGCTTTGACCGTGTGGGCACGAGCGGGGGCATCTATAATTACCCGTATTATCCCAAGCACATGGAGCGCTTGGGCTTTGTCAAGGATGCTGACTGGATTGAGTTGCTGATTACCATTCCGCCCGACATCCCCGAGAAGATGGTGCGCATCTCCAACATTGTCGCCGAGCGCAACAACTTGGAGAACGTCAAGTATACCGACCGCAAGAAGCTGGTCAACGACTATGGTGATGCCATCTTCAAGCTGATTAATGTGGCCTATGACGAGCTGTTCGGCTACTCACCGCTGTCCGACAAGCAGATCAAGCATTACATCAAGATGTACTTGCCCTTCCTGCCGTTGAACGACCTGTCGATGGTGGTGGACAAGACCTCACGCGAACTCATCGCTGTGGGCATCTCCATCCCCTCGCTGGCACGCGCGCTCATCAAGGGACGCGGCCGCCTGTTCCCTTGGGGCTGGAAGCACCTGTTGCACGCCTTCAAGCACAACGACGTGGTGGACCTGATGCTCATCGCTGTCAAGCCCGAGTTCCAGAACAAGGGAGTGAACTCGCTGTTGTTCACCGACCTGATTCCGTGCTTCAACAAGAACGGCTACAAGTTTGCCGAGAGCAACCGCGAGCTGGAAGCCAACTCCAAGGTGTTGAAGCAATGGGAATATTTCGAGCGTGAGCAGCACAAGCGTCGCCGCGCTTTCACCAAGGAGATTTAGGCATTTATCAGTATTTATCCACGCCGTGGCACGGCTGCGGCTTCAACCTGAAACCAAAACAAAAAACAAATATTCAAGATGAACGACAAGATTCAAGTTATCAGCAAACATGCGCTCAACAAGGGTGATGAAGCCCGTATCAAGGCGTTGACATCAAGAGCCCTCGCTGCCAAACATACGCTCGAGAGCGGCAGTGGGGTCGGTAATGATTTCCTGGGCTGGCTTCACCTGCCCACCAGCATTGACGAGAAGCACCTGCAGGATATCGAGAACAGTGCGGCTCAGCTGCGCAAGGACTGCGAGTATGTCATCACTGTCGGTATCGGAGGTAGCTACCTCGGAGCCAAATGTGTCATTGAGGCTCTGAGCGACCACTTCGCTGCCTACAAGTCCGGTGGCACCAAGGTGCTGTTTGCCGGTAGCAACATCGGTGAGGATTACCTCTATGACCTGATGGACCTGGTGCGTGGCCACAAGTTCGGCATCATCGTCATCAGCAAGTCGGGCACGACGACCGAGCCGGGCATCGCCTTCCGCCTGTTCAAGGATATGCTCGAGAAGCAGGAGGGCAAGGAGTTTGCCCAGCGTAACATCATTGCTATTACCGATGCCCGCCGCGGAGCCCTGCGAGGACTCGCTACCCAGGAAGGGTATGTTACCTATGTCATCCCCGACAACGTGGGTGGCCGTTTCTCGGTGTTGACACCTGTGGGCTTGCTGCCGATAGCCGTGGCAGGGTTTGACATCCGTGCCCTGGTGGCTGGTGCCGTCGAGATGGAAAAGGATGGCGACGAGCAGATTATCAACTATGCCATCGCACGCAATGTCCTGTACCAGAACGGCAAGAAGATTGAGATTCTCGCCAACTTCACTCCGCGACTGCACTACATTGCCGAGTGGTGGAAGCAACTCTACGGCGAGAGCGAGGGCAAGCAGCACAAGGGTATCTTCCCCGCCAGTGTGGACTTCACTACCGACCTGCACAGCATGGGTCAGTGGATTCAGGAAGGGGAGCGCACCATCTTTGAGACAGTGCTCAGCGTGGGAGACCAGCAGCACGAGGTGATCATCCCCAGCGACGAGAAGGACCTTGACGGCTTGAACTATATTGCCGGCAAGAATGTCGATTATGTCAACAAGATGGCCGAGTTGGGAACCCGTCTGGCTCACGTCGACGGTGGAGTGCCCAATCTGATTATCACGATGCCTGCCGTCACCGAGCGTTTCTTGGGACAGCTGATCTACTTCTTTGAGAAAGCCTGTGGCATCAGTGGCTACATGCTTGGAGTCAATCCGTTTGACCAGCCGGGCGTCGAGGCTTACAAGCGCAATATGTTCGCATTGCTGAATAAGCCCGGCTATGAGGAACAGAGCGCGGCCATCAAGGCAAGACTGAAAAACTAACAATTATCACATACAACCATCAAAACCAGCCACTACACACCAGTGGCTAGATAATAAAAACTAAAAACAATGATTTATCCGATTTTATCGGCTGAGGAAGCCGCCGAATTTGTACAAAATGGCTTCACCGTGGGCGTTTCGGGCTTTACTTCACCCGGTTGTCCTCAAGCTGTTCCCGTGGCAATTGCCGAGCGCGCCAAGCGCGAGCATGCTGCAGGACGTGAATTCAAGATTAACCTTTTCAGTGGTGCATCGACCAGCGACCATATCGATGGTGAGCTGACGCGTGCCGATGCGCTGAACTTCCGCACCCCTTACCAGTCGCACCCCGACATGCGCAAGGCTATCAACGGAGGCGCAATTCACTATAATGACCGTCACCTGAGCGAGCTGGCACAGGAGTTCCGCTACGGTTTCTATGGCAAGATGGACATCGCTATTGTTGAGGCTCAGAGCATCACCGATGACGGAGACCTCGTGTTGGGCACCTCGATGGGCAACACCGCTACCTGGCTCAAGATGGCCGACAAGGTGATTGTCGAGGTCAATGACCAGATTCCCGAGACCATCCTCGGCATGCACGACGTGTACACCCCCAATGATCCGCCTTACCGCCGCGAGATTCCCATCTATACGCCTCACGACCGCGTGGGAACCCCCACTGCCCATGTTGACCCCAAGAAGGTGCTCGGTGTTGTCAAGACCTCGCTGCCCATCAGCAAGGAGGGTGCTTTCACCCCGGTTGACGACGTGACTGCCGCCATCGGCCACAATGTGTGCGCCTTTCTTGTCAATGAGCTAAAGCAGGGCCGCATCCCCAAGGAATTCCTGCCCCTGCAGAGCGGTGTGGGCAATATCGCCAACGCAGTGCTCGACGCCCTGGACAAGAGCGACGAGATACCTCCCTTCGAGATGTACACCGAGGTGATCCAGGACAGCGTTCTCGAACTGCTCGAGAGCGGCAAGTGCAAGTTCGCCAGCACCTGCTCGATGACATTCTCGAGTCAGGCCATGACCGAATTCTTTGAGAAGGGCGAGGCTTTGCATGGCAAGGTGCTCATGCGTCCCAGCGAGATCAGCAACAACCCCGAGGTGGTTCGCCGTCTGGGTGTTATCACGATGAACACCGCCATCGAGGCCGACATCTATGGTCACATCAATTCGACCCACGTGAGCGGCACCCGCCTGATGAACGGCGTGGGCGGCTCGGGCGACTTCACCCGCAATGCCTACACGAGCATCTTCCTGTGCCCGTCGATCAAGAAGGACGACTGCATCAGCACCATCGTGCCCATGGTGTCCTATCCCGACCACAATCCCCACTCGGTGGACATCATCATCACCGACCAGGGTATCGCCGACCTGCGCGGCAAGGATCCCATCCAGAGTGCCCACGAGATTATCGAGAAGGCCGCTCATCCCGTTTATCGTCCCTTGCTGCGCGAGTACCTTAGCCTCGCCAAGAAGGGTCACGTGATGATGCATCCCGACATCGCCTTAGCCTTCCACAGCACGCTGATGCACGACGGCGACATGCGCAAGACCGACTTCTCGAAGTTCATGAAGTAATCCCAATCTTTTTCGGGACTTTCTCATAATGCTGCTGGCAGGGACGATTGACCTGCCAGCAGTAATTTTGTTGATGGGGATAAAAGTTGTAACTTTGCGGGCTGAAAACAAAATGGCTACTGAAACTCATAAGGATTTTAAGGCGCATGGGGCGATGCTGCTGGCGATGGTGCTGTTCGGGCTGATGGCGACGTTCTCTAAGGACGTGCTCACCCGGGGCGGCATCACGGGACCGCAGCTAGTGGCGTTCCGTGTCATCGGTGCTGCGTTGATGTTTTGGCTGGGGGCGCTCATTGTGCCGCAGCAGCACATCGAGCGCCGCGATTTCCTCAAGATAGCCGGGGCGGGCTTCTTCGGCTTTGCACTGGCCCAGGGTGGCTACATCGTGGGTCTGAGTTTCACCTCGCCCATCAACGCCACCATCGAGCTGACCACGATGCCCATCTTCACGCTCATCCTGTCGTCTATCCTATTGCACGAGCGCATCACGCCACGGCGGGCACTAGGCATCATCATGGGCTTCGTCGGCGCCATCCTGCTCATTACCCGCACCACAGCCGGTGATGGCAGACCTACAGACTTTCGCGGTGACATCCTCATCCTGATTTCACAGGTGGGTTATGCCTTCTACTTGACACACTACTCACGGGTTATCCGCAAGTATGACGCCTTCACGTTCAACAAGTGGACCTTTACCTTTGCCAGCCTGTTCATCCTGCCTTTCACCTTGTCCCACATCATGCAGATCGACTGGCTGGGCATGAGCCTGCGCACAGCCAGTGAGATCCTTTATATTGTGGCCGGGGCTACATTTTTCACTTTCCTGCTGGTGGTATTTGCCCAGCGGCGCCTGCTGCCAACCACGGTGAGTGTTTATAACTATGTGCAGCCATTTGTCGCCGTCGTCGCCAGTATGGCGATGGGCCTGGCAGTGCCGCAATGGATGCACGCCGTGGCAGCTGCCCTCATCTTCACTGGTGTGTGGCTTGTGGTCAGGAGTAAGCGAAGCTAGAAGCAAGGAGCTATTTTACATGAGGTTGTGTCATAATGGAAAACAACTGACTATTCTGATTAATCTGAATTATTTAGCAGGATAAGTCAAAATCAGAATTATGAAACAGCATTACTTGCGTCGAACTCACGTCAATTAGTAGATGGCCGATGAATGCGTCGGCCATCCACTGATTATTCTCTGTCAACTCATCTTTAGAATCCGTATAAGGAGCCTACCGTGCCTTCCTGAATCTGCTGCAACAGGTTTGGGTCGCTCAGGATGCGGAAGGTCTGGATGGCTACCCAGACGAGACCCACAACAAGGGTGATAATCGTCCATTTCTTGGCACTAGCCGAGTCATTGTTGGCTCCGGTTGTGTCGCCCTTGAGAAACTTGGATTTCACATTATAGGCCTTGTAAATGGCATAGATGCCCGTTGCCAGTCCCACATAGTTGAAGCAGCACAGCAGCGAGGCAACCGTCGCCAGGATGGACTCGGTGAGCCATGTCTTGGGCATCACTTGGTTAGCCGGCTGATTGTTGCTGGGACCGTATTGCGGCTGCGCATAGGGCTGGTTGGTCGTGCCCTGGCCGTAAGGTGTGCCATAGGGCGTGGGCTGGGTCTGCTGTCCGCCGCCGAACGGTGGCACCTGGGGCAACGGTGCTTGGCCGCCCATCGGTGGCATTTCGGGCAACTGCATGTTGATGTCACCCGGATTGAAAGTCTGTCCCGAGAGGAGTGCCATCAGTTCGGGCACTTGGCTGGCAGTTGTCCAGTTGGGCATTCCTTCACACCACACGAGCGAATTGACCGTCAGACCGTGCAGGAGCAATTCATTGGGCTCAAATGGTCCGGCCTGTTGACCGTTTTCTGCAATGTAGTACTTCATAGTCTTTTATAGTTTTAGTGGGTTGTTATGTTCAGGAGTGTCATCCCTATTAAAGCTTGAGGTCGTCCTCGCTTTTGGGTTGAGGGGGATAGTCGATGGTGTAGTGCAGTCCGCGGGACTCCTTGCGATCCTTGGCCTGGCGGGTGATAAGGTAAGCCACGTTGATGATGTTGCGCAGCTCACAGATGCGGCGTGACACCTTGCTGGTCTTGAACAGCTTCTCGGTCTCCTCATAGAGGATGTCCAGGCGGTTCCATGCGCGGTCCAGACGCAGGTTGCTGCGCACGATGCCCACATAGTTGGCCATGATTTCGCCCACCTCTTTCTCGCTCTGGCTGATGAGCACCATCTCCTCGGGGTGGATGGTACCCGCGTCGTCCCAGGCGGGGATGTCCTCGCGATAGGAATACTCTCCCAGGTGCTCGATGGCATGACGGGCGGCTGCATCGGCATACACGACTGCCTCAATCAGCGAGTTGCTCGCTAGGCGGTTGCCGCCATGCAAGCCCGTGCATGAACACTCACCCACAGCATAGAGGCGCTTGATGCTCGAGCAGGCGTTCAGGTCGACCTTGATGCCGCCGCACAGGTAGTGTGCCGCGGGCACCACTGGGATGTAGTCCTTGGTGATGTCGATACCCAGGTCCAGGCAATGCTTGTAGATGTTGGGGAAGTGATGCTTGGTCTCCTCGGCATCCTTGTGAGTCACATCGAGGAAGACGTGGTCTTCACCACGCTGCTTCATCTCGCTGTCGATGGCGCGGGCCACCACGTCGCGAGGGGCCAGCGACAGGCGCGGGTCATACTTCTGCATGAACTCCTCGCCGCCCAGATTGCGCAACACGCCACCGTAACCGCGCATGGCCTCGGTGATGAGGAAGGCGGGGCGGTCGCCGGGGTGATACAGTGCGGTAGGGTGGAACTGCACGAACTCCATGTCCTGCACGGTGCCCTTGGCACGGTAGACCATGGCGATGCCGTCGCCGGTAGCCACCAGCGGGTTAGTCGTGGTGCGATAGACTGAGCCGATGCCACCCGTTGCCATGAGGGTCACGCGTGACAAGAAGGTGTCCACCTCACCGGTCTCCTGATTGAGAACATAGGCGCCATAGCACTCGATGCCCGACGTGCGGCGCGTCACGATTTTTCCCAAGTGGTGCTGTGTGAGGATTTCCACTGCGAAGTGGTTCTCATAGATATCGATATTGGGATTGTTCTTGACGGTCTCGATGAGCGATACCTGTATTTCATGGCCTGTGTTGTCGGCATGGTGCAGGATGCGGAACTCACTGTGCCCGCCCTCGCGGTGCAGGTCAAACTCACCCTTCTCGTTCTTGTCAAAGTCCACGCCCCAACCGAGCAGTTCCTTGATCTGTGAGGGTGCCTCGGTAACGACTTTCTCCACGGCCTTGGGGTCGCTGAGCCAGTCACCGGCCACCATGGTGTCGTGAATGTGCTTGTCAAAATTATCCACCTCGAGGTTGGTTACGGTGGCGACGCCACCCTGGGCGAGGTCGGTGTTGGCCTCTTCCATCTTGGATTTGCACACGAGTGCGACAGTTCCAGTCTTTGCCACCTTGAGGGCAAAACTCATACCGGCCACACCCGAGCCGATGATGAGGTAATCATATTTGCGTACCATGTTATGTTTTATTGTTTTTTCTAGAAAATCTAGTGGCTCTGGATGTTCTAGTGGTTTTCATTCTTTCTCGCCGTAGAGCAGGTCGCCGCAGTCTCCCAGACCCGGCACGATGTAGCTGTGCTCGTTGAGCTCGTCGTCGATGTCACAGGTCCACAGCGTGGTCTTGTCCTCGGGCAGGTGCTGGCGCACGGTCTCGATGGCCTTGGGCGTGGCCACGACACTGGCCACGTGGATGTGGGCGGGATGGCCCTTGGTGACCAATGCCTGGTAGGCGAGTTCCATCGATGAGCCGGTGGCGAGCATCGGGTCAACGATGACCAGCGTCTTGTCGTCGAGGCGCGGACTGGCGATGTACTCAATGTGAACGACAAAGTCGTCGGTCTTGGGGAAGTATTTCCTGTAGGCCGAGACGAAGGCATTGTCGGCGCCATCAAAGTAGCTCAGGAAGCCCTCGTGGAAGGGCAGGCCGGCACGCAGGATGGTGGCGAGCACCACGCGGTCGCTCAGCACGTTGCACTGTTTCACACCGAGAGGTGTCTGGACGCCCACGTTGCTGTACTGCAGCTTCTTTGAAATCTCATAGGCCATGATCTGGCCCAGGCGTTGGATATTGGTGCGGAAGCGCAGGCGCTCTTGCTGCAGCTCCTTGTCACGGATTTCGCTCATGAATTGGCCCACGAGCGAGTTGTGTTCACACAGGTTGATAATCTCCATAACAGTTGTATGTCTTAAGTTGTCAGTTTTTAAGTGCGGTGACTGTCGCCTCGCACCTTAAAAGTTTGGATCTTTATTGTTGATTGGTTAAATAATCATGTAACAATCGCTGCGCATTGCTGCGGTCGAGCGTGAGTTGTTGCTTGAGTTCGTCAAGGCCGCACATCTTGAATTCCAGGCGCAGGAAGCTGATGAACTCCAGCGAGATTTCCTCACCGTAGATGTCGTCGTCAAAGTCAAACAGATTGACCTCGATGCTCAGCTGGTCGCCGTTGTCAAGCGTGGGACGCTTGCCGATGTTGGCCATGCCTTGCAACCGCTGTCCAGCAACGTGGGCCAGGACGGCATAGGCCCCATTGTGGGGCAGCAGCACGTTGGGGTCGGTCTCGCCCACGTTGGCGGTGGGGAATCCCAGGCCTCGGCCGTTGTGGAAGCCATGAATCACTTTGCCCTTGAGGGTGTAAGGCCTCCCCATGCAGTGCATGGCATCAACGACCCTGCCGGCGGCAATGAGTCCGCGCACGATGGTAGAGCTGACGGGGGCATATTGTCCCAGGTATTCGGGCGCTTTCAGCACGGTTACCCCCAGCTGCTCGCCATGACGCCGGTAGTCCTCGAATGTGCCGCCACGGTTGTGCCCGAAGTGGTGGTTATAGCCGGCCACGAGTACCGACACGCCGTAGCGGTCATGCAGCAGCTTGAGGAAATGGGATGAATCGAGTTTGGATATCTCGGGCGTGAAGTCCATCGGGAGTAACAGGTCCGGTTTCAGTTCCTCGATGTGCGTCAGGCGGTCTTCAAGTGTCATGATCAGCCCGAAAGGCTCTTCGGGATGCAGCACCTGGCGCGGATGCCGCAGGAATGTAATCACCAGCGATTGCATTCCCCGCGCTGCAGCCTGCTGCTTGAGGCAGTCCACCAGCGTGACGTGACCCAGATGGACACCGTCAAACATACCAATCGTAGCGACTGTGCTACCTTGAGGCAGGCGGTCGTTTTCGCCCAAAATCTTCATTCGGTTGATATTAATGAAAAAGTGGATTCTTGCGAAATCCACCGATGGCTTATTGTTATTTATCAATATGTTCCTTCAAGATGCGCATGGTGTCGTTGCACACGCGAATGAACATCTCGCGGTTCTTGAGCATTGTCGATGTCTTGACCTGCTTGTCGGCTCCCGAGAACAGGTAGCCCGTATCCTTGCTCTCCAGGGCGCGCAGTGTGGGCTCGACGCCAGCCTCGGGGCTGGGAATGTTGCGGCTCAGGTAGTCGGGCACGCGGTCCATCCACCGCGACATGGCCAGGGCTCCACTCTTGAGCAGGCCCGGATTGACGCAGTTCACGGCCACGCGGCGTGTCTTCA